>JACCEA011305330.1_pt1 | contig 14535 bp, 8 predicted proteins | sample 7449851 | NCBI WGS metagenome assembly JACCEA01 (sample SAMN15323453, study PRJNA562643) | freshwater metagenome | isolation source: river surface water | place: USA:Blue River Watershed | collected 2017-08-18 | reverse complement strand
TGTTGGTGGTGGACCTGGATGGAACACCACAAATGTTCGCAAGCCAAAGGATGAAGATGATGAGCCTGAAGAAGGGTGGGTCAGGGATTATGCACCAACTGGTGGTTTCTCGCTCAACTTCACTTCAATCTTGAGCGAGAACACCAAGTTCAACCCAGTCTCGGTTCAACCAGCCCCTGTTGCTGTTGCTGGTGTTACGATGCCTGCTCCAATTGAGAAGCCAGTTGGTCCTGCTCCATCCTCTGCTTGGAACAATTTGTCTTCTGCTTGGAACAACTAATTTCATGTTAAACTCTCCTACTTTTCCTGCGTACCACAGGAATAAGTTATTCATAAAACATTCAACAATGTTTGGTACAGATTTTGAAATATGACTGCTTTGAATTATACCCTCTCACAACTGATAGTTTAATAGATAAATTGATGATACCTCGTGCTTTTACCTCCGTGATTGATATTCTCCCCAATGATGCAAAATTTTTTATAAAGGCTGCTGATGGAGTTTTTTCTTATAAGTTTTTGTAACCTTCATTCCTCTGTTTTGAAATCATGTAGTTATGGTTTCTGTTGCTTCCTCTCTCCTAAATCCATGGAAGTCTTTTTCTGCGATGTGTATTGTGTAATCCCTGTTTGAGGACGTCCGTTGTCATGGAATAGCATAATGTCAACTGAGAAGTCGCGTTTTGTGTGAATCTGATGATAACGTTTGATGTCGTCGCAGGTTGACTGCATCAATAGTACCGTGAATTGAGTAGCTGTTACTTGTTTGTTTAGGCAAGAAACTTTGTTTGGGTTGACTTATTTTTGTTTGATGATAATGCGTTAGTTACTATGGCAATTATCTCACAGAATTGTTTTCGTGGAGCATAGTAGATATCCCCTATAAGAACTTAGATGTTACATACTTCAGGGTTTGGTGATGATTGTAGAAACGTAGTTGTGATCTGGTTTGTTGGTAAAGGACATATAAGTTAAGAATTCTCCATATTTTGTTACTATTTTTATCTGTTTTATGAGCATTTACATCGATTTCTTTGTTGTTGTGTGAACTATTGATAAACATGTTTTGTTTTGGCGTTGATGATCTAGCAATAAATCATGACATCTAAGGGACAGAAATGATTTAACCGTACAGGTTATTGTCGATCTGTTGAGAAATATTCTAGACTGAGCCATTATGAAATTTGTTTTTATGTGCAATACTAGAATTAAATAATGAGATTCCTGTATGATTTGAGTAGAATCGTTAGACAATATCGGCATTGATGATCTAGCAATAAATCATGACATCTAAGGGACAGAAATGATGTAACCGTACACCATACAGGTTATTATCAATCTGTTGAGAAGTATTCTAGACTGAGCCAATAATATACTGTCTACGACAAATTCCCTAATTTATACTAAATTCCGTACACCGCTTCAACAATTACATCAAGAATGTGATTAATTTAGTTAACACAAGGTGAGTATGTACCGGAATAAAATAACACTAACCCCTAAAATATCGGCTTCATATATAGTAAACAATCTGTCACAAATCAAACATTATATAGAACATTCATACTAATATAGAATCTAAAGAACGGAATATACAATGCAAAAGGTTTATATTCAAACATCCATACCGAAATCAACCCGGGACCAATCCTCCGTATTCGCAGGTGAGGATGAGGATGAAGATAGATGCAATTTCTTTCTGTTCCCTTCATATTCAATTTTCGGTTCTACCGCAACTTGTTCGATAAAATCTTCTGGAAGGTGGTCTTCAGATTCATGGCAAGATTCCGAGTGATAGGAACCTGTTTCCCAAGCATATTCCTTTGCAGCTACTATTGGAGAACTCGTTTGCGGAGGAGGAGCAACGAAAACTATCCCGCTCGATTGCGCTACTACTGTTGTATCTATAGAATTTGGAAGCATTCGATCTTCAGATTTTGTTTCCGAACCTTGTGGTATCTCTAATTCGTCTTCTTCATCCTCTTCCCGAATGAAGTCAAAATCTGAAAAGCAAGGTTCACGATTCAACTCAATATTGTTATCACTCATGGCAGTGTCGCGACTGGATAGCTTCTCGCGTTGAGATATAGATGGAGAAGGAAAATGTCGATTGGAAGAGGGCGGGGTCGTTGGTGGTGCAGATTCGAAAAGTTTATGTAAGAAATGGTTCCCACCAATTGTTGGAGAACCACTCGCTATTGCGTTGAAGGGAATCTGAGACTGTGTAGCAGAGTTTGTGGTTCCATTGGGTGTATCGCCATCCTCCAGATCGGGCAGGCGATAAGACTTAATGAATGACTTCTTTGTCATACGTCGACTACTCGTCCCCTCTTTGCCAGACCCAGCTCCTGCAACTCTCCCCGTAAATCCGTCTGTTGCATTGGCTTGCTTCAAAGATGTTGGACTAAATCCAAACAATTCTAGCGATCGAGATCTAATACGCTTTGTCATTTCAATAGAAGATAACTTTCTTGGCACTACACGGCCAGATTGCTGCAAATCCCAAATATCTAACTCGCCTCTTTTTTCTTTATCTAACTCATAATACCTCTTCTTCATTAACTCGATCTGATGCTGATTAGTTTGACCCAAACGCATTAATTCCAATAATATGTACTCACCGAGAACCAACGTTTCTGAACCTTCGGGTGATAAGATATTTGCAGCGAAAATAAACTCAGCATCTTCAATGGGACGACGTAGCATCTTTTCTTCTCTTGCGGCAATTGCCCTGCCAACTGCAAGATGAGCGAACTGACCAATGGCAGCAGCATAAAGCGGAACACCAATCATCATGAACACACCCATCAATGTGCCTCTAACGTTACCCATACTACATGTATATTCGTCACCACTTTCACATGGGGCACTCTGTAGACCACCAGTGGAAGATGTGGTAATAGCCCAGTACAGGGAGGTGATAAAGGACCAGTTCTCGAACACCATACCATAGGTGGTACCTAGACCCATCCAACCCACAAATACTGCGATGACAATTGTTCTAGCGCGATTGGAATACCATCCAATAAAGTACTTGAAGTGATACCACAGACAACGAATTACGCTCTTGACAGTGATGACACCGTCCTCTTGAAATCCGATTGCACCAAATTCATGGGCTACTTGAACAAGGGTGACCTTATTCGAGAATACACTAGTTGCAAAGAGACCTAAACAACCAGACACCACTGAAGATCCTACTAAAACATATACAATCGTAAAGAGCTTTGACCAATCATCCTTTTCAGCCGGGCTGCAGAAACCAATACTCAGTCCAGCGTCCATCGTGTAGTAATAGGCTGTTGCCCACGTCCATCGCCAATAATATTTGTACCACAACACACCACATAATGTCCAAAACGCATAAAACGAAATGGAAACTATATAAATATCAGATAAAATATAATCGAACAAAGCTTCAACTGAACTTTTCTGTTTATTCTCTTCTGACTCTCCATTCAACTTTTTCGGTGAACCAGCAGCTCCTTCGAATACATTCTCGTCGGTCTGTCTCCTAGTCGGAGTCGAACCATATCCTATCACAAAAGCCGTTGAACCAATCATGATTTATTTTTATAGTGGAGGTAGATACAGATTAACAATAATTGTAATACGTTTCTCAGCAGATAATTCTACAAAATGTTCAATCAAAGTGGACTGAAAATCCCATACAATTTTCACATTCAATGGTCCAATGTTAGTTAGGGAATATTGAGTTGTATTCTTTGAACCTTAAAACTTTTTGATTCATTGCAGTCAAAAGCATATTGTCAATATACCCACACAAAAGTGGCGAGAAGTGGCAAAGATCTGGACAAAATATTCTACGAGATTTTTGTTCATGACAATGCTATATATAACCAGATTGCAAAACCGATTGTGACAGAAACGAAACGGCGGCGCAAACTGATGGGCAAGTTTGCTTGTGTTGGGTGTTGGGTTTGGGAGAAAAGTTTGTAGTTCATAGAAACATCTTTCCAGAGTCATCGAAAACAATGTCAAATTTGATATTGGATTGGTTAAATTCATTGAATCTCTCCCGACAAGTTGTCTCTTTTGGAGAGTCCTTCAAAGATGGTTATTTGCTTGGAGAGATTTTGCATAGATACAATCAGCAATCAAATTTTGATAAATTTTCTTCACAGTCTTCACCACTGGGTGTGACAAATAATTTCCAACTTCTTGATGTATCACTTAAGCGGATAGGGATCCGTTTTACTACCAAGATAGCAGGAGAGATAATGGTGGGCAACGAATACACGATTAAAACATTACTATACGAACTGAAAGTGTGCTTGGATCAAATAACACGAAACAGCAGACAGTCAACCAATCCTCTTCTTTGGGGTACAAAGAATGACAAAATATTGAGCGTCGTGGGGAAAACTCGTCCTGCCTTTGATGCATCCCGTGCTAACACTTTCCATCAAAGCGTGAAAGGTGTATTAGAAAACACAAATGCTGTTCTCATGAAACAAGCAGTGCAAAGATATGTGGACAAAGAACAAGACTATTATCGAACAATAAGCGCAGGGGAATCAATGGATCTAGATACGCAAACGTTGCATCGATTACGTGCTAAAGATATTTATAAAAGTAGGAAGGAACATGAAGACGAGTTTAATGAAGCGTGGGATTCATTGAACTTAGATCAATGGAAAAAGAATCAAAAACGTGCACATGACCGAAAAATGTTGCGACAGACGATAGAGCAAAATATTCAATCACAAAGAGATGCGAAGGCAACTAAAATAAAGTCAGAAACCAAGAGTTATGCGTTACGAAGTATGGAAAATTTCGATCATAAACTAGAAACCATGATTATCACAGAAGGTGATGAAGATAATAGAAAAAGCATGATACGGACAATAAATTCATAGTTTTTTTCAATTTGATCAAAGTTTTTGTGATTTTTGTGAAGGATTGTAGTAATATTGAACGCCTTGATAATTCTGTTAAAAGTAATTTTCGAATACTCAATCCCGATTATAAATAAAGCTATGGGGAAATTGATAATGCTGTTGAAAAGCCACACTATTGACAGATGGATTGGGAACCGGGTATAATACCTGTAAAAATTTCCTCATCTTAACTACCGATAATTGTCCGTTCCACCATAGTCTTCCAGTATTCCATCGGTCTGAGCATCATGAAAAGCATCACTGACAATGTTTTGCTGGAGTTTAGAGAGATTAGTTACCACACTTGTGAAATATAGGATGTCAAATACCTACCTGATCGTGAACGTCAAACTCTGACAACATTTTCACAAATTTATTGTAAATTTCCTCCTGTTCATCATTAAGCTTGTACATACCAAGCATTATCAGCTCTTGCGTTGATAAATTTTTGTTTAAAGTTCTCTTTTTAACGTGTTGTGATTGATTGCGAGAATCCTCGTCATCGTCATGATTGCCATTTCGCTTTCGAAACGTTGACGAAGAACCCGAGGCTGTTAGAGGTCGCAACGCTCTCGTTGGCGATTTTTCGCGTTGCTGTTCTCTGGCCAGTTCAGAATTAGCTCTTTGTAATTTCAGTGTTTCCTCATGTTGCTTGTCCTCCAAAAATCGATATTTCTGAAAATTGACGACCCATTTGTCTTCTTTATCCCTTTTACGGTCTTCTATTCCTGGATAATTGGTCTTCAATCCTAAAATCACATTATTTACAATTCGTCCAATGCTATATGACAAACACTCTGACCTGTTACCCCATACAATTGTGACACCGGCGTCATTGCCAAATATGAAGTGGGTGCTGATGATAAATGTGGTTGCTGATTTGCATAGATATCTTCCAGACGCGTGATGTGATGCTTGTAAATAAAATCACTGTTTCTAGGGTCTAATCCAGCCTTTGTCTTTGCCAAAGACCAATGTTCTGCATATAGCCCAATGGTTATGTTTTTCTAAAAACTATGACTAGGCCGCTCACCTTCCAGGGGGCGGTGTAAATCTTCCAATGTAATAATTCTTTCTTGAAGAGTTGCTGCTTTCTTCATTGCACTACTGTAGAAAGAACTTTGCGGAGTTCAATTGCTTGGTATTCTGGCTGCTCATATATTTATTAGCTACTATATTTATCATAATGCTTTGTCTGCGGCCTGTGGCCTGATCTGTGTGGCGTGTAACGGCCAATAAAATATGCATAAACGCGTTTTTCCAATGGCAATCTTCCATAGATTGCATTAAATTAATTGAAGAAGACGTTGAAGAACACAGTAGACTTGATATACATATACATATACATAAATACAGTTGATGGGCTATGTCAGTTTATATTAATGCAGTTTTAATTAAGCCAATGCAAACTCAATCAACAGAATGCAATCTCTCACGCGTTGGCTGATGTTTCATCTACCTAGATTGTCAAACAGGCAGGTGTATCAGCAAGATACTCCTTATTACACTAGAGTGTGCATGATTTCAACAACTGATGTGCATACAATTCCTCTATAGAATGAAACTAACGAAATGTTTGCGAACTATTATCGAGATATGGTGGGTTTCCGTTTCTTTGATGCAGTTTTAGGCATATTGCAATCTGGATCAAGTGAAGTGGCTTCAGCAGTAACGACAGTTCGCTTCCTTGTGTCCACTTCGTTTAGAATTGGTGATAAAGAAGACCGTTTAGCACATACCCATAATGCCTTTCCAACCTTTTCAGCAGTCCAGTAATCATCTTGAGTGAAACGATTTAATTCTTCCGCTTTTTTCACCATCAACGATTGTAACTTCTTGTATATCTTTAAAGTATAGTCACGCTTTTCGTCCACTACCACTGCATCTATTACTTCATCAGCCATGAATGGGCACAGAGCTGGTAGAAACACCGCCAACACTGCGGTAGCAGTTGCAATACCTATACCTTTCAATTCGCACAATGCTTGCAGACCACGTTCCCACTCAAGGGATGATTGTGAGGACGAAGTACATGCCTCATCATTTGTACCCAGAATATTGACGAAGCAGCGAGTTGTAACTTCAACAACTACAGAGGCAGCATTACTTTCAACTAGTTTCTGCAACGGTCGCATTTGTCCACGAGCCAACTTCCATTTCATAATGTCTGCTAGTTCTGCGTGAGTAATATGGGGTGGGCTCCTCGCAATGACTCTTCTATGTAATTCGAGATTAATAAATCGATCAAGTTCAATGAGATCGGGTCGATTTTTGTTATTCGCTACCCTTTGGACAGCGTCGGCATAAGCAATTTCATCATCAAACTGTAACCATTCCTCGAATACCTCTTTATTCACTCTTTTCGAGAACAAGATCTTAGCCTCTGCACTACCCGGTCTCAATCCACTCATCGTCAACGAGACAAATCCAAAATATCCGTTGCGTGAAGTTGAATCACTTGGCTGTGGAAGACAAGCACAGCAACTCGCACCCGGCCAATACCAAATACACCAAATAAGCCTTATATAAGTTCTCGCCTAGGTCTAGGTATTGTACGCCAATTGTGCACTCGTGCACACAAAAGCACAATACCAAATATGCTCAAAAATTGTGGCCAAAACCACATTCTTGTACCGAGTGGCCAAATTAAGACAGTTTCGAAAAACCAGCAGTTAAAACACTTAACATTTAATAATAACATATTTGTTCAAATTAGATTTTTGTATAAAGTTACTTTTATATATACTTCTATATACCATCTAAATATAAAGTAATTCGCATAAAGGCAAGAATAACAAAATTTCTAATATATCCCAATAGTTGGCATATTAATGGCAAAAGCGAACGGGTGTCCAATCAAAAATTGACACAAATCCAAAAGTGTGACTTCAGTTCGATCCAATTGTCGAATTTTCAATGCGTCGATATTTTCTTTTTGGTGCTTAGAATTTGATGATCTGGGGATCATCGCCATTCCACGCTGAGCAATCCACTTCAATATTAATTGGCCACCTGTGACAGATTCCCCGTGTTTGATTCGTCGTTCTACCAAATATCTCACGATTGGATCATCAACAGGTTGCATCATAAACGGATACGCCGAAAACGGACTATAAGAAAGCAAAATAATCCCGTTCTCCAAGCAAAATCTTACGTTGTTGATACCAGAATTGTCCATCTGTTTGCCAATATGATAAATATCAAGTTTGTTTTGTACAACCATTGGTTTGATACGTGCACTTTTCATCAATTCCTGTAGCTCAGATACATCAAAATTGCTAACACCAATCGCTTTGATCACACCATGATCATAAAGCTCTTCCAATGCTTTCCAAGTTGCAATTTGCACTCGTTTATCAGATATAGGAGAATGCAACATGTACAAATCAATATATTCAGTACGCAAATCATGCAATTGTCGATTGATTAACTTCTTGACATTTTGATATCCAGCATCACTTTCATCAGATATCTTGGTCGCAATAAATAGATTTGATCTAGTGGTCAATCCTTCGTCAATTGCTTGCTTAATTGCGTTTCCAAGATCATGTTCATTTCGGTATGCTTGTGCACTATCAAAGAATGTGTAGCCGTTGCGTATCGCAGTTAACACCGCTTCGACGCACTCTGCTCCTTCCAACTGCCACGTTCCAAATCCTACCTTGGGCATTTCAACACCATTGCTCAGCAACACTGTGTGTGATTCCGTGTTAATTTTTGATTTTTCTACATCATAATCCACTTGTACACCAGAGAACTGCTCCGCGAATCGTTCGAATGAAAAATCATAGCCATTAAGAAGCCCTTCTGCATGAGAAGAACTGATACTATCATCCTTCTCTGCATGATGATTTTCCATATAAACACCAATATTCTTTGCACTAGCGTCAATTTGTTCAACCCATCGAAGCATCGATCGATAAATAAAGTCCGGTTGGTAACCTTTTTTGATTGTGTTTACAATATCACTGATTACGTCGCGATGACCATCTATATGATCATTGATCTCTGCAAATTGCATAACTAATTCTTGCAAACGTGCGGTATATACAACAGCTTCCGCAAGACCAAGCATACCAAGAAACTCGGTTGGGGCAGTTGAGGTCATTCCTTCCACCACAGAATGCAAACCGTTAACATATTTCTTCACTCTATCCCTCATGATTTCCGATGCATCCAAGATATTGCGCGGAAATGGATCACTATCCTTGCCAAGAGATGCGTCGACATCGATAGGAACGATTCCAAGGTCCCTCCGTACCCAAGGATTCCAAGCAATTGCATTTCCACAACTATCCGGACAATTGATGTGAATATAATTTGGATTATTCACGCACTCTCCTTCTTGAGCCCAACTTTCACATCTATCTTCAGTATTAGTTGCATGGGTAAGACAACTACCATAACAAGCATGCCACATATATTTTGGATTGTTTACACATTCGCCATCGTGTTGAGCCCAATAATCACAACTTTCTTGCTGTTTCAATTGCAACAATTGATGTGCTCCATTTGGAATGTGTTGCAATCCAGAAACCACCCGCACCATAAAAATTAAAACAATAATCAAAGCCGGGAATATCATGTTGGCAAGAGCAGCGTACTGATTTTATACTATATACTTCTATGTTTTTTACTCACTCTTTGATTGAAGTATTTTACAATATGGAATGAGAAATGCAAAATCATATTTAACCGGATTATCGAGCGGACATCGACACGCACGCCCCAATGAAAACAAAAGTTCAAATTATACCAGAAAAGCCTAATTTATGAAATAATTAATTATAAAATCAGTTTGAAAAACATCGAGTAATTTGGAACTGTGTTGTGTGTGGCGGACAGTGGTTGGGCAAGCAAAAATAAAAAATTAAATAGAATTTCAAATTATCTATCACTCGTCTGTCTCGAATAGTTGACTTTTACTGCCAACTCAGTTAATAAGTCTGTCTATTGAGACTGTATTTTGGACATCTTACAACCTTCATTTGTTGTGGAAAGCCGCTCCTCCAGCTGAAATGGACCAAACAACGAGGGCAAAAAACAAGGAGCAAGACTTCTCGGTAAGTGGGACAAATTTTTGATACCATTTTCACTCAACTTCAGACTCCCTATCTTGATATTGCAGGATCTTGACAAAGCATCAGAGACTATGCAAAATAAGATGCGCATGGATGAAGACTACCCTGATTTGTTCAATCAATTACAATATCGACCTGATGTGAACGGATGTCATCGCTATTTTATGGAACCATATAAGAGTGTTTTTGGACCTATGGTTAGAAATCTTCCAGATAAAATATGCACAATGCTCTAAATTTATCACCAATACCTCTTTCCAGGTTGAGCATAGCAACTTCATCCCTTTTCCGAAAGAAATTCTTCAACAATACTCAAGGATTGAGTGTGCCTCTTTTATGGGAATTCTTCCAGAAATTCACAGGTAAATTGTCTTGACATGTCCAATCTTGGTTTATTGTGAATTTTTTTTATCAATGTGCTTCTTAGAGTGTGGGTCACGATTGATAATATACTGTATTTGTGGAATTATCAAAATCCTGATGAATTTGAAGTATATGATGGTGTGTCTGAAGTTATTGTTTCTGTTGCGATATCCACACCAAAACCTGGTATTTTCCTGGACTCTGTGAAATACCTGTTGGTATTAGCGACACCTGTTGAGATTATCATTCTTGCTCTGTGTGGAGACGAGCAAAGCAAACAAATTAAAATCATCACTACTACGTATAATTTACCGTCTGATAATGTAACAATGCTAAAAATTGTAGGATCCCAATCTGGTCGTGTTTTTATGGTTGGTAATGATCACAACCTCTATGAGCTGGAGTACAGCAATGCGGATAGTACGTGGGCTGGTTCCATTCTTGGGGGAATTGCTGGACCACAGCGTAAGTGTCGCAAAATAAACCATTTTGCATGGGAATGGCAAGTGAAGAATCTTCTACCCAATTTTATTACACAAGGATTTGGTGGGGAAGATGATCAATTTGCTGATATGCTGGTCGATAATGTGCGAAATATCCTTTATGCTGTCACTGCTCATGGTAAATTAACTGCAGTTTATTTGGGTACGTCAGGATATGAATCACATATATTTGAGCGCTCCTTTGATATCATCGAACATACACAGCGATATCTATCTACTAGTATTCGCGGTGCTGGAACCCCTCATCCTAGTAGCTTTACTAACACCTCTTCTCCTGGTTTCAAGGTTGTTGGAGTTTTTCCTGTTGCTGTCACTGAATCGAAAAGAATCCACTTAATTGCAGTCTTAGCAAATGGAATTCGTATCTACTTATCTTTGGAGGGTGAATATGGAGGTCGCTACAATGGTATTGGGACAGTCGGGGGTGCTAGTAGCATGCCTCAACGGTTGTCAGTTGTAGGGGTACGCAGTCCACCATCAACAACCACTGTAGCAAACTGTGTATCATCTTCTATAGAAGACAACAGCGGTGATTTAGAGAGCGGTAGTATACCAGCTTTTGTACCATCTCAGCAGCTGGCGATTAGTCGTGCGTATTATGCTCAGGGAGTTTTCATGCTCACTCTAGATAAGTTGCAGCAGCCTGATGAGCTGTTATGTATCTTTGAAGATATTCTTAGCCGCTCCAATGCTGCTCCAACTACAGGAAATGTTCAACGTACTAATGCGGAATCATTGGCGTGTTTAAAGGAAGGTGTGACTCTAGGTTTAGATGCTGCTACTACAGGTGGCAAGATCTTTGACATCAAAGAGAGTTGTCATTATCATATTAGCGATCCGATAGTTGCGCAAATGCAGTCTCTCTTTGCATTTTCAAGAGTACCAGGTGGGACAACGAGCAATCTTATTCGTGAAACTACTCACCATGTTCATCCGGATACGCTGCCACCCGTTATTGTGCCAACAACCAGTTCTGATTTCCTATCATCGTTAGTCGAATCCGAAGACAAAGTATACAATACCAATACCACACCATTGACATACTCAAATGCAATGTCCATGTCCTCTTCAAAAGCGAGCAAATTTGGTGTTGAAAAACAAAATATGGATAATTTAGCTCTGTTGGGTGAAATTTCAAGTCAACACATCCCACTTGCTGATAAGATGATGAACCGCCAACTTTTGGTGTTGACCAACAGTGGTATTCACATTTTTAAGAAGAATCGTCCTGCTGATTTATTATATGATATTCTTTCTAGAGTAGATTTGCGTGCGGATGAATTGATACGTCGGTTTTTCCACGGGTTCGGGATGTTGCAATCGAGTATAATGTGCGTTGGTCTTGCCACTGGTATGCCTAAACACATCGGCCATAGTACTACAACATTCATAGATCCACTGGTTGCCAGTGCAAGTAGTTCTAGCCTTGTCGCCGAGAATATTCAGTACCGTGCAATGAATACCATTATTACATCAACGCCTGGTCCAACGTACCGTGCTGTGATCCCAGCGGCCGGGTATGCTGCGATCCAAGATAGTCGATTGATCCAAAATGACAATGCGAAAGATTTTATTCCATCAGTCGCTCATGATGCATTGTATTCTTTCGTAGGTCGCATTTTGCGTCCTATTTGGTTTCATGCCGTAGTAGATAATCACACTGGAAAGTTGTCAAAATTATGGTCCCAGCCTTTGATCGAAGAACTTCGCCAGCCATTAAACAATTTGAAAAACCTGATCTCGGGATTCTATAGTGCTGCAATCCGAAGTGATAGTCACGTGGTTCATGGTAGCAGTTCTGGTAAACGCAAAGTAGTCGCACCAGTTGGAAATCTTTCATCAATAGATTTAGTGACTTCGCAAATCGCCAACCAATCTCGTCTTCAGGTAAGTGGCGAAAAGGCTCTTGCTTTGGAAGCAAGAGCAGTAGAGGATGCTTCAATTCGATGTTTATATCATTTGATTTCGAGGACCCTACATGCATTATCCTTGATTGAATTGTTACTCACAGTTGAGAAGGATTGGAAGATTTTTATCCGAGAATTGTCAGATTTAAACAATTTCACCTTTCGTTCCATAGTAGTATTGCCAAAACTTCACGACCAAATTAAGAAAGTTATCCAACAGTTAATCCACAACTTAATCCGCACCAAGAAGTCCGACCTTGCAGACCGTGCTATGTCATGGCTTGCAAGTAATGTTTATCATTACTTTAGCGCTGGTGATCGGTTTACCTTTGAAGCAACGAAGCAGTTGGATGTCATTTCCCGCGCGAAACAAACCAATGATCATTCTATTAGCTCGAATGATGTGAACACATTAACAACACAATGCATCAAACTATTCCACAATGCTGTTGCTTACTGGAATTCGCCTGAGTATGTCGTTGGTGATCAATCTGAACTGGTCTCCACTTGTGCTTCTTTGCTCTCTTTGGGACCTTTGGGGCGAGATGCTGTTGTGGATCTGTGTTTAAAGGCTTCCTCCAATTTTTCAGTCAGCTCAACGTCCAGTGTGAATGACGTTTCTACAAACCATGTATGGGATGCTGCCTTGTACCATGGTGGAAGTGTTCTCACCGATCGTGATCGTGCAAATGCCATCAGTGCTTGTTATGAATGTTTAATCAAACAAATTCTTTGGTTGGGATCAAAGCAGTCGATGATTGGAAGTGGAGTTTTAGTGTCGGACTCTATGGCTGCCGCAAGTCCTGCTGAAATTGAGCAGGAGACTCTCCGCATGATAAAGCGCGCTGTCACTGGTTCCGATGATGTAAAGTTTCACGAAAGATTATATAGTCGTCTGTTGTCAGATGATTCAAAGCTTTTATTGCATATTAATTCGCCTTATATTGAAGATTTCTTGAAGACCCACGATGCAAATCTCCTTCATTCATACTACATGTAAGTGTTGATAGCACAATGGAGCGTTCACCGCTAATCATCCTTTCCTTCCAATAGTGCATCTCTTCCTGATCGTGGACCACAATACATGAAAGCAGCCAATCTCATGTACATATTAGCTACGAATGTCGATGAAGTTCATATTGACCAACGCATTGAATTCCTTCGCAAGGCCGTATCGAGTGCCAAGGAAGCGCTCGGTCCGCAACATATGTTATCTTCTACAAACCCATATGTTGGTGGGGGAGGTTTGTATTCGTCTTCCTCATCCGCCTCGCTCTCAATGGTCGATAAGCTCTTGGTTGATAATTTGCAAGAACTCGAAGATTTGTTAGATGTTGCAGGTATAATAACTTACGTAGCTATGTGTCATTGTTTTATTTAAATTTACTTGCTTGATAGAATACCAACGTGAGATCGCTAATCGCTTGGACGAAGATTACAAGCGGTACCAAGGTTCTTCGGGTTCTACTTCATCCTCAGCGAGTAGAACTCAGTACACAGAGAGTCAAACTCAACAATTGAAATCAATGAAAGAATGGGTCCGCAAGTTGAAGCTGAAGTTGTTGACTATATCGGAATTGTTCAATGAAGTATGTGTGACTTACAATATGTGGGACATGAGTTTGCGTTTGCTGCAAATATCCAATACGGTGGACGAAGAGCTGATAGCCAAATTGTGGAGGTCCTTTATCTACAGGTGAGATTTCTTCCATTTCCGAGTCTTTCGAAACCCTTCGTGTGCAATTTGTATGGATGCGGTCACCATTACTAGGCGTCACAG
>JACCEA010141518.1_pt1 | contig 14536 bp, 20 predicted proteins | sample 7449851 | NCBI WGS metagenome assembly JACCEA01 (sample SAMN15323453, study PRJNA562643) | freshwater metagenome | isolation source: river surface water | place: USA:Blue River Watershed | collected 2017-08-18 | reverse complement strand
TAGAACCATCTGTAAATTTATATAATGGAAAAGATACAGGAACTTGTATAGAATTTAAATTCGATACATCATTACCACAATTTGCATCAACTAAAGTAGATGCTGAATTGATTAATAACAGAGCTATTGAAATAGCTTTAAATAATCCTGAAATTGAGCTTAGCTATGTAAGAAAACAGTTGGATGATTCTGGTGAAGAAGAACAAATTTCTGAAAGTTATTTTTTTAAAGGTGGATTTGGTGAGTATGTAAAAAGAGTATCTGAAAGGTTTTTTGAATTTAAATATGACCATCCAGAATTTACGGCAAAATATTATGTTATTTTAGATAAGTATCAAGGCATTGATGAAAAAATATTTGTTTATGTGAATTCATCATTATTGTTTGAGGGTGGTACAGCATCACACATGTTTTTTAATACCTTTTTTACATCTATAGGTGAAAAACTGAAATCGGAAGTTAAGAAAAGAAAAGTTGATTTAAATAAAAATGATGTTAGACAAAACTTATTAGTTGTGGCTGATGTTAAAATGAAAAATCCTAGATATGATAATCAATCTAAAACAAGATTAATTTCACAAGAAATTAAAAAACATATTGAAAAAATGGTTACAGATAATATATCGAAATTCTTATCACAACATAAAGATTGGGTAGAAGAAGTATTATCACGGGCTGAATTTAGACAAAGAATTGCTGACATGGCAGAAGTAAAAAAAGGTCAAAGAAAAAAACGTGGAAAATTAGCTAAACTTATAGATTGTTTTAGCAAAGATAGAAGTATATGTTCAATTGCTTTTTCGGAAGGAGACTGCTGCAGTGAGAATACCAATATTATTACAAATACTGGTATTAAAAAAATAAAAGATGTTAAGGTTGGTGAATTAGTTCCAACGCATGATGGATTAAAAAAAGTATTAGTAAACCAACAGGTCGAAAAAGAAGCTTGGGATATAGTTTTAGATGGTGGGTTTATTCTTAGCTTTTCTGAAAATCATAAACATCCAATATACAATACATCAACAAATTTAGTTGAGATTGTTGAAACAAAAAATTTAGATGCAACAATTCATAAATTGTTAAAAAAGAAAGAGTTATAAAAACTCTTTCTCATCTATTAAATTCATTTTATTTTTGAAATGTCTACATATTTTGATGAATGAAAAAATGCGTATAAATCTTCTTTTGATATTTGAGTCAAAAAAATCTCCTTATGAATAATGTAAAATTAATATAAAAACAACTTGTATAATATTTATATTTTTTTAAACTTAAATTAAGAATAACAATGTTAAAATTAACTAAATGTTGAAATGTTTTTGGAGGGATATTATTGAAAAAGATAATCGGTAGTATAGAGCGTATTACTTTACCAGAATTGGGATTATACGATTTAGATGCTAAAATCGATACTGGTGCTGAAAATTGCGCTCTGCACGGCGATATTGTTTCTATCAATGATGGTTTTGTAAGCTTTATATTGCATGACGAAATCCACCCTGCATATAATGGTAAGATTATAAGATTACCAATAGCTAGAGAAGCAGATGTAAAAAGCTCCAATGGTGAAACAGACAGTAGAATTTTTATAAAAACCAAAATACTCATGTTTAGTAAAGAATATAATGTGTCAATTTCGCTAGCCGATAGATCTAAAATGAAATACCCTATGTTGTTGGGAAAAAGGTTTTTAAAAGGTAGGTTTCTTGTTGATGTTGAACAAGAATATATTAATAAAGGAATAGGATATACATGTTAATTTATATTTTATCGAGAAATGCAAATTTATATTCGACACAAAGTTTAGTTAGTGCAGTAGAAAGATCAGGAAATAGAGTAAGAGTGATAGATTATCTTAAATTAACAATCGAGATTATGAAAAATGAATTAAAAATGCATTATGAAGGTCAGGAATTAGAAAAACCTAATGCAGTTATTCCAAGAATCGGAGCAAGCCATACATTCTATGGAACATCAATAGTTAGGCATTTTGAAAGTATGGGTGTATTTGTTGCTAATGGATCTTTAGCCATAACAAGAAGTAGAGATAAATTGAGAAGCCATCAAGTAATGAGTAAAGCTGGTGTAGATATACCTAGAACCGTGTTTGCATCTAATAAATCAAATGTTAAAGATGTTATCGCCTTAGCAGGAGGAGTACCATTGGTAGTAAAAATACTTGAAGGTACACAAGGGGTTGGAGTAGTTTTAATAGAAACTCAGAAAGCAGCAAAATCAGTTTTAGATGCTTTTAATGGTATGAATGTTAATTTTCTAGTGCAGGAATTTATTGAAGAAGCTGGCGGTGCTGATATAAGAGCTTTTGTAGTGGGTAATAAAGTAGTCGGAGCAATGATGAGGACAGGCATTGAAGGCGATTTTAGATCGAATTTGCATCAAGGTGGCACAGCAATTAAATATAAATTAAGCAAAGAAGAAAAAATAACAGCTCTTAAAGCTGCTAAAGCTACTGGATTATCTATTTGTGGAGTTGATATGATAAGTTCAAAAAGAGGACCTTTGGTTATGGAAGTAAATTCTTCTCCAGGTTTAGAAGGTATTGAATTATCTACTAAAAGAGATATTTCAGGAGCTATTGTAAAATATATAATCGAAGCAGTTGGTGATAAAACCAATCCTAAAAAAACGCCTAAAGATAAAATAGGTGTTTGACAATAAAGGTTAAAATATGAAAAATCATAAATATCTTTGTTTGATTTGTTTAAAATCTGCAAAATCCAAATATAGTTGTTGTGAGTTTCCTACATATTCTATAGGATATAAGGCTAGAGTTCCGAAATTAAATGCACCTAAACACGAATGGAAAAAATTTTTCGACTTGTTTGTTAATAATTCTCATGATATCAACCAATTAAAACGAATTATATCGCTTAGAAAACAGTATAATTTATCTACAACAGAGCAAGAAAATAAAATTAAAATTTTAGAAATGGTGCCTGAAGAAGAAGATGAAAGATTTTTAGATATTAGAGCTGAGGATCGTTTGGTGGAAATCAATACCTATTTTTCTAGTGATAAACAATTAAATACTGTAGAGGGTCAATTGGTTAAAAAAATAGATACAGTAATACAGTTTTTCAAAAAACATCATGCTGTGCCTTTAGAAGATGTAAAACCTGATAAGGAATATTATGTTGTTCCGTACCATGCTAGAAACGCATATACATATTTTTTTCCAAGTAAAGCAGGAAAATTCGAAATATTAAAAGTAAGATCTAGAAAACCTAAAAGTGACTCTCCTGTTTGTGAGTTATATTTAAAAACACCTAACACCAATGAGATTATAAATCGGGTGAATTTTAAAACCAATAGATATTATGCAGGAACACAGGAATTTTTAGTATTTGAAAGTAAGTTAAAAGCTATAGCCTTTAGACAAGAATATTTAACAAGTATTTTTCCAATATTGAAAGAAGCTGGTGCTACATATTTAGAAGATATTGTTGATAAAGTTAAAATTGATTATGATAGAATTGTAAAAAAAGCTCCTGAATTATTAATATAAGCTTTTTTTAAGAAAAAATATATTATAATATTTTATATTAAAAAGGGACATTATGATAGGATTAAAATTAGACACTAAAGCTTTAGAGAATTTATTAAAAGAAGATGATGGTACTATAAAATTAGAATTGCAACAAGCGGTCATAGAAGAATTTTGTAAAAGACACATTAAGTTAGGTAGTTTAGGTAGTGATGCTATTTTTAAAAATATGATTAAAACGATCAAAGATGAAACTGTAAATGAAATAGAGTCTTTATTTGGTGAATGGGTAAAAATAACATATTCGACTCAAAAATTTGAATTAAATGATCAAATTAAAAATATGATCAAACTTCAAGCCAAAACAGCAGTAACACATGAATTAGATAAAGTTGAAAATAATGTTAGAGATTTATATATTGAAATGGCTGAAAAAATATCAAATGAATATAACTCAAAGTTACAGGAGTTGCAAAATAATTTTTCAACATATTTAGTCGAACTTGAAAATGAAATTGAAAAAATGAAAAAAACTTTAATTACCAATGAAATTGATGGAATAATGCGGAAACATTTAAAGTCAATTTTAAAAGAATCATTTTCTTTAAATGATTAATTCACTTGATAAAATATATTGATAAAAGAATGTTTTTATCAATATAACAAAATGGTTCCGTAGTTCAGATGGTGAGAATGATGAAAATTAAATTTCATTGGTCGTAGGTTCAAATCCTACCGGGACTGCCAAAAAAAAGTAAAATAATTTATAAAGTTATAAATTATTAATTTTATAAATTATTTTGGAGGATATAATATGGAAATTATAAGAAATGGTTTAGTAACCGATGAACAAATAAAAGAAGCAATATCTGAAAAATATGATGTTTCTCTTGACAATATTAAAGTCACCTATAATGTTTATCCTCAATCAGCTAATTATTCATTTGTAAAAAATGAAGGTGGTAAATTTTCTACAATCTCTAATAATAAATTAGATGATGATGAATTATTTGAAATAATTAAAATTATTTTACATGCAGAAAAAATAAGTTTTCATTCAATAAAGCCAAGATATGTAATCAATTCTAAGTCTGATGAAACTAGATATGTTGGATATAGTTTTACATATATATAATAACAAAGGAAAAAAAATGCAATTATCAAATAAAATTAAAACAAGATTTTCTAAAGACTTTAAAATGCCTTTTCAAGTAGTTCAAGAACCTATATTTAGTTATTATATCGATACATTAGATGCTCATTTTGATACTAAAAATAAATTAGAAATGTTGTATGAAGTTATAGAAACTTTAGGTGGTGAAGAGGAGTTTTTTAAAGAGTCTAATAGAGTTAAGGACACTTTGATTCAAGATATTCAAAAATCATCGGCTTACGAACGATTAAGCAATGATAACCTTGATGATTACAATACTGTAAACCAAATAAAACAACAAGACATATACAATTTAGGTAATGTAGATAAAACATTTATTTCTATAGATTTAAAGCATGCTAATTTTAATGTATTTAAAATGTATGATAATGAATTAACATTGGGTTATGATGATTATGAATCATTGATTGGTCATGTGAGTAACTTTGAATATTTTAAAAAATCAAAATATCTAAGACAAGTTATTTTCGGAAATATGCTGCCAAAGAAACAACAAAGATTACAGAAATGGGCTATAGACCAAGTAATAAGTGTTTTACATCATGATATAGGTATACCATTAAACTCATTTGTTTCTGCATCAGCAGATGAAGTAGTTTTTTTGATTGAAAATGATAAAGCCTTATCAATGGTAGATCTAGTAAATAAAAAACTAGGGAGTAATACACTAACTGAAAAAATGTCAGATTGGTGTAGAGTAGAAGCATTCATACTTAGATCTATTGAAAATAACAAGTTTTTTGTTAAAGAAAAATTAGATGATTCAAATATTGAATTTAAAGGAATACCATCATATTTCTTTATGCAAGCTTATAAAAAATATACAAATCAGGAAATATTAGAAACTGATAAAGTATTTTATTTCGATGGTATGTTAGCAACTTTTAATAAAAGTGTGTTTGATTCTGATTTTGAAATTAATTTGGGTGAATAAGATATATTGATATGCAAATAGAAAAAAAATATATCAGAATATATTATACCTTTGTTTATTATGATGAAGATGAATTATGTGATTTAGAATTAACATACGCAGATGAATTAGGTTATTCATTAATTAACAAAATTGGTTATGATCACATGGAATGTGCTAATTTTGTTGTGAATGAAGAACGAGAAATTTTAAAAGAAATTCTAAAATTGAGGATAAAGGGATTATATAATTTTTGGTTGGAATCTAATAATAGCAATGAAAAAACAATATTTTCTAGATTAACCTATGACTATCTAGAAAAAATTTTCAATGGGTATGCTGAAGAAAAATATCCAGAACTGTTTGTGTGAGAAAGATTTTAATTCTTTTTCACACGCTTATAAACTTTAAAAGACCAAGACGGTATTATTTTACCTTTGTCGGTTATATATTCCTCAAACTCTTCTTGTTCAGAAACAATATAATTTGTAGTGTCAATATGATTCAGAAATGTATCTGCTGGTCCATCATAATTTACTTGACTTAAATAATATTCATCAACTATATCTTCTTGAATAGCTTTATTATAAATTTGAGCTCCACCAATAATCCAAACATTATCCACATTATTAGACTCTGCTAATTTTATAGCATGTTCTAATGATGTTGCATATTGTAGATTATCTTGTAATGGCAAATTTTTAGAGGTTATAACTATATGGTGTCTATTAGGTAATATATTTGGCAAAGATTCAAAAGTATTTCTACCCATAATAATAGTGTGTCCTGAAGTCAATTCTTTAAATTTTTTAAAATCTTCAGGAATATGCCAAAGAAGTTTATTATTTAGTCCTATCTGATTATTTTTTCCATAAGCAACTATTAATTTTATTTTCATCATTTTGATCCTCAAACAGAAAAAGGATATTGGATAGGTTCGTGATGCTGATAACCCTCAATAACGAAATCATCAACAGTTACCCAAGTTTCAATATCTTCTAAACTTTTAATATCAGGATTTATTTTAAGAGTGGGTAAATCGAAAGGCTCTCTTTTAATTTGTTCTTGCATTAAATCTATTTGGTTTTCATAAATATGAGCATTAACTAATTTATGATAAGCTTTACCTGGTTTTAAACCTGTTATTTGTGCCATCAAGGCTAATAAAACATACACTTGTATTTGATTAAAAACTAAGCCTAACGGCACATCTATACTTCTTTGTGTACTATTAAGGTATAAAGTTCCATCTAAAATAGAAAATTGGTGTTCATACATACAAGGTCTTAAGCAAGAATATGGTTCTAATTCTTCATGCCAAGCATTCATTATGAGTCCTCTATCATCATAATTGCATTTAAGCTTAGCATAAACTGATTTTACTTGATCGGATTCTATATAACAAAATGTATTATATGGTAGTACTTCGATTTCAAATCCATTATGATTAAATTTATCACCAGCTTTAGTTTTTGATAATTCATTTCTAAAATGTGTACTTCCACTAACTAATTCTGTTAATTTTTTATTACTTTTAACTATAAAATCTTTTTCATTCTCTGTTACTTTGAATGTTCTAACATCTCTTTTATTCATGGTTTGTTCCATCGCTGTATTCCATCTACAAGTTTCTTTTGAATAATAGTTTGAATTATATAAATCTTTATCTAATGAGTATTCAGATGGAAAAACTTTTTTTAGGTGCCAATTTGGAATTGATTTTGCATCTTTCATAAAATTTGCGAATACTAACCAATCATCACTTACAAATCTACCATCATCATAATACCATTTTGAATCGATAACATAACATCTTTGAATCAGATTATTCCAAACACCTTTTAATAACTTATAGTCTTCATCATTTTTATCAACAATGCCCTCACATGCTATTCCAAATACAGAGGGATAATAAACATCTTTAACTTCACCGCTTGTGATTTCACCCTTCATAACATTATCTTTTATATATCCTGATTTTTCAAATTGAATAGTAAAAGTTTTTCTATCATCTGATGATTCTTTTATTACCTTAAAATCACCATAATTATTTGATGAAAAAATTTTTCCTATTAACTCATGTTTATTATTTGTGAAGTCAGGTTCAATTTTCTCAAAATTTGGAAGATTCTGAATCTCCGGTTTTTCTTTGAAATTTTCTTTTATTTCAATGTAATGTACTTTCTTTCTAAATCTGTATGCTTGACCCATATCATTTTCACCTTTTCTATATGGGTTTTTTAACCAAGCCTCATTTTCATTAGCATTAGCTAACCAAGTAGGGGTTTTGTATTTTTCTTTAAATACCAAAGCATCACTAGTACCAGTAAGATAACCTAATAGTTCACCAATAGCGGCTTTGTAGAAAGTTTTTCTAGTAGTAATCATAGGGAATTGTCCTTGATCAACATTGTAAGTGAAATCGGCGTTAATAATTGTTTTAACTCTAGTATTGGTTCTTTTATTTTCTACCCATACACCTTCATTAATAATTCTTTCACACAAATCTAAATATTGTTTCATATAATAATCCTTTTAATAAATTACTAACTATTTTACAAAATATATTAAGTTAAAATCAAGATTAAATATGTTATAATTCGATTATAAAAAATGAAAGGATATGTATGTTAGATTTATTTTCAACCTTGGAGAAATTATCTGAAGACTTAAAAAAAATAGCGGAGGGAGAAAAAACCAAAGCGGCAAAACAAGCTTATTATCATTGTTCTAAATTATTAATAGATGAAATTGAATCAATAAAATCTGATATTATTAAAAAAGAAGATATGAAATTAGCAAGTCAAATGGCTAAATTTGATATACATCATATGAATTATGATGAAATATTAAAAAGGGGACATATAGGTATTCCTGATGATTCACACAAAGTACTTTCTGATTTTTCATTGGGACTAAAATCGGCAACAGAAGTATTTGATAATTTAACTGATGATTACAAATTTAATATATTATCAACCTTAACAGCCAACAAAGAGATAAATGAACAATTAACTGCATATAGACATGGATTCCATTTTATAACACATTCACAGGGTCATGATGGTATAAACCATCAGGGTCAAGTATTTGAGGTAAAGAATAGAAAATTTGTTAAAAGAAAAGAACGATTAGCTCCAGTAATTAAATTTGACCGAGTTTCACCATCAACAGCTAGAAAATTCAGAGAAGGCAAACCCCATATAATTTTTAATATAACTGATAATCACAAAGTATTGGTCGAAATGAAGGTTGCTTTTGGTGACAATATGTTGGATATCTATGATAAAAAAGTATCAGAATTAAGATATTCGAAAACAAGTGGATTTGATATTTCATTCAAAGATTTCAAAGACCATATTGTAGAAATATCACACATTGATCCATCTATATATAGCTATAATATCCAAAAGAATTTTTTGGATTTTATAGCTAAATTTAACTCGAACATTTAGGCATAGTGATAGGAATAAAAAGTTTCTTTTTCAAAGCCATATCAGTTAGAGCTTTAGTCATATGGGGTTTAAGTTTTGAATTTGGATTTCTGTGACACATTTTTTTCTGAACTGCTTGGATCAAAGGTGTATTGAAAAGAGCAACACTTTTTTTATGAATAATTATAAGAAGGGTAGCTAACATGGCAAGCACATGATTTCCCCAACCATTAAAAATTGATGAAAGTTCACCATCTAACCAAGCTGCAGATGGAAACATACCTGTTAAACCTAAACCAAACCAAGTTAATAGTTCAACACCTGCTCTACCAGCAAAAATTTCTTTTAAATCGAAATCACCCAATAATGCTTTAAGGTTAGTAGACCAATCAAAATCGTAAATAAAGTCACCCTTAAAAATCATTTGAGTCCAGATATAATATAGTGTATAGGCTATAACAGGACCTAAAACATATTTAAGTTTTGGATTATTTTTTAATAGTTGTTCTATTTTATCAGTTGCTAGTTCTAGTTTATTGGCTATATCTGTTTTTGCTAGAGTATTAAATATCATGTCGCTTGCTTCAGCATAAGCAGTGGTATACAAGTTAAAAAGATTAGAAACCTTATTACCTATTAAATTTTTAGTTTCTTTTAGTGCAGCAAAAAGTCCTTCTTCTCGCAAGGTTTGAAAAACACTATTCATATCCAAATTAAATTCGTTAGCTAATTTAAGGAAAGCTTCATAGGTCGCTGCAAAACTTTGTTTGAATTTTTCGACTATAGTTGTAGCTGTTAGCATAGCGTTTTGACCCATACTAGCGGCTTTTTCTTTTGTTTTTTTAATCAGGTCAGTAAAATCATTTACAGACCATTCATTTAAATAGGCGTTATTATTTCTAACAGTTTCAACCCAATAAATCAAATCAGTATCATTAGTTATTGATTCAGATAGATATCCTGATTTATATTTCCATTCTAAAGCTGTAACAACCAATGCATATTCATTGTAAGTTAATTCATTATTTTGTAATTCAATAGTTTCGTATATTTTTCTTAATGAAGCCATATGTATTCCTTTTTTAATTTATTTATTAAAAAAATTGTAAAATATATAATAAACAATAAAGGTAAAATATATAAATGCATAGATTGTCAAAACAAAGAACAGATATTACGAATTCATTTGAGGATTTTGAGAGAATAATGGAAGATTATTTTCAAGTTATACCGCCTGATATAAACTCTTTCAAAATTGATAAATGTCTTTTTTGGGAATATGATGACATGGAGAACACAGTTACATTTCATTTTGAAGATGAATGGTATTTAGATGAATTTTTGGATTCATTAGAAGATTGTCCAAAATTACGTACTAGTTTTGACTTTGAAACATTTGATACTGCTGACAGACAAAATTTAACAATTACTATTGTGGGTAAAATTGGAGGATTATTAGGATGAATTTAAATAAATTATATGAAAAAATAAACGGATTGGTAGCATTAGAAATATTTGATTATGGTGAAACACAAAAAACATTAGAAAAAGAATTTTCTGGAGAATTTTTACATTTAAATAATATAACACCAAGCATATTTAAAGATTTTGATATGGATACACAATTTTCTATATTACGAATTTATGATGTTTATTTTAGAAATGGTAAACCTCTTATATCTGATTCATTATATGATGGATTATATAAAATATATGAAGCTCATAATGGTGTTGATACAACCCCTGTAATGTTTGAACCCTCAATACATGCTTGGTCGAAAGCAACACATGATATACCTATGGGTTCATTAGACAAACAAACCAGCATAGAAGATATTGAAAAATGGAATTTAAAAACAGGAATTATAGGTAAAGGTATTTTAATTTCTGAGAAATTAGACGGAATATCATTAGAGCTTAATTATTCAAAAGGAAAATTTGTTAGAGCTGTAACGAGAGGTGATGGTGTAGAGGGAGATGATATTACAGAAAATGCAATATATTTTAATGGAGTAGTCAAAGAGCTTCAAGAACCTTGGGATTGTGCAATAAGGGGTGAAGTAATGATAGTTAAAGACAATTTAGAGAAGATCAATAAAATTTTAGTTTCGAATGGTAAAGAACCATTAAAAAATACACGAAATGGTGTTGCTGGTCAAGCTACAAAATTCAAAGAAAGAAATGAAGAGATATTATCATTGATAACATTTTTAGCTTATGAATTACAGGTATTTCAAATTCATGAAACTGGCGAGAATGTGCTTTAAAAGGGTGGGATTAGGCACCACTTTTAAACCATTCAGCAATTGGATCTATATGGGTTCCTTCTTTGCTAATCCATATATTTTCATTAGCCAATCTAATTTCCAAATCTTCAGTTATACCAAATTCAACATATAATACACTAACTACAATAACAACTTCGTGGTTTTGTTCACCTTCACCTGGAAACGCTTCTACTTGTAAAACTTGAGCTCGAGGTTCATATTTTTTTATAGCTTCGGAAACTTCATTTTTAGCTATATTTCTGGTTCTTTGGATATTTAGTTCATGAACTAATCTATACAGATTGGTACCATAATCTGGGTCATAAACTCTTGAACCTTTATGAGTATTTAAAATATTCAGAATAGACCTTTTAACTATATCTTTATCATTACTGATAAAACCATCATCACTTTCTCCAGGAATAGGAAACAATCTAAATAAACCGGTATATCTTGCCATATTATAATCCTAATTCTTTTTTAACCAATTCCAATTTCGGAATTGTAAGTTGTCTTCCTTTGTAAAATTCAAAGAAAGGGTCTCTTATATCATTAGCCATAGCTATAATCCACCAATGTTTAGCATTACCATATACTTCATAAGAAATAGCGTCTGGTCTATTTACAAATCTTTCGGCATCGATAAGAAAAGTGGAACTCTCGAATCTTTTTTTAGTCCAATCCAATCGCCAATCAAAACATTTATCTTTTGATCCAGGAGGCATGAATAGGAATCTATTAAAATTCATAGAGGTTGCTGTTTTATCTTGTTTTTTAAAATATTCTTTTTCTTGTACAGCAACTCTAGATGTTGAATCATCTTGACTTCTTATAGGCATTGGTTTCTCTCCATTTAAAATATACCTTATTTATTCAAAATATTGTAAAATAAATTAATAAAGGAAATTTATCAAATGACAACATTTTATGAAACTCGATATATGATCAATTACAATGAATATTCGCAAAATACGAGTATACCATCTTTAATGTTCGATATACAAAGGGTTTATATATTAATGACTAATAAATCATATGCATTGGTTATTGATGTAAATCGTTGGAAATATATAGCTTTGATTCATGTAAATAGTTATAATACTGATAAACTCTTATCAGCTGGTGCTAAGTGGGTTAAATCCTCAGATCTATATGAAAATACATATGATGTTAAAATACAAATGGCTTATATATGTGCTAAATATTTAATAGAACCAAAAGATGTATATACTATTACTGAGGGATTATTGATGGAAGAGTCTTATACCAAGTTAGTTAAAATGTTTTATGATGAATGGCCTGAAAAATTTATATAAGGAATTATAAATGGTAAAAATTGCTTTATTAGGTGCTCCAGGATGTGGAAAATCAACATTAGCTGCTTATGTGTATGCTATGTTAAAAGATGATGGTATTGATGGTGAGCTTGTTACGGAATATATTAGAGAACATGTAAATAAACACAAAAGAGTTCCATCGATTACATTTCAGAGCATAGTTTATGAAAGACAAATGGAAAAAGAGAAAATACTACCAGAAAATTTAGATTTTTTTGTAACTGATAGTCCACATATACTATCTTATATCTATGCATCATTGTATATTGATTATAATGATATAGATCAAAGAGAGCTATTGTCAGATTTGTATGCTAAATTTTTAGCAAACAGTAGAGATTCATATGATTTAGTTTATGTATTGGATCATAATTATCCTCCAAAGATGGATGACGGTGTTAGATATCAAACAGGTAAAGAGATGAAAATTCTTAAAAAAGGGATACCAAATTTTCTAGATATGCATAAAGTAAATTATAGAATACTGGATAAAGATATATCTACTAAACACAGAGCTAAAAGAATCGTTAAAGATGTTAAGAAACTACTTAAAAAAATGTAAAATAATATAAAATAATACAAAAAGGTTATAAACATGGCAAAAGCTTTTGAAATAAATTTAACTCCTCAAAATGATGAATGGATAAAATTAATACCCACTTCATCACCACAAAATATCGATATAGTTATGAATAAATTAATCGATGCTGCGATAAATGAAGGATTATTACTAGAGATTATATCACAATCATTAACTATATCTGATTTAGCTAAATTCAAAACATTATATTCAAAAATGCAATCGAAAAGAATAGAATATATGACTGAATTAGAAATAACACCAACCCAAGTAGAACGAAAGAAAGTTATACAATCACAACCAGTAGAGTCAGTTATCGAAACTGATATTCCTGAAGAACTGCCTGTTAAACCAGCAGCTCCAAATAAAGGTAAAAAAGTTTCACATGGATTTGATGAGAGTACTTTTTGATTTTACTTTACATTATAGTTTTGCAATGCTAATAAATGAATTAAAAAGGAATAGTTGATGGATATTAAAACACTAATAAAAATTTTTCGTGGTATGCCTGAGAGTTTTCGAATGGATAAGGATATCGCATTTCTCATGAATCAAGAAGCAACAATGGATAATATTCATGAGTTAATCAAGTTAATTAAACAGAAAGAAGCAGAATTTGAAAAGGAGAGAAATAAATGAATTTAGATTTAGAAAATAGATTAACGCCTGAAGAGATAAATGAGTTAAGAAAGAGAGCTTTTTCTTATGCTGAACAAATGTTTTTTGAGGGTATTTCTGTTGGTAGAGAGTTAAACAGGGAACCATTACAAGAGAAAACAGAAAAATTTATCAAAGATAAATTATCAGCAATGTCAAAGTTTATAATCAATGATGCTGTTTGGAAAATTATGCCTGCTCAGGGATATAATCCAAATCCCAATGTTACTATTCCTGATGTATCTGATATGATGAATGAGACTATGAATCAGGAAATAGATGATGTACAAAATATGTATCAAAATGTTAATAATACTGTACATGAAGAAGCGCCTGAATGGGCAAAAGAAACAAAACCTTTTAAATAAATTAAAATAAAAAGACATCTCTTATCAGTGCAGGTATGAGATGTTCTTTATTATTTTTAATAGAGTATTCTAAAATACCAGCTTTTTCAAAATCTTTCCAAAAATCCCCAACATATCTATCTACTGTCTCTGTATCAATAACAGCTAAAGGATTTACTAAAATACCATTAATCTTTGAATTTGGATTTTCAGCCAAAGCTTTAACACAATCCAAGGCATTAGTATTTAGAGCTATAGTTAATGGAGAATCACCGTGTCTATCTATTGGATTTGGTTGAGTTTTTGGAGCAAAGGCTAATAG
>JACCEA011091929.1_pt1 | contig 14539 bp, 9 predicted proteins | sample 7449851 | NCBI WGS metagenome assembly JACCEA01 (sample SAMN15323453, study PRJNA562643) | freshwater metagenome | isolation source: river surface water | place: USA:Blue River Watershed | collected 2017-08-18 | reverse complement strand
TAGTTCTCTTTCTACCTTTCTTAGTTCTTCCTCCTGCATATCCACCCCCTGGAGGTGTTGGTGGCATAAATATTTTCTTTTTTGACTGTATTTTTTTCTCTTTATTTTTTTCTATTGTTTTTACGGGGTTTGTATATTTTTTTGGGTCAAAATAATTAATTACTTCATTTACTATTTCATGAGGTAGTGGTTCGCGGATGTTTTTATTATTTCTCTTTCTTGACAACGCATAAATAGTATTTTCAACATCTTTATTTGCTTCTTTTATATTATAAGATACTCTTTCTAAGACAACACCTTCTAACGGTGTATATTTAAACATATTAACTATATTAGCATCTTCTGAAACAGTCCATCCTGGATTTATCTTAAATCTTATACACCCTTCAAACATACCTTTCATATTTGTAACATTAAACACCTCCCAGTTACTTAAATCTTGGTTAAACATGCGACAAGCAGCAAACATACAATACATATTTGTAACATTTGACACATCCCAGTTATTTAAAGGTTTATTAAATTTTTTACAAGCAACAAACATTTCTTGCATATTAATAACATTTGATACATTCCAATCATTTAAAGGTTCATCAAAATCTTGTAAGCGCATCTTTGCAATAGCAATATCATCATAATCAAACAGCTCTTTTTCCTCTTCCGTAAAGGTTTGAGAAAAACAATTACTCATATTTGTAACATTTGATACATCCCAATCACCAATCCTTAAATCAGCTAAATCTTCTGGAAGATCTTCTTCTAACAAATACCGAATAATCAAAACACGTATATTGTCATTTGTTATTATTGTTGGCATTATATATATTATATATTATTTTTTCCAATCAAAAATTGATATTAAATAAAGAAAATAAACAAAAAACAATAAACAATCCAAATAATTAAATCAAAATGTTAAAAAAAAAAGTTATTGCAAAATCTTTCCGCTTATTTTACTTTGATGTCTTAAATGACACCATTGAAAAACAAGCCAACTCAAGCGATGATGAAACTGAAAGAAAAAAACGCGTCGATGAAAAACAGTTCCTCGTCCAAATGTATGGAATTAATGAAAAGGGTGAAACTTGCTCTATTATTGTTGACGATTTTAATCCATTCTTCTACATAAAAGTTGGTGATAATTGGGATTCAAGTAAAATGAACGCAATGCTACGCGAAATTAAAGCATCAATCGGCGACTTTTACAAAGATTCAATCATAGATTATGAACTAGTTGATAGTCAGAAACTCTATGGTTTTAGTGCCGGAAAGAAATCCAAGTTTGTGAAAATTGTATTCCGCAATACTGTAGTTATGAATAAGGTGAAAAATCTATGGTATCAGAGAATGCCAGATGGAACTCAGCGTGTCCGCCCTTTTGAAAAAGGAACCCAATTGTATGAGGCAAAACTCCCGCCTATTCTTCGTTTCTTTCATCTAACAAAGATTTATCCAAATGGTTGGGTAATGATTTCAAACAAGGCTCCGCAAGCAACAATCAAAACAACAACTTGTAATTATGAGTATATTTCTTCGCAAATACATATAAAACCGCTTCCAGAAAAGGAAACAATTGTTCCATATAAGATTATGAGTTTTGATATTGAAGCCGGAAGTAGTCACGGCGATTTTCCCCTGCCGAAGAAAACTTACAAGCGTCTTGCTATAAATATGATGGATAACTATGATGCTTTATTATCAGATCCGGCATCAATGTTTCGTCGTATGGTATTAACATCATTTGGTTATGATTCTGTGTCAGGAATTGATTTGGTTTATCCGAAAAATCCAGCAAAAAAGTCAATGATTGATGCACTAATTTCCGAAGTTTTACAAACACCTTTCAATAATTTGGAAGTCAAGAATGCTGATGCTAGTAAAGTATTGACAGTGGAATCAATGTTTTCCAAGATTTTATCATCAACCGAACAAATTGGTGACGATGAAGCAGTAGATTCGGAATCTGATAATGATGACGGAGAAGGGGATAATGCTGATTCTGAAACAGATGACGATGAAGCACCAAAACCAATACAACGCACTGGATTAAAGGCAGCAAAAAACAATACAATTATTGATATCTTGCTTAGTGTAGATTACAGTCGCGATAAAAAAGTGGAATATATAGACCAAGTATTAACAGAAATGTTTCCTCCATTAGAAGGCGATCCTGTAACAATGATTGGTTCAACTTTTATAAATTATGGAAGTTCAGAACCATATTTGAACCATTGTATTGTTCTTGGTGGATGTGTTCCAGTTGAAGGCGCAGTAATTGAAGCAGTGCCAATAGTTGACGGAAATCGATTAGAAGCGGAAAAAAACGTGCTTCTTAAGTGGGCCGAACTTGTTCAAACTGAAAATCCAGATATTATTATTGGATACAATATTTTCGGTTTTGATTATGAGTTCTTATTTCGGCGCGCAGAAGAAACTCACTGTGTAAATGAGTTTCTTCAATTATCTCGGCGCAAAGGTGAGTTTTGCGGAAAGCGAGAACGCGACGACCCAACAAATATAAGTATTGAAAACACAAAAATCGCAATAGCAAGTGGCGAATATGATTTGCGTTATCCGCTAATGAGCGGGCGCCTTCAAATTGATATGTATAGTTATTTTCGACGCAATTTTAATTTATCTTCATATAAACTGGATGATGTAGCATCACAAAATATTAGCGATGATATTAAGAAAATAGTAAATGTAGAACATCCAACTTTTGGAAAATGTACTGAACTTTACACCAAGAATATAACCGGTCTACACGCAGGCGATTTTATTCATATTGAGGTCAGTTCATTTACTTCAGATTACTATATGGAAGGCAAAAAGTTCAGTGTCCTTGATATTGAAGAAAAAGACGGGTTTAAAGTGTTGTATGTTGCCGACCACCACGCAGACATTATTGATAAATCCAAGAAACTTCGTTGGGGAATGGCAAAAGATGATGTATCGCCTCAGGACATTTTCAGAATGAGCAATGGAACTGATGTCGAACGTGCATTAGTTGCCAAATATTGTATTCAGGATTGTAATTTGGTTCACCACCTTTTGCGCAAAATAGACGTTTTGACTGAATATATGGAAATGTCTAACTTGTGTTCGGTTCCCATTAGTTTTCTTGTTTTCCGCGGTCAAGGAATAAAACTTACTAGTTTCGTAGCAAAAAAATGTATGGAAAAGGGTTATTTAATGCCTGATTTGGAAAAGGCAAAGACAGACGGCGGATATGAAGGCGCCATTGTGTTGCCTCCAAAAACCAAGATTTATATTGATGAACCGGTTGCTTGCGTGGATTATTCTTCGCTTTATCCTTCGTCAATGATTAGCCAGAACTATTGTCATAGTAGCAAAGTCTGGGCAAAAGAATATGATTTAAATGGAAAACTTGTGAAGGAAGAAGGTGAGAAAGATCGCGCGGGAAACTACATTTATTATGGATTGCCCCAGTATCAGTATGTGGAGATTGAGTTTGACACATTTGAGTGGCGACGAAATCCGGAACGACCCGCTGCGAAAGCGGTTAAGACTAAAGTTGGCAAACGCATTGTTTGCTGGGCTCAATTGCCAAATAATGAGAAGTCTGTTATGCCATCTATATTAATGGAATTGTTGAAAGCGCGCGAAGATACTAAGAAAAAGGCGAAGAAAGCAGGTGATCCATTTATGGCAAATATATTAGATAAGCGTCAGTTGGCGTATAAGGTTACGGCTAACTCATTATATGGACAATGTGGAGCACGAACATCAACATTTTATGAGAAAGATGTGGCGGCGTCAACCACGGCTACTGGGCGAATGTCAATTACATATGCGCGACGAATTATTGAGGAAATATATGCGGATAGGGTTTGTGAGACGAAGAATCACGGTATGGTTATGACCAATGCTGAGTATGTTTACGGTGACTCAGTTGCTTCATATACTCCTGTGTATGTAAAAATAGGTGATGAAATACATATATGTACAATTGATGAACTTGCTGAAAAATATGGAGAAAATGCTTGGAGAAAATGTGAAGAACCTGGAAAACAAACAAAAGAAGTATGTGAATTAGAAAATATTCAAACATGGACTGATAAAGGTTGGACTCAGTTAAAACGTGTTATAAGACACGCATTGGCACCACATAAGAAAATGATGCGAGTATTGACCCATACTGGATGTGTTGACGTAACAGATGATCATTCACTTGTTAGATCTGATGGTACTGAAGTGTCACCCAAAGATATTCAAGTTGGTGAATGGTTACTACATAATTCATTATATAGAAAATCAGAACAAGCAAAACTTTTAGATAAAATATATGGATATTTGGAAGAAATTACAACAAAATCTATGTTGGAAGCATCTATTGTTGCAAATCATATGACTTATGCTGGATTACACGCAAGAGTATATTGTAATAAACAATCAAACACATTTTATGTAGTTGGTTCAAGAGATCTAATACGAGCAGAAGATGAAAGAATTAAGAGTATATATGAGATACCATATACTGGATATGTTTATGATTTAACAACAGATAATCACCATTTCGCAGCAGGAGTTGGAAATATGATTGTTCATAACACTGACTCGGTATTCTTCATATTTAACCTAACAAACAAAGACACTGGCGAAAAAATAGTAGGAAAAGACGCACTTGAAATAACAATTGAATTGGCACAAGAGGCCGCACATTATTCAAGTATGTTTTTGAAACCGCCAATGAACTTGGCATATGAAAAGACACTTATGCCATTTGCGTTATTATCCAAGAAGCGTTATGTGGGAATCTTATATGAAGAAGACCCCAATAAGGGAAAACTTAAATATATGGGATTATCATTAAAACGTCGTGATTCATGCGACTACCTCAAAGATACATATGGCCAAATAATCAATATTATTATGAGTGGACAAAGTGTAAATAGTGCCATAAAGTATTTGGATAATTCGCTAACCGAATTGGTTAATGGAAATGTACATACAGATAAATTGGCAATTACCAAATCGTTGCGCAGTTATTATAAGAATCCTCAACAAATAGCACACCGTGTTTTGGCGGACAGAATTGGTCAAAGAGATCCAGGAAATATGCCAAAACCGGGAGACAGAATTAAGTTCTTACATATTAACAATAGTAATAAGAAGGCACTTCAAGGAGAAAAGATAGAAACGCCGGAGTTTATTATGGAAAATAATTTGAAATTAGATTTTGGATTTTATGTAAGTAATCAGTTGATGAAACCGCTTTGTCAATTCTTGGGACTTGCTTTGGAAGAAATGTGGAAATACCAGAATAAAATGGCGGCCATAAAAAAATACAAAGCAGATATTGCGAACTTACAAAAAGAATATCCCGATTTTGAAACATTTATTAAGAAAAAGGAAAAATACTGTTCAGAAATAGCAAAGACTATGATTTTCGACAAACATTTATTAAAAATAAACAATGATAAAAATGGACTTCGGCCGATTACAAGTTTCTTCAAAAAATAATTTATATTTATTTTTTTTTATAAATATAAAGAGAATTACTTTCGTAAAATATATGTCAACTCATAAAATTGAAAAAAATCAAAATAATAGTTCTTCTTCTAAAAACAAAATGGAGAAAACTATAAAAGAGTTAATAATGTTATGTAAGGAAAAGGGAATAACTGAATATAGTGGAAAGAAAAAAGAAGATATTATAAAGCTATTAGAAGAATATTCTGAAACAAATAATATTAAAAATGATAAAAATAAACCATTAAAAATGATAGATTTATTTTCTGGAACAGGAGCATTTAGTCTAGCATTTCAAGATACAAATGAAGTTAATATTGTATTTGCAAATGATATGGTGGAACATTCTAAAATTATTTATAATGAAAACTTTAATCATAAACTTACACTTGGAAACTTAAATGATATTAAAAATGAAGATATACCAAAGCACGATATCATTACGGGCGGATTTCCTTGCCAACCGTTCAGTATAGCTGGTCTTAGAGAAGGATTTGATGATGAACGTTCAAATGTATTTTGGAAGATTTTATCAATTATTGATTATCATAATCCAAAATGTGTAATATTAGAGAATGTAAAAAATCTAGTATCACATGATGAAAATAAAACTTTTAATACAATTAAAAGTAATCTTGAAAGTAGAGGTTATTATATTTGTTATAAGGTTTTAAATACAGCAGAGATTACTGGTATTCCACATCATAGAGAAAGAATATATATAGTATGTGTAAAATCAAAAAATGTATTTGACAAATTTAATTTAGATTTTCCAAAAATAGAAAAAAAGAAAATATCTGAAATACTTGAAAAAAATGTTCCTGAAAAATATTATTACACAAATAAATCAAGTACATGGGAAATAATAAAAGATAGTATTGTAAAAAAAGATACTATATATCAATATCGTAGAGTTTATGTAAGAGAAAATAAAAGCAATGAATGTCCTACATTAACCGCAAATATGGGAACAGGAGGACATAATGTTCCACTTGTATTGGATGATAATGGTATTCGGAAATTAACACCAAGAGAATGTTTTAATTTTCAAGGATTTCCACAATCATATAAGTTGCCAAAGATGAGTGATTCAAACTTATATAAACTTGCTGGTAATGCGGTATCTGTTCCAGTTGTTAAACTTATTGCTGATCGTATTGTATCTTTACTTAAAGATGATTGTTAGTAAATATATCTTCAAAAGTTCCATCAAATATTTTTGTACAATGAGTTTTAATTTGAGGATATAGAGAATCCCATGTTATTCTTGGGCGACGTTTTTCTTTTGATTGGTCATCAAAAGTTTGTGTTTTACTAATTTTTATTTTTTTCCATTCTTCAGAAGTTCTTTTTAATGATATTCTATATAAGATAAATATATTATTTATATAATTACGAGCATCCAGAAAATATATTACATCCCAATCAGAAGAGGGTTTAAATGATGGTGGTCCATCACTAGTAAAACATTTGCATTCTAGTTTTCCTTCTATTGTTGAATATAAATCACCAACTTTACAATTCCATATGCATGTTTTATCATTTTGTTTATTTATTATTATATATTTTATAATATTTTCACTTATATCTTCTGGAATAGATGGTAGTCTAACTTTTACTCCAATTTTTTTTGTTGTTTCTATTCTTCCTTTTACATAACTTTTATGTATTGAATATTGTTCTTTTAATAAATCTTCAGTATAAGAGTCTTTGATATCAGTTAATAATGCTTTTTTCTCATTGGTAATTCTTTCCTTTTCGGCTTTTTCTCATTGGCAATTCTTTCCTTTTCAGCTTTTTTCTCAATAGAAGTTGTTTGTTTGTGAGATTCCATTTTTATAATATTTTATATTTATAATATTTATAAATAAATCATAAAATATTTCAATTTTTCAAAAAGATGAAAATATTTTACACTTTTTTTTTATGTATACTTTTGCGTTTTCTCTGTTTTTTAGTTCTTTTTGATTTTCTTCCTTTTCCAGTTTCAATATCTTTTTCTTGCATATTATAAAACCTAGGTTTTTTGCCTGTCCGATTTATATTACAAGAACCATCAATTAAATGAAACTCATTATTTTTTCCAAGACTATTTTTGATAATTTTAACAATTTCTGACATTTTTATTTTCTTAATTAATTTTCCATTTGGAAATAATTCCATTTTGCTATAATCTATTGTATTCCTGCCAGCAAACTCATTTAATTTTTCAACATTTAATAAATTACCTTTAAACCTGCCCATATATTTTCCATCTTTATTATGTGAAGATATCATAATAATACCTAAGTCTTCATTTTCATTATGAATCCCAAAATTCTTATCAAATGTTATAGATGCCAATTCTCTTAATTGAACTTTTTCTGGAAAAAAACTGTCTGTTGAGTCTCCCTCCATAATAATATTACGAACACTTACCACATCTTTTTCTAACTTTTTGCGAATATTCATATAATCAGTATTATCAAATACACATTCAAAATCATTGGCTTTGGTATATAAATGGCAATTTTTAAATATTTCATCTTCTTCTCTTGATAAATTAAAATTAGATACTGATCCATGTACTAAGAATAAAAATGTAAATACTAAACCATGTGATTTTCCGGTTTCTATATCCATTATATTATAAAAATATATTTTTATAAATCAAAAATATATTTAGAATCGCCAAAGTAGAGAAAAGTTTTACTTTTTAGTATGACGTTTCTTTGTTTCTTTCGGTTTTGTTGCTCTATGTTTTATTTCTCTACGTTTTGTTGCTTTTACCTTCTTTGATGTTGCCTTCTTTGATGTTGCCTTCTTTGCTTTTGCCTTCTTTGTTGTTGCCTTTCTTTTCTTTCCTCTTCCACTTGCTAGATCGGCTCTTAATTCATCTAATGTCATTTCTACCAATCTATATGTTCCTAATGGTCCAAGTTGATTACAGTGTTCTGCACCTACAAAAGCAAATCCTACAGTTGAAGTCATGTCTGCTAATACTTTACTCATAAACTTAAATACCTTATTTGGCAATGGTTCCAATTTAAAATATCTTGTTCCGGGAACTCCTCTCGCACTACTATACCAATCTGGTTTTTCAACCATATATATTGATCCTCCTATGGTCAATTTGATAAATACTCTTCCATTTGGTTTAAGCCACTTACGATATGATCCTTGAAGATATGATGGAGCTTCATCAATACATTCTACAAAGTCTTTTCCAGATGAACTAGGAGCCGGCCAATCAATTGCTTCTCCACTATACTTACCATCAGGACCTTTAATAATAAAAGGATTATAATCTTCTTGTTCTTCAAAAAAAGTACTAGCAAGTTCTTCACCTGGTATTAATGGGTTAAAAACACTAATTTCAGTGTCAATTGATGTAGTGTCTATATTATGGTTTTCTTTACTTGAAATACTCTCTTCACTTGGATTGGTATCTTCATCTTCATTATCTTCATCATTGTGTGGATGGCGAGAATCTTCACTATTATCATCACTTGAATATGCTGCTCTAAGAACATCTGTATACTCTAATGGTGTGCCATCATAAATATGTTCTATATTAGCATTATCACGAACATACCAACCATTATTTTGATTATAATGTCTACATCCAGCAAACATATAACTCATATTGTTAACAAGTTCAATATTCCAATTATTTAAAGGTTGATTAAAACTTACACAATCTTGAAACATATAAGACATTGTTCTAACATGTGATACATTCCAGCGGTTTAATGGTTGATTAAATCTTGAACATCCTTGAAACATTCTATCCATAGACCTAACATTTGATACAATCCAGCGGTCTAATGGTTCATTAAAAGTATCATACATAGCAAATAATCCAGTCATATTCGTAACCAGATGTACATTCCATTCACCAATTGGAATTTGTAAATCAATTGGAAGTCTTGATTGATCTTCCATATAAAGTCTGACAAGCATATTAATGTTGTCATTTGTAATAACGGTTGAATTGTTTGAAGAAGATGAAGATAAAGAAGAAGATGAAGATGAAGAAGACGATGAAGAAGAAGCACGCGTTGAAACAGTGTTTTCATCTTCATCAAGTAAGAAATTATCTCTAAGATCAGTAATAAAATCATCAATTACATTTTGATCAAGGTGTTGATTGTCTTCATTGTCTAAATCAATATTTTCTAAATTATTTATAATATCTTCTATCCTCATATTAATTACTTCAATTTTGTTTTCTGTTAGCCAACCAGTGTTTAAGAGACGTTTTAAAGTTAAATATACTATAAATTGTGTTTTTGTTGCTTCAGGAAATCTATAGGTAAACCACGAGCTAATGTCTTTTCTAACATATTCTTGCGCTCTAACTATTAAATCAAATATATACATCAAAATAGTATCACCATAATTTAAAAAATAATCAAAAACATCCAGAAGAAGTTCTTTATCTGATTCTTCATCTGATTCTTGAAAACTATTTACAATGTCTGAATATTTATGTATAAACCATTCACGATCCATTATATATATATATTATTATACATTTTAATATTTCAAATGCCCACTTTATGGGAACTTATGAATGGTGAAATTGCGTATTGCTCATCTTCAATGCGAAATATTGTAAAAATGTTTTACTTTTTATTATAATTCTTTTTGGTTGCCTTTAGTTTTATTGCCTTTGGTTTTTTTCTATGTTTTGTTGGTTTCTTTATATCTCTCTTCTTTATTGTTTTTGATTTCTTTGTTGCTTTTTTTGTAGTCTTCTTTTTTATTGCCTTTGTTTTGTTTGTTGTTGCCTTTCTTTTCTTTCCTCTTCCACTTGCTACATCGGCTCTCAATTCATCTAATGTCATTTCTACCAATCTATATGTTCCTACTGGTCCGGTTTGATTACAGTGGTCTGCACCCATAGCATCCCATCCACTAGGTAGATTTCCACTTGATAATACCTTACTCATAAACTTAAATACCTTATTTGGCAACTCTACCAATTTAAAATATCTTGTTCCCGGAACTCCTCTAGCACTACTATACCAATCTGGGGTTTCAACCATATATATTGAGCTTCCTATAGTCATTTTGATAAACTTTCTTCCATTTGGTTTAAGCCACTTATGATATGATCCTTGAATATATGACGGAGCATTATCTTTACATTCTACAAACACTTTTCCGGATGAACTACTAGCCGGCCAATCAATCGCTTCTCCACTGTACTCACCATTAAATCCTTTAATAATAAAAGGACTATATTCTTGTTGTTCCTCAAAAAAAGTACTAGCAAGTTCTTCACCTGGTATTAATGGATTAAAAACATTTATTTCACTATCAACCTCTGTAGTATCTATATTATATGTGTTTTCACTTGAAACAGTTTTTTCACTTGAAATAGCGTTTTCATCTGAATTGGAATCTTCTTCATCTTCATTTCCATCTTCATCTTCATTTCCATCTTCATTTTCATCTTCATTTTCATAATCATAATCATAATCATCACCATCTTCATCATCATAATCATCATAACCGTGACCATCTTCCTCGTCACTATAAAAGTTAACATAAAGAACACGTCTTCTACGAAGATTGTGAGCAAACATCCTAACTAAAAAGCTTTCATGTTGGTCTTCTTCAACATCTATATCTTCAACTCTTTCTATAAGTGAAGTTATCGCTTCACGAAGTATTTCAGTTTTGTTTCCCGTTTCCCATCCATTATTTACTAAATCACTTAGAATCAAATATAATGAATAATGAGTTTTTGACAAATTGCGAACTTCAATAGGAACACTCTCATCAAGATCTAATCTGTCTGAAACATACTCTTGTGCTTCAATCATATAATCAAATGTAATTGCAACATCTTTAGTTTTACGATCTAAAAACTCATTAAAAACACTCTCAAGTATTGGATTTCCAAGTTCATGTATATATTGTTGATATCTATTGAACTTTTCTTCAATTTCTTCTATTACATCAGGATCATCTATTTCTTCCATTATATTATATATATATATAACATTCTATACTTCGCCTCTACATAACGGGCATCTGCGGTGATTTGTCAACCATTGGCGCAATGCTTCTGACTTAAACCGATGTTGACACCTATTTATACGCATTACCGAATCTCCAATTTGAACTTGTTCCAATGTAATCGGACAGAGAAATGTATTTTGATTACTAGTTTGTAAATACACTGTTGTTTTTTCAGAGATTTCAGTCGGAGATAACCCTTGATGTACCACATTATTTCGCGATGGGTCTAACATAGAGAGCAATGTATTTGCCATATCACTAATTCCGATTTCAAAAGTATAAGTTTCGTGATCACGATTCTCTCTATGTAACAATTGAATTAATGACCGCATATTTCGGTTATAGTCTTCTTGATTGTTATTGTACTGCGTAATTAGTCGTAATATACGTTGTTCATTATTTTCCATATATTTTCTATAAAACTATTTAGATATTCCTTTTATATCAATAAAATGAATATTACACAAACAAATTATTTAGAAAATGGATACACAGGATTAACCAATTTGGGAAATACATGTTTTCTAAACTCATGCATCCAAATATTATCACACACACTTGAACTCCATAAAATATTTGAAATTAGTGCAGTCTCTACACGTCTTCAAATAAATAAGAATACAGATGAGTGGATTATAATGAATGAATGGAAAAATCTAACTGAATTAATGTGGTCCGGAAATGGTGTTGTAAAGCCAGTGAAGTTTGTTAATTCGATTCAACAAGTAGCAATGCGAAAAGGTATTGAAATCTTCACAGGATGGGCACAAAATGATGTTACCGAGTTTTTGCGATTTGTTGTAAATTGTTTTCACACATCAATAGCGCGTCCGGTAAAGGTAAATATTCGCGGAAAAGTGAAAACTCGCATAGATAATGTTGCATTTAAATGTTGCGAACTTTTAAACAATATTTATTCCAAAGAATATTCCGAAATATATGATTTGTTTTATGGTATTTCAATAAGTGAAATCCGTGGATTAAATAAAGAGATTCAATCCATAACTCCAGAACATTATTTTATTATTGATTTACCAATACCAATAGAGAAACCAGAAATAACATTGACAGATTGCTTTGATCTTTTTGTAAAAGAAGAATTAATGAATGGAGAGAATAAATGGTTTAATGAAAAAACCGGTGTAAAAGAGGATATTATTAAACGCAATTATTTTTGGAGTTTTCCAAAAGTTCTTGTTGTTACACTTAAGCGTTTTAATAATAATATTCAACGTATTAATAATATGGTTAATTGTCCTTTAACAACATTAGACCTTTCCAATTATGTAGAAGGATATGACAGAGAAAAGTATATATATGACTTATATGGTGTTTCAAATCATAGTGGAGGGCCGATGGGGGGACATTATACATCATATATAAAAACGGCAAAGGGGTGGGTTCATTACAATGATGACCAATTGAATGGTGTAAGTGAAGAATCTATAATTACACCAAGCGCATATTGTCTTTTTTATATACGACATTAAGCCATGACAAGATTTTTCTGTATAATATATATATATATATATGAATATTGATGATATTACCAAACGCATGTCAAGGGTGGAAATAGAAGATCACTATGAAAATCCAGAAGTAAAAGAATTATTAGATATAGCAATGCGAGCACGAAACTTACCTACTAGCAATGGTATTGTTGATAATATGAAAAAACAGGGAATCCAAAGACTCGACGATATTATTTATTATTTAGTTCAACATATTTTAGATTCTATTAGATTAATACACAATAATTATGGAATGATTCCGCAAAATATTAGAACTATTGTAAAACCTGTTTTTGACAAGTATGAAGATATTATTCCAAATTATACTATTGATAGGTATAGACTTAGACTTTCTGCCAGAGGCAAAAGAAAAATAAGTAAAAATAAGAGAGGCAAAAAAATGAAAAAGAAGTCTATAAAACGTCGCACATAAATGTTTTTGGCAAATGATATTCTATAATATATTATAGAATGTCAGACAGTATAATAAAAAAAGACACATCCGTATTTAACAAAGATAATCATCTTGATATAAACACATTATTTTTGACTGCTAGTTTTTTAGCAATATATTTTATTGTTTATATATTTTTAGGTATATTTTATGAGAAGTCGGATCCTTCTCACGGAACTACCACAGATATTTTCATATTTCTCATAATTATTGCTTATGGATTATTGTATTATTACAGTCTCTCATCTTCTGAACAAGATACATATTGGACAGATTTGCTCAATTCTACCAAAAAGTATTTGAATAACGCATATTCCATATTGGAAATTGGTCTTTTTATTTTATTTCTCTATATTGGTGTTTATTTTTTAGGAATACCTATGACTCCTGATGGCAAACCACCCGCTATTTCTTTCTTAGAATCAAAATCCTATATTTTATTGTTTATTTTGGTTGCGATTCAGTTCTTTAAGTATGTCTTGAAAATAGATATTGTTGGAGTAATTTTTGGTGATATTCCATTGAATAGCGAAGAAAGTAAAGATGAAAGTAAAGCGGATGAAGGCAAATCAATTGACAAAAAAACAGATGGAACCAAATCAAAAGAGGAGGCTTACAATATTTCAAATAATCTCTACACATATGAAGACGCAAAAAGTGTTTGTAAAGCTCTTGGGTCAAGATTAGCAACATATGATGAGATTGAAGACGCATACAATAATGGAGCAGAGTGGGGCACATATGGATGGAGTGAAGGTCAACATGCTTATTTTCCTACACAGAAAGAGACGTGGAAAAAACTCCAAGATGTAAGCGGACATCAACATGATTTGGGAAGACCTGGTGTTAATGGTGGATATTTCTCTAATCCAAATGTTCGTTTTGGTGTTAATTGCTATGGTGTAAAACCGCCAATGACTGATGCTGAAAAGGCTTTAATGAGCGCAAAAAAAACCCAAATATATCCGAAGAATCCGGCTGATGTGGCTCTTGAAGCAAAAGTTAATTTCTGGAAGACAAATCGAGATAAACTTTTAGTATTAAATGGATACAATACTAATTCGTGGTC
>JACCEA010865954.1_pt1 | contig 14541 bp, 11 predicted proteins | sample 7449851 | NCBI WGS metagenome assembly JACCEA01 (sample SAMN15323453, study PRJNA562643) | freshwater metagenome | isolation source: river surface water | place: USA:Blue River Watershed | collected 2017-08-18 | reverse complement strand
CGTTTACCAAGAGGCCACGTTGCAATGCTTCTTTCGCGATAGATATGGCAATTGCACCGCTGCCAGATCCAAGATCTATTACAGAAGTTTGCTGCCTATTCCATTCTTGACTTGATTGAATCCGCTCGATTTCAACGAGCGCTGCATCTACTAACAATTCGGTTTCTGGACGAGGAATCAGTACCCCAGGGCCCACTTCAAAAGTTAAATATCGAAAAGGTGCTTCCCCTGTCAGATACTGCAATGGAATTCCGGTTATGCGTTGTGCAAGAAGATCTGAAAACTCCAATTCTTGCTCTTTTGTCAATTGAAACTCTCGCGAATGTAAATCCATTCGAGAAACACCTAAAACATGAGCTGCAATTAATTCTGCATCGACTTTAGAGATATTGGCAATTTCCAGCTCGCTTCTTGCGGCGCGGAGTAATTCTTTTAACATTTTACGCCTCTGCGGCTGCAAGCTTCTCTGACTTATCGGCTTCTAGTAGCGCATTAACAACATCATCTAATTCACCATTTAGAACTGCATCCAAATTATTAGATTTGAAATTAACTCGATGATCAGTTAAACGATTTTCTGGAAAGTTATAAGTTCGAATTCGTTCTGAGCGATCAACTGTTCTTACTTGGCTCTTCCTAGTTGCTGCAGCTTCGGCATCTGCTGCCTCTTGAGCCGCGGCCAATAACCTTGCTCGAAGAATTCGAAGTGCTGATTCCTTATTCTGAAGTTGGCTCTTTTCATTTTGGCAAGAAACAACAATTCCGGTTGGCAAATGTGTTATTCGCACCGCAGAGTCAGTTGTATTTACGCTCTGACCACCCGGACCAGATGAGCGATACACATCAATGCGAAGTTCATTCATATTTATTTGCACATCAATTTCTTCTGCTTCAGGTAAAACAAGTACACCAGCAGCTGAAGTATGTATTCGGCCTTGTGATTCTGTCTCGGGTACTCGTTGTACTCGGTGAACTCCACCTTCAAACTTCAATTTAGCAAATGGTGCGGTTCCGGGCTGACTTCCAGTGCGTGCCTTAACGGCAATTGAAACATCTTTATATCCACCTAAATCACTTTCAGTTGCATCAATAATTTCAGTTTTCCAGCCTTGGCGTTCTGCAAACCGCAGATACATTCGCAATAGATCTCCTGCAAAGAGTGCAGACTCATCACCGCCAGCACCAGCCTTAATCTCCAAAATTACATCTCGGTCATCATTTGGATCGCGTGGAAGAAGAAGTTCTTCTAAATGAGCTCCTGATTTTTCAAGAGTCTCACGAAGAACCGGGACTTCCGCTGCAAAATCTGCATCAGTTGCCGCAAGTTCTTCAGCAGCTTTCAAATCATCTGCAGCCTTTAAGTAATCGCGGTAACCAGCAACTATTGGCCCGAGCTGCGCATAACGTTTTCCTAATTGTCGAGCTTTACCTTGGTCGGAGTGAATTGCAGGATCTGCCATCGCAACTTCTAGAGTTTCGTACTCTTTAAGAATTTCAGGCATAGTTGCGAATCGATTCTCGTTATTGGTCATTTCACTCCTTCCTTAAATCATTGAACTATTTTCCTCAAAAATAAAAGAAGACCGCGTCCTCAATTTGCCTGAGGATGATGCGGTCTTCTTTAAAGAAAGCTACTTCTTATTATTTGCCTTGTTTAGGCGCTCCTGGAATTTAGCAACACGGCCACCAGTATCAAGGATGCGCTGCTTGCCGGTATAGAACGGGTGACAGACTGAGCAAACTTCTACGAATAGTGATCCGGAATCGATTGTTGAGCGAGTTTGAAAGGTTTCGCCGCAACCACAAGTGACAGTAGTTGTCACGTAATTTGGATGAATCTCGTTCTTCATTTCTTCTCCTTTCGCTGGGTCCGATAATCGGTGAACCAGCGGAGCGGTAGGTTATCTAACCTTGCGTTAAAGGGCTAATTCCCGTTCTGGTCTGGACCAACTGTGGTCTTTTGAACCTGCATCAAGAATTCAACGTTGGACTTGGTGCCCTTCATCTTCTCTAGCAATAGTTCGAGCGCTTGCTGTGAATCAAGTGCATGTAGAACACGTCGTAGTTTCCAGACAATATTTAATTCTTCAGGTCCCATGAGAATTTCTTCTTTTCGAGTTCCTGATGCATCAACATCGACCGCTGGGAAGATTCGCTTATCTGCGAACTTGCGATCAAGTTTCAACTCCATGTTGCCTGTTCCTTTAAATTCTTCGAAGATAACTTCATCCATCTTCGAACCAGTCTCAACAAGAGCAGTAGCTAAAATTGTTAGTGAGCCACCTTCCTCAATATTTCTTGCAGCGCCAAAGAATTTCTTCGGTGGATACAGCGCTGCGGAATCAACACCTCCGGAAAGAATTCGTCCAGATGCGGGTGCTGCAATGTTGTAAGCGCGACCTAAGCGAGTAATTGAATCAAGAAGAACTACAACATCATGACCTAGTTCAACAAGACGTTTCGCTCTTTCGATTGCTAATTCGGCAACAGTGGTGTGATCATCTGCAGGTCGATCAAAAGTAGAGGCAATAACTTCTCCCTTTACAGATCGTTGCATATCGGTAACTTCTTCAGGACGCTCGTCAACAAGGACAACCATCAAGTGACACTCTGGGTTGTTAGTTGTAATGGCATTTGCGATCGACTGTAAGACCATGGTCTTACCTGCTTTTGGCGGTGAAACGATCAAGCCACGTTGACCTTTGCCGATTGGTGAAATCAAATCAATAACTCGAGTAGTTAGAACATTTGGCTCAGTCTCAAGTCGTAGTCGTTCTTGTGGATAGAGTGGAACGAGTTTTGAAAATTCAACGCGATCTTTGGCGGTCTCTGGGTCCATACCATTTACGGTATCTACACGTACTAGCGCATTGAATTTTTCACGACGTTCACCTTCACGTGGTTGGCGAACTTGTCCGGTAACGACATCACCTTTACGAAGTCCGTAACGACGAACTTGGCTTAATGAAACATAGACATCATTAGGTCCAGGCAGATATCCACCCGTTCGAATAAATGCATAGTTCTCCAAAATGTCTAATAGTCCACCTACTGGAAGTAGGACATCATCTTCGGAGATGACAATTTCGCGTTCGCGATCTCTGCCCCGATCTCTGTGACGGTCGCGTCCACGATGGCGATCGCGACGCCATTCTCGATCATCGCCCTCTTCATTATTTCTCGAATCATTACCTCTTGAATCTTGTCCGGAATTCCCTGAGTTGTTTTCCGGAGCTTCGTCATCGCCTGATTCGCCGTCTTCATCTTTTTCATTTGAATTTTTATTTCTGCGTTGCATTCTCGCTGCACGTCGCGCTTCACGTTCGGCTCGCGCTGCTTCTCGATTCGCTGCCTGTAAATCAGCAATAGCTTGAACTAAATCTGGCTTCTTAAGATCACTTGCACCTTCAATGCCAAGATTTGTCGCTATCTTTCTTAATTCCGGAAGTAGCAATGCTGAAAGCTCGCCTGATTCTCGCCGGGCACGTGTATTGGTTTCTGCCATCTAACTTTCTTTTCTCTAGTTTTTTAACTAATTTATTTTGGATTACATCTAATTTGCTATCGGATCGGTGTGAAACCGAAAAGTTTTGGATTAGAGACTCGGCTCGAATACCGCCGGACCAGGAAAATGTATCAGCCCTTCGTTAGTAGGCAAAATCAGGAATTCTTCTGCTACCAAACTTGAGTCCGAAGCTAGGCGTTAGAGACGGTTGCGCCAGATGGTGACAGCTCCAAATCCATTGGCTGGAAGGCCGACCCTGCGCTCTTAATAATGTCGTCTCTTTCTGCGGCTGTGCTGTTATGAAGCACCAAGACAGTTGGGCCGGCTCCGGAGATCATCGCTGCAACACCTGCAGATCTCAATTTATTTACTAGATCAATTGATTTAGGCATTCCTTCTTTTCGATATTTCTGATGGAGAAAATCTTCAGTCGCCGCAAATAAGAGGTCTGGTCTTTGGGAGAGCGCGTGAACCAAGAGCGCAGCTCTTCCAGTATTCATAACTGCTTCTTTGTGTGGAATTGTCTCTGGCAACATCTTTCGAGCTTTGCCAGTTGAAAGTTGGGTATTTGGCACAAGTAAAAGTGCGCGTATTGATTGATCGACTGAGATTCTGGCAGCGCAACCTGTTGGGACTCCAACTCGATCTTCCATCCAAGAAATTGTTGCTCCACCAAGTGCTGCAGCTGCAACATTATCTGGATGGCCTTCAATGTCGGTAGCAAGCGCAATTAAATCCTCATCACTCATTAGTGAATTACCCGAGAGAACTAAAGATCTTGCAAGATTAAGTCCACCGACAATTGCAGCGGCAGATGATCCAAGTCCCTTACCGTGAGGGATTTGATTAAGCGCGCGTAACGCAATTCCTCTTGGTTTGCCTCCCATAAATTCAAAACCACGCATCATAGATTTAATGACTAAATGTTTGCCATCAAGTTTGGCTTCTTGCGCACCTTCACCTGTTACATCGACATCAAATACTTCTTCGTCCAAGATTTGTGCAACATAAATATCTCGCAGTTCGAGAGCTAAGCCCATCACATCAAAGCCTGGACCAAGGTTTGCTGATGATGCCGGAACAGTGACCTGTATCGGAGTTGCTTTATAAGTTAATCGATCTTTAAATCCACGGGCCATAGTTAAGCCAATCCAATCACTTCTGCGGCACGTTTAACATCGACTGGCACCACGATTGGAGCTGGCGCTCCCTCTAATACCCACTGCACATCCTTTAATCCATTGCCAGTGACTGTCACGACGATCTGCTTATCTGTAGGCAATTTTCCTGCCTTCTGATATTTGATTAAACCAGCGATTCCAGCGGCACTAGAAGGTTCAACAAAAACTCCTTCTTCTGAAGCAAGTTTTCGATATGCGCTTAAAATCTCGTCATCGGTAACTGCATCAATCAATCCCTTTGACTCATCGCGAGCTGCAATTGCTTGTTGCCAGGAAGCTGGATTTCCAATTCGAATTGCGGTTGCAATTGTTTCCGGATTCTTAACAATTTCACCTTTAACTATTGGTGCCGCACCTGCAGCCTGAAAACCCCACATAGCTGGCCTAGATCTAACAGCTCCGATGTACTCGACATAGCCTTTCCAATAAGCAGTGATATTTCCAGCATTACCAACTGGCAAAACATGAATATCTGGTGCACTTCCTAATGCATCTACTACTTCGAATGATGCGGTTTTCTGTCCTTCTATTCGAAAGGGATTAACCGAATTAACTAGCGAGACTGGATATTTTTCAGAGAGTTCGCGAGCCAAAGTTAAACAATCATCAAAATTTCCATCGACCTGTATCAATTTTGATCCGTGAGCAATTGCTTGCGCTAATTTGCCCATCGCGATTTTCCCTTGCGGAACTAAAACAACCGGCGTCATCCCAGCTTTAACTGCATATGCAGCAGCGCTAGCACTTGTATTACCTGTTGAAGCGCAAATAACCGCTTTTGCTCCATCTTCAGCGGCCTTGGATATCGCGACTGTCATTCCTCTATCTTTAAAAGATCCAGTTGGATTATTGCCTTCAACTTTTAACCAAATTTCATTACCTAGCTCTGCAGACAATTTCTCTGCTAAAACCAGCGGGGTTCCACCTTCATTTAAAGTTATGACGGGAGTTTTCTTACTTACCGGTAGATGTTTTCGATATTCCTCAATTACACCGCGCCATTGGTGTGCACCTTTGCCGCTAAAGAGTTTCACTCTTGACCACCTTCGACACGCAACACGCTCTCAACGTTCTTTACGACATCGCTCTTTGCCAGAGCTGAAACAGTCGCAGCAAGTGCGCTCTCTTTTGCTTTATGGGTCATCAGAATTAATTCAGCACTTGCGCCCTGGCCGGATTGGCGAACTGTCTCAATTGAAACATTATTCGCAGCAAAAATCTGAGCGACAGTTGCCAGAACGCCTGGTTTATCTGCCACATCCATACGAATTAGATATCTTGTTAAGACATTTCCTCGATCAGCTAGTCGCAGTTGTACGTAATCGCTCTCGCCATGACCTTCTCCGCCACGAGTTTTATTTCTTGCAATTGCAATTAAATCACCTAACACAGCGCTTGCAGTTGGTGCTCCACCTGCGCCACGGCCATAAAACATTAATTCACCGGCAGATTCTGCTTCCACAAATATTGCATTGAATGCACCTCGAACTGAAGCGAGAGGATGTTGCCTTGGTATCAGAGTTGGATGAACTCGAATCGTAATTTCCTCAATATTGCTACTCGTGCTGACTTCGGCAATAGCAAGTAACTTGATGACATGGTTTATGTCGTGTGCAACTGCAACATCTCGCGCAGAAATTTTTGTAATTCCTTCACAAGAAACATCTTTAATATTTACCCGAGTATGGAAAGCCAATCCTGCCAAAATTGCGGCTTTAGCTGCCGCATCAGTTCCCTCAACATCGGCAGTCGGATCAGCTTCAGCAAAACCAAGTGCTTGAGCCTCTGAGAGTGCGGTTGCAAAATCACTTCCAGATTCATCCATTTTGGTCAAAATGTAATTTGTTGTTCCATTTACGATTCCCATAACACGATGAACGTGGTCACCAACAATGGACTCTCGTAGCGGGCGCAAAATTGGAATCGCACCGCCAACTGCGGCTTCATAATAAAGATCTACACCATTCTTATCTGCTGCTTCAAAAAGTTCAGCGCCGTGATGAGCCAAGAGCGCCTTATTAGCTGTAATAACAGATTTACCATTTTTAATTGCGGTCATTAGAAGTTCTCTTGCGGGCTCAAGTCCACCCATTACTTCAATGATGATGTCGATCTCTGGATCATTCACTACCGACTTTGCATCATCTGTCAAAATATTTTTATCAATTCCTTCGCGTTTTGCATTTAAATCTCGAACCGCAATTTTCTTAATACGAAGTTTTGCTCCTGAGCGGGCAGCAAAATCACCGGAATCTTCTTCAATGAGTCTTACAACTTGCGAGCCGACTATGCCACAGCCTATTAAACCGATAGCTAGTTCGCTTTTGACTTCACTCACTTCTGCTCCCCAATCGGATTGGCTGATTCAGAAACTTCTAGTGCAAGAAGATCTGCCTCAGTCTCACTTCGGATAATGGTACGAGCACTACCGTTAACAACTGAAATTACCCCTGGTCTTGGAACATGATTGTAATTACTGGCCATGCTCCTGCCGTAAGCGCCAGTTACTGGGATCGCAAGTAAATCGCCAGGTGAAATATCACTCGGCAGTTCTATGCTGTTAATCAAAATATCACCAGTTTCGCAATGCTTTCCGACTACTCGACAATCTCTTGATTTGCTAACAGATCTTCGGCTAGCAATTTCTGCAATGTATTGCGCGCCATAAAGTGCAGTTCTGATGTTGTCACTCATTCCGCCATCAACTGCTACATAAAGTCTGAATTTACCGTTTTCAAGTTCAACTTCTTTAGTTGTACCTACCGTATAAATAGTGGTCATGGAAGGCCCCGCTATGGCTCTTCCTGGTTCAATTGAAATTCTCGGTACTGAAATATTTACCTTCTTTGACTCTTGAATAACTATCTTTGAGATTTGGGAAAGCATTTCTGCAGGTGTAATTGGATTATCCGAATCAATATAGGGAACTCCGAAACCGCCACCAAGATTTAAATCTAGCAATTCTCGATGGAACTCTTTGGCAAATCTCCCCATGAAATCGATTAAGCGAGAGGCAGTTTCCCGAAATGCTTCATCATTAAATATCTGTGAGCCAATGTGAGCATGAACGCCAGTCAACTTAAGTGAAGTGGCTGCTTCAATATCAGTAACTGCTCGCCAGGCTGCGCCGGAGGCTATCGAAAAACCAAATTTCACATCTTCGTGGGCCGTAGAAATATATTCATGGGTATGAGCTTCAACGCCGGGAGTTAATCTAATTAATATTTCTTGAACGTGATTTCTCTCTTTTGCCAGCCGAGATACACGTTCAATTTCCTGCATTGAATCAACAACGATTCTTCCCACTCCATATTCCATGGCAGCTGCAATCTCGCGCTCTGATTTATTGTTTCCGTGCATCTCGATGCGATTCGGAGGGAATTTTGCAGCCTTGGCAACTGCTAACTCTCCTCCTGTGCATACATCCAAACCAATTCCAAGTTCATCAATAATCTTGGCAACTTCAACACATAGAAAAGCCTTGGCTGCGTATATAACTGAACCGTGATTAGCAGTAAATGCTTTACTTAATTCGCTCTTCCAACTTATTGCTCGGGTACGAAAGTCATCTTCGTCAAAAATAAAGATGGGCGATCCATATTTTGCAACTAGATCTGAAGCTTTACAGCCACCTATTTCTAATTGCTCATTTACTCTCTTGGCATTTTTTGACCAGATTTTTGCTGATAGCTCGCTCATTGTCACATCCGCTCCGGAGAGCTAACGCCCAATAACGTTAAACCATTGGAAATTACCTGCATTGTCGCGGCACAAAGAGTTGCACGAGTCTGATGTATCTCACTTGGTTTTTCATCGCCCATTGGTAAGACTCTGCAATCACTATAAAAACCATGATAAAGAGTTGCTAAATCTTCAATATAGCGCGCGATTTTATGAGGACTGCGCAACTCGGCTGCGTTTGTAATCACTTCTGGAAATTGAGCTAATCCACCAAGCAATTCGCGTTCACGTTGATGCTCTAAGAGTTCGGGATTGAAAAAATCTATTCCATATTTAATTCCCAATTCATCAGCATTACGTAGCAAAGCTGAGATCCGCGCATGCGCATATTGGACGTAATAGACCGGATTTTCATTGGTACGTCGCTTAAGTAAATCAACATCCATGGTCATTGGAGTATCTACTGGATATCGAATTAGCGTATAGCGAGCTGCATCTACTCCAACTTTTTCGACCAGTTCTTCTAAGGTAATAATTGTTCCAGCGCGCTTAGATAGCTTTAGCTCTTCGCCACCTTCAATAATCTTCACCATCTGGCCAATTAATATCTCGATGTTGTAATCCGGATCATCGCCGGCACAAGCTGCAGTTGTCTTTAATCTGCCAACATAGCCATGATGATCAGCGCCCAACATGTAAATACAGATATCAAAACCGCGGGCACGTTTATCTAGATAATAAGCAGTATCAGAGGCGAAATAAGTTAGTTCCCCGCCGGATTTAACCAGGACTCGATCCTTATCATCTTTAAAGTCCGTAGTCCTGAGCCAGATCGCACCTTCATTTTCATATACATGACCTTGTGACTTCAATTTTGCCAACGACTTTTCCCAGGCATCGCTCTCATGAAGACTTCTCTCCGAGAACCAAATATCAAAATGAGTACCAAAATTTCCTAGTACATCTTTTTGTTGTTGCAATTGCAGGGCATAACCAGCTTCGCGATATGCAATTACTGCCTCTGCTTCAGATAAGTTTCTGAATTCAGGATGTTGCGCATCAATAAGCTTTCCTAACTCCGCAATGTATTCACCTTGATAGCCATCCTCTGGACGCGGAATTCCAAGAACAGCAGCACGAATTGAAGCGCCGAATAAATCCATCTGATTGCCGCGATCATTGATATAGAACTCGCGCGTAACACTCGCACCTGCTGCAGCTAAGACACTTGCCAAAGCATCACCAACAGCAGCCCATCTGGTGTGACCAAGATGAAGTGGTCCAGTCGGATTAGCGCTTATAAATTCTAGATTGATAGATATTCCTGACAAGACCTTAACTTTTCCAAAATTACTATTCTCATTAAGAATTTGATTGACAATTGCGCCTTGGCTGCTCTTGTTTAAAGTTAGATTAATAAATCCTGGGCCAGCAATTGAAATATCTGCAAATAGCTTTCCGTACTCCGAACTAGAAAGTCCTGCTTTAACTAGATTGGCAATCTCAATAGGTTTCTTGCCTTCACTCTTTGCCAGCGAAAGTGAGATTGAACTTGCATAATCACCGTGATCTCTATTCTTCGGTCGCTCCAGTTGAATTAAAGTTTCATAGTTATTTTCTGCAAAAGCTTTCGAAATCTTTAACGCCTGATCGCCACTTAGAGAACCGAGAGCAACGGCAGTTGCTATGACTTCGGCTATGGCATGGGCCACCGACCCCTGCGGTGAAAGCTGGTCAGTTCTGGACACCTAGCCAAGGTTACTGACTCCAACTCCCCCAAGGACGTTGAAATTTATCCAAACGTTATCTCCATGGGGTCCAAAGAGATCTAATTACGCGGGAATAACCGCACAGAGTTTCTAGCTCCATATTCCTATTTCTATCTTTCCAGAGTAGTTTCCGCTTCACTCAATCAGGACACTCGTCCTGTATCGAAGAAAATACTTACTTTCGAAAGGGTAAAAAGTATGAAGAATCGTCGTCTAGCGATCTCTGCAGTGATTGCAGCGTTCGCTTTGATTCTCACCGGTTGCGGTAGCTCATCAGACAATGCTGCTGATGGCTTCGTCGGTGTCATCCTTCCAGATGCTGCATCATCAGCTCGTTGGGAAACCGCTGACCGCGGATTCCTCCAAGCTGCTTTTGATGAAGCTGGTGTTGAAGCTGATATCCAAAACGCAAATGGTGACAAGGCTGCTTTCCAGACAATCGCTGATCAAATGCTTTCAGCTGGCGCCAAGGTTTTGATTCTTGTAAACCTTGACTCAGAATCTGCAAAGGCTGTTCAGGATAAGGCTGCAGCACAAGGTGTACCAACAATTGACTACGACCGTTTAACACTTAACGGTTCAGCGTCTTACTATGTTTCATTCGATAACGAAGCTGTCGGTCGTCTACAAGGCGAAGGCATCAAGGGTTGCCTAGATGCTGCTGGCAAGAGCAAAGCTCGTATCGTTTACCTAAACGGATCACCAACAGATAACAATGCAACATTGTTCAAGGCTGGTTATGACTCCGTACTACGTCCATTGATCGACGCTGGTGATTACACACTAGTTGATGATCAAGCTGTTCCAGATTGGGACAACGTAAAGGGCGGAACCATTTTCGAGCAGCAACTTGCTAAGGCAAAGGGCAAGCTAGATGCAGTTGTATCTGCTAACGAAGGCCTTGGCCTCGCAGCAGTAGCTGTATTGAAGAAGAATGGTCTAAATGGAAAGGTTTGCGTATCTGGACAGGATGCAACTGTTGATGGTCTACGCGCAATCTTGACTGGTGATCTTTCAAACACCGTTTACAAGGCAATCAAGGCAGAAGCTAATGCAGCTGCTGAACTTGCAATTGCACTTCTAAAGGGTGAGGAAGCAACAACAGCAACTGGTTCAGTAAACAATGGAGTAACAGATGTTCCTTCAGTACTACTCGTACCAGTAGCAATCACCAAGGAGAACGTAAAGGATGTCATCGCAGATGGCTTCCAGTCACGTGAAGATGTCTGTAAGGACATCGAAGATCTCTGCACCGCAAACGGCATCTAATAGCTGAACGCAGTGCGTGGAAACAGCCCGAGTTCGCTCGGGCTGTTTTCTTTTAAGAATTATGCCTTTGATTATTGAATTTTGATGGTTAAGAGAGGTTGACTAGGGTCACGATGTCTACAACAACTCCGATTCTTTCAATGCGGGGAATCAACAAATCTTTCGGTCCCGTTCATGTTTTGCGAGATGTAAATTTCGATTCCTATTCCGGAAAAGTAACTGCCCTGGTTGGCGATAACGGCGCTGGTAAGAGCACGTTGATCAAATGTATTGCTGGAATTTATGTACCTGATAGTGGAGATACTTTTTTTGAAAATACTAAAGTTTCAATATCTGGTCCTCGTGATGCGACCGCGCTTGGTATTGAAGTTGTTTATCAAGATTTAGCCCTATGTGACAATTTAGATATCGTCCATAACATGTTCTTGGGACGCGAAGAAAAGAGCGGCCCAACACTTGATGAGTCCAAGATGGAATCGATGGCGAAGAAGACTTTAGATGGTTTGAGCGTTAGAACTGTTAAATCAATCAGACAACAAGTCGCATCATTGAGCGGTGGCCAACGTCAAACTGTTGCTATTGCACGTGCTGTACTTTGGAATAGCAAAGTTGTCATTCTCGATGAACCAACGGCGGCACTTGGCGTTGCTCAAACTGAGCAAGTTCTAAAGCTTGTCCGACAACTTGCAGATAATGGTCTAGCGGTAATAGTTATCTCCCATAATTTAAATGATGTCTTCCAAGTTGCTGACAATATTGCTGCAATGTATCTAGGTTCGATGGCAGCACAAGTGAATAAGTCTGATGTTACGCAAAATGATGTCGTACAGCTGATTACAACTGGCAAAGCAGAGAAATTGGCAGGTCTATCTAAATGAGCGAACAGATGACTCTTGATAAATCGCTTCGCGATTGGTGGAGCCGTGTAAAAGCCGGTCAGACTGGAGCTCTGCCCGCCCTCTTAGGTTTACTTGTTTTATGTTTAGTTTTTGGATCAATGAGTTCGGTCTTTTTGACTCCCGGAAATTTTGCAAACCTCTTAACCCAGGCGGCTGCAGTAACAGTTATTGCAATGGGATTGGTTTTTGTCCTTCTGCTTGGCGAAATCGATTTATCAGCAGGGTATGCAGCTGGAGTAAGTGGCGCCATCCTCGTTGTCATGATTACCGAAATGGAATATGCGTGGTGGATTGCCTTCCCAGTTAGCATCTTGGTTGGAATCGCGCTTGGTGGATTTATTGGTTACTTGGTAGCCCAACTTCATATTCCATCTTTCGTCGTAACTTTGGCTACTTTCTTGGCATTCCAAGGTTTACTACTTCTTTTAATAGGTGAAGGCGGCACAATCAGAATCGATGATCCAGTAATTCTTTCAGTTGAGAACAAAAATCTATCGGTTACCTCAAGTTGGATCTTTTATTTCTTGGTAGCAGGTGCTTATTTGGCATCAGGAATCTGGAAGTTCTATCGCCGTCGCCAAGCAGGACTATCCGATAACTTATTTAAATTTTGGTTGATAAAGGCGTTAGGAATAGTAGTTGTCGGCGCCGCTGCGACTTCAGCCCTAACAGTGGAGCGCAGTAATAATCCTCAGCTCGTCAGCTTACGTGGAATTCCATATGTCGTGCCCGTTATATTGGTTCTTCTAGTTGCCGCAACATTTGTACTTACCAAAACTTCATTTGGATTACACATTTATGCTGTTGGCGGAAATGCAGAAGCCGCACGTCGTGCCGGTATAAATGTAAAGATGATTCGAATCTATTCATTTATGATCTGCTCTGGCTTTGCCGCAATCGCTGGAATGATTTTTGTATCTCGCGCCAATTCAATTTCACCAACAACTGGCGGAAGCTCTACTTTGCTTTATGCAGTCGGCGCTGCAGTTATTGGTGGCACCAGCCTCTTTGGCGGAAAAGGAAAAGTTAGTGATGCAATTCTTGGCGGCCTTGTAGTTGCTGTTATCGATAATGGAATGGCGCTTCTTGGTTATCCAGCGGGAATTAAATTCATGGTTACTGGAGCAGTTCTCCTAATTTCCGCCTCAATTGACGCCTTCTCAAGGCGTGGCGCGAATACAAAATAGTTCGGGTATTCTCGGCAACTCTTGCGGGAGTGGTGAAATGGCAGACACGCAGGTCTTAGGAACCTGTGTCTTCGGACGTGTGGGTTCAAGTCCCACCTCCCGCACCAAGTTTCTGGCCGCACCAATATCTAATAAATCACTGAAGTTATTTTCTTAAATTAATTACCCAACCGGTAGATTACTTTCATGACAACGACGTCTAATGAATCCCCCTTGCAAACCGCTCTTTCACAACTTCGTAGAGCTGTTGATCAACTTGGACTCTCTGAAAATGATTGGAACACACTCTCAACACCTCGCAGGTTGATGGAAGTAGCAGTTCCACTGCGCCGTGATGATGGACATGTTGAGATGTACAAGGGTTATCGCGTTCAATATTCAACTACCAGAGGACCTGCGAAAGGTGGAATCAGATTCCACCAAGACATCGATCTAGATGAAACAATTGCACTTGCCATGTTGATGACATGGAAGTGCGCATTAACAAATCTTCCATATGGCGGCGCAAAAGGTGGAGTTGCCGTTGATCCAAAGACTTTATCAATTACAGAAAATGAGCGCTTAACTCGACGTTATACCTCTGAAATTCTTCCAATCATTGGACCAGAAAGAGATATTCCGGCGCCTGACGTGGGAACTGATGAACGTAACATGGCTTGGATTATGGATACTTATTCAGTTAACGCTGGCTATTCAGTTCCAGGAGTAGTTACTGGTAAGCCGATAGTTCTTGGCGGCTCACTTGGACGAACTTCTGCAACAGGTGATGGCGTTGCAATCTCTATTCGTGAAGCTCTGAAGATTAAGAATATTGATCCAAGCAAAGCCACTGTTGCAATTCAAGGATTTGGCAAAGTCGGATATTGGGCAGCAGTCGCACTTGAGAAACAAGGATTGAAGGTAACTGCAGTAAGTGATGTAAATGGTGGGGTTACCGGATTTAAGAGTGTTGCCGATGTTAAGAAACATGTTGATTCAAATGGCACGGTGATAGGCACTCCAGGCACCGATAAATTAACTAATACCGAATTGCTCCACCTTCCTGTCGAT
>JACCEA012246161.1_pt1 | contig 14542 bp, 21 predicted proteins | sample 7449851 | NCBI WGS metagenome assembly JACCEA01 (sample SAMN15323453, study PRJNA562643) | freshwater metagenome | isolation source: river surface water | place: USA:Blue River Watershed | collected 2017-08-18 | reverse complement strand
GCGACCATCGGCATCGTCAAGTCTCTTAAAGGGACGTGTGGGTAATAGAATCTCACAGCACAAGTTACTCTGATATATCGTATGATATTCAGGATCAAAGGGTCCTTGGTTCATGACATTGTCAATAAACACAAGGTAGATACGACCAGTGTCAGTGCGTTCCTTCAGTATACCACCCTTGAAAACGTCTTCAGCGTTCATAGTCTTCTTGCGAAGATCTTTACGCTTTTCATATTTTACATACAACTCTTCAAACAAAGCTGTGTCTTTATAGAATGCTTCGTATAAGTCAGGTACTTCGTTTGGATCAAAGAATGTAATATCTTCTTTGTTTTTAAATCTTCTCCAGAAGAAAGAACTTAAGACTACACCGTAGTCCATGTGTCTTACACGGGTTTCTTCTGTGCCTTGGTTGTTCTTGAGAACAATGAGATCGTCAAATTGATGATGCCAGATAGGATAGAATACAGTTGCGCTCGCATTACGAATGCCTCCTTGTGAACAGCTACGTAAATCACCAAACCATTTCTTTAGAAATGGGATCATTCCCGTATGCATAATTTCCCCACCCCTGATGGGACTGCCCAGTGGACGTAGACGACCAATCTCCAAACCAATGCCAGCTCTCTTGCTAGCATACTTGGCCATCATCTCACCAGAAGCAAATATGCTATCCAGATCGTCGTCACTGCGGATAAGAACACAACTGCTAAACTGTTTAGTTGGAGTGCCGAGACCAGCCAACACAGGTGTAGCAAGAGTAAACAAACCATCTGAAGCCGCGTTGTAGTACTCTTTGATGTAACGCATACGGGCTGCATTAGGTTCTTCTTTATGGAATACAGTCGCGGCTGCAACCATATAACGAATTTGGGGAGTTTCATAAATTTCCTTGGTGGCTCTATTGCGTACCAAGTACTTCTCAATCAACTGCTCAATGGCCGCATATGAGTATTGCTCGTCTTTTTCATGTTCGAGCATGTCATTCATTTTGTTCCAGTCGTCTTCTGAATACCATTCAAGAAGCTCTGGAGTATATAGTCCAACACTTACATTCTTTTTTACAATTTCGTATAAGTGAGGAACTTCGTAACTACCGTATACATCTTTGCGTAACATACTCAAACGTTGTTTGCCTGCTACGTATTGATAATTGGTATGTCCAATGTCTGGGTTGTGTTCGATGTCGATAAGGTCAACAATGGCACGTAAAGTAATTTCATCAATTTCTTTAGTAGTAATGCCGTCGTAGAAATGAGGTTGTGCTTTAATCTCAATCATCGACTGACTTACGTCTGCAATGCTTTTACAAACCTTAGCAACTTGAGCTTGCCATTTTTCAATAGTCAGCGGTTCTCGCTCGCCGTTTCTTTTTATTACTGTAATTTCCATCTATGTCTCTAAATTAGTCTGATATTTATTTTAGGGCGATGCCACTCCAAATAATCTCTGTTTCTGTGTTTACGGCGTCTACACCCACGACTTTTCTTGGTTCATAATTTAAAATAAATTTATTATCTACAAACAAGTAAAATCTCGGTTCGTGATTTTTGTAAGGTATAGACATATGTATCTCACAAGGAGTCGCCATAAACCGCTGTGTTAATTTAATAGTATACAGCATTCCAAGTGCGATTGCAAGGTCGTCAAGGCGGTTTCCCAGGACTAATTGCCACGGGTCGGGCCAAGATTTAGAATCTTTTGGATTTAAGTAAGGATTAACAAATGGAGCACGAGCCCAAACATCAGCCACAGTTTCCAAAGGCTGGTCATCTACTTCTATGCTGTCTCGTATGTTTTTCCATTTTGCTAATCTCTCGTTGCCGTAGAGATCAAACACCGTAAGTAATGCTGTATGAGATTGTTCCGGTGGCACCTGTGGCTAGAGGATTTCTATAAGACAATACTACTGTATCTATACCACTGTCTGCGTCGTTATCTCGCAATTGGCAAAAGAATTCAAAACTTGTCATTAATAATCCTCCAGGTGTAGTTGCAAATGGTGTTGAGTATGTATAATTGTCTGCGTAGGAAATTTCACCAAGAGATTCATCAACCATAATGGTAATTCTTCCTGCACGAACATGATTGCTCAGTGTCAGTGTGTAGTCTATGTATGTATATCTATTAAATGCGCTGAACACACTTAATGGTCTGAAACCGTCTGATAGAAAAATATTTGAATAATTTAAATCAGTAAGGCTTGCTCGGTTTGAATTATATACTTCGGTAACAGCGTCAGTTGTAGCCACAGAAGTGAAACCACCCTTCTGGTGTCTATTGCTAGAACTTTCTAACACTGCGTTGCCTAATGATTCGCCAAAGTAAACAATATAATGAACAGGATTTGCTGCTGTGTTTGTTACGTTACCGCAGTTAGTAAATCTACATCTCTGTAGTTGTGTACCGTAACCGTAGTCAGATTTAAAAGCGTATTGAGATACTTCTTCAAATACACAATCGTTAATCTGCCATTTGTTACCTTGAGCTGTTATACCGTTAATTAAAATTCCTGTGTCGCAGACGAAGAATGTGCAACGGTCAAATGTTATGTAAGTTTCAAAGTTAGGAGGACTGCTAGAGTCAACAGTGATCTGATCGCTTCTAACTCCTAGTGCTGTGGATTCAAAGTTACAATCTTTAAATAGAATACCTGTAACTTTAATACCAGGCAAACTGTTTTCCCAGAACACAGATGCAGGATGATCTTCGATAGCACCAATAGAATCACCTAGTACATAATTAGACTTAAATGTTACACGCTCTATAACACTGTCGCCTACACCAGTTAATACTAACTGTCCATTTCCATGTTCTATAGTTAAATTGTCGATGTGAATGTTTCTGGGTCTATTTGTAGAATCAAATTCAGCAACACCTTCTCCATCTTCTGTAACAAACAAGATGTTGTTGTTACCAATGTTTAAAACTGCACCATCAGAAGTTTCACCTTGAATGATGGCTGTGCTAGGAACATTTAAGTTTCCTTCAAATATGTATGTGCCGTTAGGAACTAACAACACTTTTTTAAATTTAGAATCTGGGTTTCTAAACAACTGATTAAAAGCAGCTTCAAATGCAGCTACGTTGTCAGTGTTACCGTCGCCGACAGCACCAAAATCTAATACAGACACGTACTCGTCTAACTTATTTTGTAAGCTTCTCGGAATGCTTAAAGTAATGCTAGGATCTACGCTGGCGAATCTATAACTAGAAGCTAGCTCTAGAATGTTATCGTGTTCTGTAAGAATCTTAGTGTTGCCAACATAAGGGGCACCTTCGGCTACAGAACCGTTACCTATGAATAATTCTTGAGAATCTACAGCCCAAGCAAACTCAGCTGAGCTTAATTGAGGAACACCAATTCCTGATAATTTCTGTCCTCTGCGGACCTGTATTTTTGATATCTGTACGACAGCCATAGATGAATACCCTTGTTAGAGTATTTATCTAGCGGCGTTGTAGTATTCTTCGACTTTGTTTAACCAAAGATCTTGATATTTGTTAAAATCGCTAGGCCAAAGGTCAAACTGCTGGTATTCAAAGTTACGGCTGCACATAAACACATGCCCTTCACGGATGTCTGTGCCATAAACTTCATTATGTGCTAATATATAAGCAATCAGCTGAATTTTATAATCTTCAACCCACTCTTCTTTTTTAGGCTTGTTGGTTTGTTTATAGTCCATCACTGACGGATTATCTTTGTAAACGCCAACAAGGTCAGTGGTTCCCGAATACAGTCCTGGAAAGTACAAACTTTGCTCCATTGCCCACACTTCGTTAACATGGGCTAATCCTTGCTCGATGATCACGTCTGCCATTTTGTTAGCTTGAACATGAACAGGATTGTTTCCAGGTTGACGTTGTAGGCCTGCAATAAAACGTTCTAGGTTACTGTGCATAGCTGTACCAACACCGGCAGCTTCTGTAGTAATCTGTTTGGCTTTTTCCTCGCCAATACGTTTCTTCCATTCGTTTAATGCTGTCATGTCTTTGGTAGCAGACAGAATAGTGGTAACCGATGGAAGACTTTCGCCGTCAGGAGTAAGATAAACTCGTTTACGAGTAACAGGGTCATTGACCTGTGTACAGGGCTTGTATTGGAACCGTTCGATAAACGGTGGAGGGGTATATTGTATTTGCATCCTGTATATATTACAGGATTATTTTGAACTTGTCAAGTCTGGGGAGTTGCTTGACTTTGTGCCAATTGACCTGCCGCTGCCGAAGCTGCTGTTTGGTCCACGGCATCTTGACTAGTTTGACCGCCCTGTTCTGGCTCTTTTTCAGCATCAGAATCTGGGGCGCCTGGAACATTTAACTCAATTCCGTCTTGATTGAAATTTTTAACTAAACTTTGAATTGCAGGATTAGAATCGTACATGGCTTTGAATGTTTCGTAATCTGCTGTTAATTCAAAGCCATTCATTCTTAGTACTTGATTTAATCCATTCCAATTTAACTTTGCTGGAGACTTTTTGCTTGCGGCACGACCAATATAATTTCTAAGCACTATTAGAAATCTATCGCCTTCATCTACATCACTGCCAAATTCAAAAAATCTCATCCTAGGCTCGCTAATTGTTTTCTAGCATCTGCTAATTGTTGTTCAAGCTGTTTGATTTGATCTTGAACTTGTTTCTTTTGTTCAATCCTATCTTTAGCTGCTTGTGCTGCCTGTGCAGGATCCATTTGTCCGCCAGCTAGTCCCGCAGCAGGTTTAGACTGTTGTTGTGGGGCAGGCTGTCCTGGCGCAGGTGCTGCGCCAGGTGCTGGGGCTGCTACTGTTGGGGCTAACTCTCTAATTTTTAAAAAGTCGCCTTTGTAGGCAAGGTCTTGGAATCTCATCCTGCTAGAACTTTTAAAAGACTGTTTTGACGCTCAATGCTTTCACGCTGTTCACGTCCTGCTGCTTCTGCACCACCTGCTGCTGGTTCAGCTGCTGCAAAATCGTCGGCTGCTGGTTCTTCAGCTGGCATATTCATTTCGTCTGGTGCTGCTGCGGCCATTTCGTCGCCGCCTGCTTCTGCACCTGGCTCAGCGCCTAACATACCTGCTGCTTGCTCTTCACCTGTTAGTGTACGAACACCACTGGCTAGAGTTTCACGTGTGGTCTTTAGATTCTCTAGGGCTTGTTGAATAGCTGGTGCAACTGCTTCAATGAATGCCTTAGCTTGTTCTTGTCCCATTTCGTCACGGATAGAATCGCCTAACTGTAGGAGTGTGTCATTCTCCATACCAGAAAGTTCTTCAATCCAACGACCTACTCTGTCTACCATTGTCTTTGCGGTAACGATCGCACTGGCTTGCTGGATCTCACCTTCTGTTACTTTTTGCATATCTTCTCCTGTTTCTGTTGATTCATTTTTTTCTTTGTTGTGTTGCTTCCACGCAGTAGCATAAGCAATACTTTTTTCTTTATCTGTTAGTTTACCATCATCTGCATACCCTTTCTTGATATGCTTAACCATACGCTCACCCTTAGCTGTTGGCGGTGCTTTTTCTTCAAGCTCTTCGGCTTCAATAGCGAATTCTTCACGCTGTGCGATTTCAGAATTAATAGCATCTAGCATCCACTGTGCTTTGGTTAGAGCTTCGTTTTCAATTGTTTCGTTGAAGTTAGAACTACCACGAACTTGGCTTACTTGTGTTCGTAGTTTGTTTCTAGCATCTTGAAGCTGATGTAAATCAAATGCTTCAAGATTTAATCTTTGTCCAAAAGTCTTTTCAAATGACTCGTTAATTCTTTTAGAAGATCTGTTAATTTTAAAGATATCTGTAGTTTTCATAAGAGGGTCCAGAATGATACTATATTTATTCAGATTGATATTAAACTTTCTACATATTTTTTAGCATTAAGGGCTCGCTCTCTGCTTTCTTGATACCTAGCCCAAGCATTATCTGCACGTTCAAAGTCACTGTTATTTAGATATTTTTGATATTGTGCTCTAAGCATCTGACTATCTACAAACCAACGACCGTATTCTTGATCCGCTGAGTATATCTGATCAATTTTTATAGACATTCTGTCAGTGGCTAGCATATTTGCTAATTTAATAGCTGTAGCGTTTAAGCTAATATCTTTGTAAATTAGCTCATTGTTTCTAATAATATGTTTTATATTTCCTTCGTTAACGATCAACACATCGCCTACAAGGATTCCTTTTTCCGTTTTTAATGGAATAATGTTTTTGGCCAGCTCTTTGCTGACAATGGAATCTAATCTGTTTTGGATGTTTTTGGCCATAAAAAAAGGACCTATGGTCCTTATTTAAGCGGCTGTATTTTACAGGCCAAAGAACTTGATAATCATGGGGAAATTAATAGCACCGCTCCAACCGGCGCCTGCTATAAATGCTGCTCCTATAGCACCATAAAGCATTAATTTGTCTTTGCTTTTTTCAATATCTGATATTTTTGCAGCTAATTCGTTATGCTGTACGGTAGCTTCGGTTCTCATAGAAGACAGTGTAGTTTCTAAAGTATCTCTGGTGCGATCGAGACAGTCGTGCATGTCTTTTACATCGACCTTAAGATCGTCTATCTTTTCATCTACGTGCTGTACTTTAGTTTCGAGTATACCTACTCGTTCTGCTACTGTGGCCATTTAGGCTATCTCCTGTAAAATTAAGTCAAGGTCCCGATGGGACATGTGCCTAAATAAGAATGCCTAATGGTTTGCCTTTATGTTTTATTTATACCAAATTATATTTGAAACACCCAGGTATTTGCTTTTGGGCCTTTAGTTATAAATGCAGGCGGGTCTAAGTCTACCGAATCCTTTAGATTTGAAATTATGGGAACACCGTTTAGATCGTCTACCAGTAATCCTACAGGGTCTGTATTTTTTAAAAAGATTTCGTTTTGTTCTACAATAAATTCCCAAACCCAATGATTAGCCTTGCCGTCTAAATTGTCGGGCAATATGCCTGTGTGCATTGTCGGTTCGGATAACCACTGGACGTTAGCTCTAATACCAATAGTTTGAATTAGAGAATTAAAATTAGCCTGTTGTCCAACTTTAATTTTATCTGTTTCTGCTCGATTGGCATTTGATTTAGTAATGTCTACTAGTGTTACAATTTTGTAGCGATTCATAATGTGCTACTATTTACACAGATAAAAAAAGGGCGGAATAAATCCGCCCCCATCTTCCCATCCCGAGAAAGATTATAGTGCTGGTTGGAATACAGCGATAATGTCAACTGTTGGTGTGCCGCTTAGAGCTTCAACAGTAGCGTCTGTAAAGCTACCTGTACCTTGTAGTCTCATGAAAAGAATGTCAGTTGTGCCGCTTACAAAAGCTGAACCGTCGGCTGTACCGATAGCTGCAACTGTGAAAGCAGAGTCACCTGCACCTGCAGAACCGTGACTGGTTGTTAGGTAACGAACCCAGTCAAGAACTTCTGCGTTTGTCATGTTTGTTTTAGAAAACTTAACAACTAGCTCACGACCTGCATCAGACTGGCTGATTGCAAACTTGTTGTAGTTGTTGTCAAAATTACCGGTAACTCCGGCTGGTGTATTATATGGAACTGCCATGATATTTTCTCCTCTTTATCTATAGTCCCGCTCCGGGACTGGCATTTGTATTTATATTTTGGAGTAAAAATCAGGTGTTTTGATGCGTTAATCGGCTCTAAAAGGAGTCCAACGATCTCTAGGAACTAGCTTAACTGAGTCGTCTCCGCTAACATAACCTTCGCCACCGGGCTTGCCACCTGTGGTAGCTGTAATATCGCCCTCTGCTGCATCTAGTTCTGCAATAACTTCGTTTTTAGCTGCCATTATTTCTCTAACTAATTCAAACAGATTGTCTAGTACACCTGGATGAGCTTCGCTGTGAGCAGTGATTTTTGCAGCCTTAGTTGGGTTCTTAGAAACAAAATTTAAAAACGCATCAGAACTTATTTTGTCCAATGCTTTAGCTTTGGCTTGATTATTAACAAAGGTATATATTTCAGTTTGCAAATATCCCATGCCTGGTACAGGAGTTAGGAATTTATTAATGGCTGATTGATTTTTAGCCAGTGCTGCAATTCTATCTATATTGTCTGCGTTTACAGCAGGCCTATGGCTAACATATGTTTGACCGTAAACTGCTAATTCTGGGTTCCCAGAAAATATCTCGGGATCAGTAAAAGGCTTACCGCTTTTATCTCCAAAGTATTCAAACACTTGGTGCGCAGCCACAGCTACTTTTGCTTTGGCTAGCTTTCTGCCCTCTGCACTGGCGCCTTTAACAGAATATGTAGTTTGGTTTGGAGTAAAGTTGATTGTACCGTTAGCACCCTCGTATGGCTTGCCTGGGTGGAATAGTATGTCTCCGTAGACATATCCTCTAAAATCTGCAGGTGTTGCTTTTTCAAACACGGGCCACATAGCGGCCATATCTCCAGCAAACTTGGCACGCCATTCTTCGCCCTTACCTCTGCTGTTAATAAACTGCTTTAGTTCTTCCGGACTAGAACTTTTACCTTCTTCTCTACCCCAGTTGTTTTTACCCACCATACGGAATGTGCCGTCCTCGTCACGACCCCAATACACTGTAGGATTACCGTCCCATTTAATAGCAATTTTTTTAGCAGGGCTAGATAAGTCTTTTAGTATCTTAATTGCTTTGGTAGCGCCGTCGGCTTCTGTGAATACTAGATCTTCCAAGTGGTTAAATTCACGACCTACTTTCTTAGGAGCAGGAGTTTCATCCTCATTCACTGATTCGTTTTTCTTACGGCCAGCACAATGAGCCTTTTGACTGAACCCTTTGGGGTTAGAACAGTTGATAGAGCGTTTGTATTTGTCGCTCCACTTTTCAGTTAGTAATTCCCAAGCTCTCATCTTACTATGTCCATAATTTTACGCATCCAGCTAGGGCTATTTGGCGTATAGTGTTCAAGAGCTTCTTTTTGTGGTAGTTCAATTCCTGATCTACCTAATGTTTCTCTAGCTGCTGCTACTAATTCTTCATAGTTAGGCAGCTTTTTAATATAGTCAATAATGCTTTCAACAGATCGTATGTCTTTTACTGAAGCAGTTTGTCCTAGTAATTGTTTAGCGATAGTGTTCCAGTCATCACCGCCTGGTACAGGTTCGTTAGTTTCTGGGTCAACAATACCAAACTTAGGACTGTATTTCATGCCTCTTGCACGAGCAATAGAACTTAGAACAATATGTCTGTGTTCTCCTCTGTAGGCTTTTGATCCACCTAACATACTGCCCTGTTGGAACTTAGGATTTGTTGAGAACATAAAGTCTGCTTGTACAAATCCGTTGGCAGGATCTCCTTTGATTGGCGTTTTAAAATGCACGTTGTCGCCACTTAACTTTACGCTGTCTTTGCCAAATTGTGCAATTAGTTTAGCGGCAAAGTCTTTTTTATCTACTTCGTTAGCATCAACACTTAAATCTAAGTCGCCAGAACTGTTTAGTTCGAATGTACCGTCTGGATCTTCTTTGCGGCCAGTAGTACCTAACCATTTTACAGGTTTTTTGTCATCGCCTGTTTCTGCTGTAAAATCTAATCCTGTGACCTTTTCAATATATGCGATAGTAGCGGGAACGTCGCCTGTGGCTATACGCTGAGTCAAAGGTTGTTTATCTGGGCCTTTAAAAACATTGCCGCCTTCGAATAATTTATTTGTCATTTGATTCTTGTAATTTTCTTTTTTGTTTACGTGATTCTGCGATTCTACGCACACCACGAGTAAATTTAGCAGGATCTTGACCCTTAATTGCGTTAATTAGGCGGCGCTCAAGCTCATCTGCTTGCTCTGCATCATAGTGCTTATGAATGCTTTCTAGCAGATTTATGGCAGAATTGATGATATTTGTAGCACGGCTTTCAATTAGCGAATCCGTATTACGCACTTCAGCAATTTCATTAAGCTCTTGTAAAATTGATCTTGTTCTTAATTTCATCGGCTACCCATTTTTATAATGTATTTAACTCAAATTTATTCTATTTTAACTTATTTGTAATTGATTGTCAAAGCCGATAAAATGTGCGGTTGCAGCAGACTCAGTATAAATACTGATATACACAAGGACACAGCGATGTTATTAGAATTACTCAAAAGGCTTTTCAGCCAAACTACATATAGCTCTGAATTAGAGAGTTATATCGTATCTAAGAATCCGCAGAATGCGGCGGATGTTGAACACTTCGAAAGACAGTTCAACTACAAAATCACACAAGGAAAATTTATATGAAAACAATATGGAACTATCTCATAGGTATGGCCGACGGTCTTGCAAGAGCTAGAGCAGCTTCTCAATTCACTAGAATGGGAAGAAACGACTTAGCCAGAGAAATAATGCTCAAAGACTAATGTCTGAATTTAAAGAAATACCTTTTCATCAATGGGGCCCTTGGCGTAACCAATGGGGCTATGTAACCGTTGTGGCTCAATTTGATGAAGATGACATAATGCTTAAAAGCGTTACACCTTACAGACAGCAGATAGTTAAACGCTTCTGCGACTGGGAGGAATGTCAGGCAGCAATAGATTTACTAGAACAAGACAGGAGATTCTAATGACACACACATACTGGCTACCTATGACCGATGAGGATGTTGATTGGGTGAATAACCCCTCAAAAATTCCGCAAAAGTCTTGATATTTTTTAAAAAAAGATATATACTGTACACATTAACACACAGGAGAAAATAATGTTTTTTACACCAGATTTTTTTATCGACACCTTCCAAAACACTAAAAAAGTAGTTACTAATGCTGTGTTTAAGGACGAGACACTAAATAAAGCCGCTCACGCTTATATCGATGCACAAACATCGTTCGCCAAGGTTTTAGCAAATAATACTATTGAAATGACTCGCTACTCTGTAGACAGTGTTTCTAAAGTATTGTTTCCAAAGAAGGAAGGTACCGCCTAAGGTACATAGACACTAACACACACAAGGAGAATATTATGTCTAATACAAATAATGGTTTACTAGATGCTATGAAAGCACCAGAAGTTAAATTTAACAAAAACGGATATGAAATCCGCACCGACATCCTAGCTATGGCTAAAGACCTAGTTGGACAAGAGTATGCAGTAAAGTTCCAAGGTTGGGAACTAACAGCCAAGCGTGACGAGAAGACTGGACAGTTGGTTAGCACTGTTGAGATGCCTCAGTTTCCGGGTCTAGACAAAGTTCTAGAAACTGCTGAAAAAATGTATGCTTTTGTAAATAGTGGTGTAAAGAAGTAATATAGACCGCATAGCGGAAAATACATTTATATAGTAAGAAAAAAGGACTCTTCGGAGTCCTTTTTTTATGTTCTCAACTTTGCAAGATGTAAGAATTTAAAGACTTTGAACCAGAACCATCCGATGTCAAATTCAAACCAGCGACGACTCAATTTAGGATTAGCAGGTTCTAAGTGATGGTTATTATGAAGTTCTTCACCACCAATAATAATACCAATAGGACTAATATTACGGCTATTGTCTTTAGTAGTACCGTTGCGGTAACCTGACCAGTGTCCGATTCCATTTATAACTCCTGCCGCCCAAAAAGGTATCCATAGCATCTGAACACCCCAAACCACAAGCCCCACTGGGCCAAAAAGAGCAAGGTCTATGACCAACATCAATAGTATCCCAAGGCGACTGTGGCGGGTGTATAATTTACGTTCTATCCAATCATTAGGTGTTCCTTTACCGTAGGCAAAGATCATCTGTGCATCTTTGGCTGCTAGGTAATAATAATAAACACCCCTAAAGAAAATATTCTTAATTCCAAAAACTATAGGACTGTGTGGATCACCTGGTAGATCCGAACTTTGGTGATGTCTGCGGTGTATAGCCACCCATTGTTTGGTAACCATACCAGTGGTCATCCATAACCAAAATCTCATAAAATGACTTAATATTGGATGAAACTCGATTCCTTTATGTGCCTGAGATCTGTGTAAAAATAATGTTACACATACAATTGTTATGTGTGTTACAATTAGCGTATATAAAATGATATCCATAGTAAGTATTTAGGTGTTTGACAAAGTCATTAACTGAGTATATAATAGCAGTATGAAAAACAAAATTATTCTCACAGACGCAGACGGTGTTATTTTGGATTGGGAGTGGGCTTTCCATGTTTGGATGGAAGAACACGGATTCAAAAAACAAGAAGGTGGCGAGTTTGTCTACAACATTGGCAAACGCTACGGTATTGATATGGACCAGGGCAAAAAACTGATTAAGATGTTTAACGAATCAGCAGCCATTGGATTCCTTCCTGCACTACGTGATGCTCAACACTATGTAAAACGACTGCACGAAGAACACGGTTATGTGTTCCACTGTATTACATCGTTGAGCAAAGATCGTAATGCTCAAAAATTGCGTAAAATGAACATACGCAAACTGTTTGGCGAAACGGCATTTGATAAATTTATTATTCTAGACACAGGTGCAGACAAAGACGATGTGTTAGAACAATATCGAGACACCGGCTGTTGGTGGATTGAAGATAAGATTACCAATGCCGTTGCGGGACAAAAAGTTGGCCTAAAGTCACTGTTAGTGGAACACGGCCACAATATGGATTTTGAACATCCTGAAATTCCAAGGGTAACTAACTGGAAAGAAATCTACGAACGTATCGTAGGATAAATATTTCACGGGGAGTAACTAGCCTGAAAAGGCTCTATGTATCGTCAACACGGCTGGCGCCCGGTACATAGACAAAGAGGTGAGACCATAACTTTTTAAGGAAAATTATGGAACTCTTTACACTCCAAGCCCTTTGGGCATTTCTCGCTATTGTATTAATAGATATTGTATTAGCCGGCGATAACGCCCTTGTTATCGGAATGGCGGCTAACAAATTACCACCTGAACTACGTAAGAAAGCAATCTTCTGGGGTACCTTTGGTGCCATTGCTATTAGATTTATTTCCGTTGCGGCTCTAACATATTTGCTAATGGTTCCCGGACTACGTGCCATTGGTGCTGCCGCACTACTATGGATTGGTTGGAAATTAGTATTTGACAGCGGCGAACACGAAGTAGAAGCCAAAGACACATTCTGGGGTGCTATATGGACTATCTGTGTGGCCGATGCTGTTATGGGCATTGACAATGCACTAGGTATCGCTGCTGCCGCAAATGGTAACTGGATATTGATTATCGGCGGACTTTTAATTAGCGTACCAATTATTTTATTTGGTGCTGGACTAGTTACAAAGATACTACAACGTTGGCCTGACTCAATATTTGTAGGATCGTTTGTTCTATTTGCTGTAGCATTTTTAATGCTAATGAAAGAACCGTTAATGGCTAATTGGTGGTCCGGATTAGATCCACTAATTGCAAAGGTTCTTCCTTGGTTAGCTGCACTAGTTATTACTGCTGTTCAATACAATAAAGCTAGATTGCATTTACATAAGAAGTATTTGTTTAACAAATAAAAAAGCCCCGAAAGGGGCTTTTTGTTGTTAGTGCTCACTTTAGTAGCTTTTGGGCACGACTCCTACTTACTACAGCCCAGCAGCCGGGCCACCCTGGTAACGCAATGGTCCTAAGGTAGGGTGTTAGTTACACCAACTTTGTTTTGCATCTCCGTAATACTCACGAGCAAAACCGTTGGCAATTAATGCTGCACGTAAACTCTGTCCGTTGACTAGAATGTCGCCGAGAACACGACCACCAAACTTGTCCCATCCATATAGAGTTGCCTGAAACTTTCCACCTTGAGCGGCTGCGGTGGCAATTGCATTTTTAGTGAAAGCGGTAGCGGCTTCTCCTCGCTGGGCTTCGCTAGGGCACTGGGCACGGAATCCTTTTTCTGGAGTGTCGACACCGTAGACTCGGACAGCCAATTCTGGCTTGAGCGGTTTGGGTAGAAAGGGAGCAGCGATCACAACTGTGTCGCCATCACTCACTCTTAGAATTTGTGCATCGTATGTTACACCTTGTGGTGTCTTTTGTGCAAATGCTAGCATAGGAACTGCTAACAATACTAATAGAAACTTTTTCATAAACTATCCTTATAATGAATTTATTTATACAGCTTTTTCAGTAAACTCAGCTTTGCTCCACCCTAACAAATAATTTGACTTCCAGTGATTTTGTTCAAAGCCAACCAATCCTTGCCAATGGTTACGCTGATTCCAAACTTTAGATGCAGCATCACGCCAATCTGTATGCCTAACTGTATACTCAAACAAAATCATACGATTTTTAAATTCTTCGTAATCATAGTTATCGTATTCAACATGTAGGACTTCGTACACCGTACCGTTGTCTGCAACAGCATCTAGAGCAAAATCAAATCCCCACTTGCGTCGAGTTCGCAACAGATAATCTGCTGTGGGCACAGACTGTTTAAGTTCTTTGAGCTGTTCTTCAGCAGCACCTTCGTAATTACATCGACAAAGAAATATAGAATGATCTAGGATTAAATTTAAATCTGTACGTTCAAGTTCGAACCAAGGTTCCTGCCAACAGGTATGATTAAGACAGGGATAATTGATAGGAAGGTTCATAGCAGCGTAGAACTTTTGTTCTGCTAGATTTAATTCAAACCCAT
>JACCEA011232995.1_pt1 | contig 14546 bp, 19 predicted proteins | sample 7449851 | NCBI WGS metagenome assembly JACCEA01 (sample SAMN15323453, study PRJNA562643) | freshwater metagenome | isolation source: river surface water | place: USA:Blue River Watershed | collected 2017-08-18 | reverse complement strand
TAATACAAAAAATAATCAAACGTCATATAGAGTATTGATAGAGAGGAGTATACATACTCGATTCTCTGTACTAAGTGAGTCCCTACCAGAAAAGGTACACACGACCTCTACAAACAAAATTGATCAACTAACATCTATTTAATTCTTACTCATAGGAATATCGTATCTTTGCACATAGTCTGAAAAATTACCAGTGGATAATTCATTGTGAGTCAAACCAAACTCCTCAGGAGTATAAGAATGTAAGACTTCCTTACTGCCTTTGCTACTTTCCTTCTTCTTCTTGATTTCCTCTCTCTTTTGGCGATCTTCTTCCAAGTGATCTTTCAAGATCTTTTCATATTCAGCACTGAAATCCCAGTTGTACTGAGTATAGATTGACTTCACTACTCCAACCGGATCCTTCACAAGGTTCTCATATACAATATTAACTGCTGCAGTTCCACAGGATGCAACATCATCGCCAATTTTCTTGAGCCGTTTTTCAAAGCATTCCTTGACAGCTTTACCGATAAGGTTGTCGTCACGACAATCAGGTTCATAATAAACTTGATGGATAGATTTGAGCAAAGAGCACATAGATGGGATAGATGACACTGGGTGACGGTGAGTCCTAAAAGTGAACGGGATGACAATCATTCAAGGAATATCCTCATAATAAACTTACCAAACAATCTTGGCGCCAGGAAAGGCCTTACAAATCTCTTTTGAGTGGAAAACATGTGCAGGACATTTCAATACCCATCTCTTTGTATTATCACCACGATCACCATTTGAATATGCTAAGATTTGCAAAGTCTCACGATATTGTTCATACGCCTTTACCATATCATCGAAATTCACACCATTGAAATAATCATCAGCATGAATAAAGAGAGGATATAATAAAGAAAGTAATAAAGGAATTTCATCAGTTAATGCTAATAAACATTCTTCAGGAAGATCATAAGCAATTTCATGAATATGTTGTAGAGCACGATCACCCATTGCTTGACGTGTATCCAACATCTTTTTAATATACTTACGACGTGATGCAAGATCTTTATTCATTTCATCTTGTGATACAGTTGCATCAACTCTTGGAATAGGTGAAAGTAATTCCCATGTTAATGGTGCTCGTACAGCAGGATCAAGTGATAACAAACGATGCAAGAAAGTTGTTCCAGTACGTGGCATACCAATCACAAATAATGGTTCACGTATATTTGTTTGAGAAATTTGTGGAAAACGTTTCATATAATCAATATGCATTAAACGACGACACATTGTCATGTTTAATTCAATACGATATGAAAAATATCCAACCGGTGTTAATTGTAATGCTTTACATGTCTTACTTTCCGTCACTATCTTATAATTATCCACGAAACGTGTGTCACCAAAATTCGACAACTTTGTCTTCTTAATTGCATATTTCATAGCTTTCTCTAATGTTAACTTTCCAGTTTTGAATGGTCCCAAACCAAATAGTTTAACAGGAAATAAAGCAACATTCAAGAAACATAAAAACCAAGATTTCTCTGGATTCTTCATCTTACGACGTAATGTCGCCAAGCCAATCAATAGACCTGGTACGACCAAGGCAACAACCAATGCTTGAATCAAGATACGAGCCATTCTCTCAAGCAGTCCTCTCGTACAATAATTAAATAATGGATTTTGGATTTTGGATTGTGACCATTCCTTCTCAGACCTTATATGCAATTATAAAGCCAAATCAAGGCTGTTAGCCCAATAAGACTAGAAATTGTGCTGCGACCTCACTGACCTGCTTCATAAATAAAAATGCCGAAGGAGGACATGATGCATTGTGGAGCAGCAGTGTTGTATGATGAAGATCGTTCCTTATTTAGCGTGCCTTCTGGCTCTGGTTTGCATATCAGGTGTTACAATTGCAAAGAAAAATATTCCCAAAATTAAAATCAAGATGCAAACTACCCGAAAATTTGCTCCGCGAATGTCAATGTGGAAACTCTTTTTTCAAAGTCTTTTTGATCCTCTCTTGGGTGGTGCGCTACCAAACACTCATATTTCACTCAATGGTACTAGTATTAGCAATACAATTGCAACCCCTTCAATGGGAAGTAGTGTTGGGCCTGTATGTGGACCAAATGGCTGTATCTGAGACGGTGTCCTCATATAAGAATCTCGGTCTCACCATTATCTACAATACACACAATAAGGTTCAAGAGCTTACACCGGAATTCTGTTCTGGAATTTTTATAACAGCAATCGTCCTTCGAAAGTCATTCATATATTTTGAAATTCATTTTTACTTTCAATGGCAACGTTCATTCATTCAGCGCCATGCAGCGCTTCGTGACCTAAATAGAGTATTGTTACTTTGGGACAAATTTTAGCGAGTCCTTATTGCATTAATTGCTACATTTGCTCTCTATTCCAAAGTGCGGTATAATGATTTATTCCTTGTCGTTCTTAACGTTATTAGCTTTGTCTGGATCAGCGTTATGATGATTCTTAGCTAATTCTTTTTATATGCAGTATATAACTTGTTTTGTTTGAGATTCTAAATCCTTCACAGTTGGATCGCATCTCACAAAAGTATCCATGCTCATATAATAATAAGTAAGAATCAACTATATTTGGAGTCCAGCAATTTGTGGGGTAATAACAGTGGTACATAGGTTTATGTGATGGCAGAATTTTGTTGTTAAGTGGTGATACTGCATATGCATTTTGTGCATCCGTGCGTCCTGTTTCGCCGCCAGATCGAATCAGATCTTTTTCATTTGGCATTTGTTCATCATTTGGAAATATTCTTCTTATAAAATAAGATTATTGATGCCATAAAAAATCTTTTTGTTGAAATGTCTGTTGATCTTGAATCTCTTTCCACTAAGCATGGTGTTGGTTTGATGACATTTTCATGGAACTATTTTGGATTAGCCAAAACAACTTCAGCAAAACTAACAGCATTAAACGACAACAGTTTTGGCGTGAAAGTATTTTTGAAGCGCAAAGAAACCAAGGATGTAGTCTACAATTTTACTAGCGAAGAGAAGAAAAAAGCTACAGATCTTTCAGAGCGTTTGGCGTATGTTCTCCGTCAACATATGGGGCCATCTTTTCCACCATTTGGTTTGGTGTCCTTGTTGGCATGGTTTGTGGCTATCATCGCTACTGTTTCGGCGGATAAGCTGTTTCCTCCATTCAATATCTTGAAATCATATGTTATGAAGTTAGTTTCGGAGAAGGTTGGTTGGTACTTGTTGTACTTCATAGTAGGTACTCATGTTTTGGAGTCCGTCTATACTTTGGTTGCCATCTCACCGGTGGTTAAATCGCCATCTCATATCCTTTCTTGGGTTGGCATGGATCTAATTTTTGGATACCCTATTACTGAGCGTGTGATGATCTTATCGAAGCTTCACACTAAATCAAAGAAATAATCCACGTTTGCACAATAAATACTTGCAGATTTTTTTTTTTTTGACGTTGGTACAGTTTTTGTTATATAGCTAAAAAATCAACATATATAAATCATAAGGCTTACGCATTAAGACCAAACTTGTGATTGGATGTCCTGATCTTCGCTTTTACAACTAAAAATTTAGAAGTTAAACTGACCTGCGAATCCAGCAACTATCTGCTATACTATAATCTGGAATCTGGCTAGTGCAGGGCATCATTTAGTCATTTTTCTATTCACAATTTCAACAGTCAATTTACAAATTACCATATTTATTCAAATATTTTGCGCCTACAAATAACGGATATATAGAACTTTGTTCTTCAGTTGATAACTTTATAAAGACGTGCCTCTAAATGATTTTGCAAGGGACTCGATGTAGTGGCCATATCAAAGATGAAATGTAAACAGTAATCCGAAGAACAACTTTCCCCTTCAATTGTATATACGCGACGTGATGCGATCGTATAAGGAGCTTTTGCTGACTTTGTTCTGGTGAATCCATCACCAGAGCAGTGCACTTCAATGGTTTTGTTATCACCGCGATATTCTCCTTCACTAACTTCTGTAACTCCAAATGGGTGCACAAGGCAAAATTCAATCGTTCCAGCATCATTTTCTGTGGGAAAGTATCTAATATATCCCATTTCAGAATGCATCGGTTTCCCTGAACCTTTGTGTTTGGTAATGCTTTTCAACTCCCACATGTTAGGCTTGGGCAATGGTTTGATAATTATCTCTTCGAGGTAATTAAACTCCGCAACATGAGGTGGATAAACTCCACGACCCTCACCCCTCCAAATCCCTTCAAGTTCTCTCAACATACTTTGGGTTGAACTTGTCGACTCTTTTTTCTTTTTTGTCGACTCTTTTGTTAATCCTTTTTGTGTTGATGGAAGGCCTGCTGTAATTGCTTAATTAAGCAAGTGTACAAGGACAACAACCAAGCAAATACGAAGGGGTAGAAATGGATTAAATTATGGCTATTAGATGGATTCATCTGAAACAGCAACTTGAAAACAACAACCTCAACTTGCGGAGACCGCACCATTGTACATACTCACCATATAGACATTCAGATGAACAACAATCCATTATTGATATCTTATCCCTTCAAAATGCTTGGATTTATAGCACTATTAGTGATCATCAGCGTCGCCCACGCGTGGCATTCAACTCCTTTTAGTGGAGTCCATACTACTCTGCGGTCGAGAACAGCAAGTCTCTCAATGCTGGCGTATGTTTTTAATATGTTCATTGACCATTATTTCACTTATACTATTTCATCCTTCTCCAAAGTGATGGAAGAAAAGCACTGATGGGCGGAAACTGGAAACTAAATCCTACAACAGTCAGTGGTGCAGAAGATTTAGCAAATGGCTTGGCAAAAAGCATCGGTACGGTTGCTACCGTGGACTCCATCATATTTCCTCCCTTTCCGCTTATTCCAACTGTGAGGACACAAATTGCCCAAAGCAAGATTGCGGTGAGAGTTTCCTGATTTCATGCTTAATATATCAGTTATACCAACATTTTGGTGCTTTAGCTGGGTGCTCAAGATTGCTATACGGAATCTGCTGGTGCTTATACTGGTGCAGTTTCAACAGACCTACTGAAGGATATGGGTGTATCGTACATTTTGGTTGGTCATTCGGAGCGCCGTACAATCTTTAAGGAATGCGATAGTCTCATCAATAGAAAAGTTAAAAAAGTCTTAAAAGATGGTTTAAAGCCAGTCTTGTGCATTGGAGAATCAAAAGAAGAGTATGAAGCTGGGCTAAACCAAGAAATTTGTGGAATTCAGCTTATGAAAGATCTCACAGATATTTCACCAGATCAAATGCTCAATGTAGTTATTGCATGTAAGTATTCTAATGATAGTAACCTAGAATTCTCATATTTACTGGCGTGTGGCTAGATGAACCTGTTTGGGCGATTGGAACAGGTTTGGTTTGCCCCAAAGAAGTTGCACAAGATGTTCATCATTTTATTCGTTCTCGATTGGCGAAGAAGTATGGTCAAGACGTAGCCAATAAGGTGATTATTCAATATGGAGGTTCGGTAAACGAGAAGAATGTGAAAGAGCTGATGGCAATGCCTGATATAGATGGCTGCTTAGTTGGAGGAGCTTCACTTAAAGTAGATAGTTTTTCTAAGATTGTAGGTTATGAATCCCTCTGATTCAGAGTAGTAAATATCTTCAACTAGATAAAGGTGCGAGAGAAGGCGGAAGGGATACACTACAGAATCGTAGTGCAATTGTTCATGCTGGAAAGAGGTTTGTAGAAAATGATTAAAAAATATAAAAATTGTGAATATAATTATTTACACTACGAATACAACCAACTTTTAAATGAGATAAATGAAAGAAAATAATATGGCAAATACACAAATAAACAATTGTTAATACCGATAGGGTATTCAAAACCGAAAGTCTTTGGATGACCCCAATATATTTTGCTGCTTATCTCGAAGTTTCCATTTCATAAATTCTAACTCTCCATTTAGACTATCTTGTAAATTTTGCAAAGACGATATCCGCTCTTCACCTCGATCAGAACGTTTTAATGGATTTGTACTGATACTTGCATCTGAAGGATCCATCTTCTCTCTACGACCTGATAGAATGCCTCGCCCTGTAGGAGGAGCAACTATTTCTGGAGTGACTGGTCGTGGTGGTTTGTTGGGGAAGAGGAGTACTCCTGTTCGTTGAAGCACCTCTCCTTTCAAATTTATTGTTTCACGAGGAGTACAATCACCCAATATGGGATTGCGGGATCTGATTATCGAATCACGGTTGGCTTCAAAATTTTTTAAAGTTTCACGCTCGCGTTTTTGTTGTTCCAAGAGCCGTTTTGCCTCAGGGGCAGTCCAGGATTTATGTCCATTCGTGAAAATCTTCTTCTCCACTGCGTTATTCTCACCAGCGATGATTTTTTCTCCAATCTTCACTTTCGGCATTTCCACAAAATGAATACCCTACCAAGACAAAGATTCGTGAGAGAAACTACAAATACCTTGCAGACAATTAAACAATTGTTATGGTGTATTATGTGTGCTATACATCAAGTAAGCATGCGCTGGCAGAGCGACCGAAACGGTCGAATTGCGGGATTGGACGTATGAACGCACGACCACAATGAAATACCGGATGTACTCTACTGCTGTACTACACGTACCTGTCATGCTTAGGATTGATTAGCATTGTGTACTAATTGCTATACCTTGACTAGGACTGGAAGTTCCTACTCCAATTCCCGCTATATTAATACTCACAAATGAGTTCTTGACTGCAACACTTAGTTTTATTGTCATAGAAATTATGACTGCACACAAGAAAGGCTGTGTTGTCAGTATGTTACCTATGTAATTGTGGAGGAGGATATATAAACACAAATGATTCAAAGGTGAAATTTTCTGACTAACAATAGTTAACTTTTATTTGATCACTAACGTAAACGTAACAAATAACTGTAATTATAATATCACCTAGAGATTTCTAACATATACAGTTGAAGCCAGAAAAGATATTATGGCTTAAATAGACCGTATACTAATAAGGAACTTCCTTTGAAGCGCAAATAACAAAATGTATGCAGATATTACTGGCTGTTGATTGTACTTACGATGCCGCAATTTTCGAATGCTGTTGATAAGAGACCGATGTCACATGATCAACTAACCAAACGAATATTGCCGGCAATTTTGATACAACTACACCAACCATTACCCCAAGCCCCATGTCTATAGTGAATGAAAGGTATGAAGTTAACAACATAGCTAATGTGTTTAGCATGGCTTGAAGAGATTTGGGAGACTGTTCCATCAATTCCATTGATTCTTTCCATTTGAAAGTTTCATAAGCAATACTGAACATCACTCCAGATAGAGCCGCCATTGGAATGCATCCTAACAAAGGACCACAGAATAGGATCATAGCCATTAGCGACACGGCGTACGAAGAAGTGGAGATCCAACCTCTCCCACCAGTGACGACGTTGAGTATCGTTTTAGGCAACAAAGGACATCCACCAAATCCACCGAACATCGCAGCAATAAAGTTGCCAATGCCTTGCCCAATCATGGCTTGATTATTATCTTGAACAATAAAAATGCGACGACTATCAACTTTATTAGCGTCATAATGATTTTGAGTAAGAAACATAGAATCCTTGTCTCTTTCAAAATAAATTGGACTAAATGAATCGGGGGCACTTTTGTTATTGTTCTCTTTCATAAACCGCTTGACGGTATCATCTTCTTCGTCAGTTCCACTGTCATCATAATCACTATCACTACTATTTTCACCATTATGATCACTATCAGCTCGATCATTGCTTCGCAGCTTTCGATCTTGAATATTTTTTGCCTTAATTGTCTCTCTATATATTGTTTCGGAGACAACTTTTTGGGTTACAATAGTTTCCATGATAGATACTACAGACATCCCTAAGGCTGCAGGAAGGATGGTCAAAAGCGTTTCAGATGTCCATGGAATGTCCGGAAAAGGTACTAATGAAGGAAGTGATTGCCAGCCACCATCGAATTGATGGCCACCGGTGAAGTGTTCCAAAGAAAGAACAGGAATTTGCAACAAAGGTACAATTATACTCGAGATAAGTATACCCAAGAGGGGTAATGGGATAATTAGTCGTTGTTTCCATGGACGCAAGCACAGTATGATGGAAGTACAGAGCAATGCCGTAAATGCGGAGCTGACGAGCATCGTTTGATGAAACCATCTACCCTGATGATCTTGAAATACTATTGCCTAGTTAACAAATAAATGTAATAGCACGATAAACATAATACAAGAAAGATAAACACAGAGACACACTTACTTGACTTTTCAAAATGAATATCGATAAAGCATTGAAGAATCCAATTATCACCGGTTCCGTGACTATATCCCCAAGACGACTAAGCTTTGAAAATCCAAAGACTAATTCAATAAAACTTGCTAAGAGAACCGCAGTTGTCATCCAAGATAATCCATGTACTTTATAGATACGAGACATGGGAAGTGCGGCAGCACCTGCAGCGCCAGTGATCATTCCTGGTGCACCACCCACAACACTGGTACATAACCCAAGGATAGCAGAGTTCCATATTCCTGTCGAGGGAGAAATTCCAATAACAGCAGCATATGATATTGAAGTCGGTATTGTTGCCAATGCAACAACCATACCGGCAACAATTTCACGCATTATAGGTGCAATAACATTAGATGGACAATTGCAACTGGGGTTGAATGCCGTTGCACCAGGCGATGAAATAGACCCCTTCAGCTTACCATCATAGCAGATACTCAGTAAACTCTCCCCCTCATCAACACCAACAATATCATTTTCCACTTCGCCATGTTCTTCATCGTGGTTCACAAGAACGCTTAGATTATATTTCCTTCTGAACCCCGCCCTGTTGTTTTCATCTTCTGCATCTATTATCACACTCGAATGATACCTTGAAGACGGAAATTTGTCTATATCATTATTTCTGTGATATTCATCCATGAATGTTACCTCTTCGAGGCAAAGGGCATCCGAGATATGTCCAGCAGTTGGCAATTCATCCTGTTGTTGGACTGGGAATCCGTGACAAGATTTATCAAGATCGTTATCTTCCATTGGTGATGTATGTTGATCAGAGAAAGAAGAAGATCATCCTACAAAGCTCCCCTGGAGGGAAATTACAGAAAGGAATTATAGAACAAGATATTTGTAAAATGACAACAGCACACCATTTCGCAAAAGCTCCAGAATTCATCAGGAACTGAGAATTGGAATATATTGTAGAAGTAACCCATAGAATGTAAATAACTAATGACAGTTTTATTCCTTCAAATGTTTTGGACATGAGGAAAAAGGGGTGTGCTCGCCAACAACTAGGATACCAAGCAGCAATTTCAATTGTAAAATAGTTATTGGTGCATTGGTGGTCATTCATCACTACCAACTTTGATGCTGCTAAAATAATGCAAGATTGTATGATGTCAAATATCGAAAATTTTATATATATGCGTCTTATTCGTAGAAATATACAATCTACATAGGTCTATCTGTTCAATACAACTACAATAAATAATGACTGTTGTGATAGCTCGTTTGCGAGCATTGATTCTTATCAATCAACCATCAATTATACTTGACAATCTCCTTTTTTAGGAACTTGAATACCTTTCAAAAGTCTAGTGTGGTGTTGGCTGACGAAACGATGTGGTCTCTCTGGTAGTTTGATCGTGCTAGACAGTTGTTTTGTATGTTCTGAGCTGAAGATAGGCTGATTTGTGTTAATCATACAGTTCTCTTGTTGAAATGAAGAATTTTTTATTGGCTCTCCTTTCTTTTTAGTGCAATTGGTCGGGGAATTCTTCGTTGCAATCTGTTTTGCTGGTTACGATTTATATACGATTAGTTTTATAAGGGCATTTCAACAAATACAGCACCTACCTTTCCCATTTATCAATTTCTTCGATGAACCGTTACTTCTGATAGTTGTTCCATTCTTGATGAAGTTCATTGCCTTCGTTATTTGTACAGCTTCCTTTTTGGCATCTTTCATAGTATGGATTTTCAAATCTCCATGATTAACAACAGCACGGACTGCTCTTTTGCCTCTACTGTCTCTCATTTCTATTTCCTACAATAATAATAGAAAGAATATTTAATGACATTTCCTGCAAATTCTTTCATCATCATACAAGGAAGGAATTATAGTGTTCAAAGAAACTTTTCAGAACGACGACCCTTGCTCGCTGATCGCCGCTTCAACATTTTAGCAGTACTACCAATCCTTAAAGCTTAAGATTGAGTGTATCACTAGACAATTCAATTTCTCGACATATATAGTTATATATTATGTAGATATTGGCGTTCGAAGATTTCTTTATTGAGCTATAAAATTGGTGCTGTTAGAGGAAGCAGAAGTTTGACAGGCTTCCAGATTTACAAGTATCATCATTTAAATAGTTACCGAGACACTACACTATCTCGAAATAAATTAAGAAGATTCCTGAAGAAAACATGAATGCAAATTACATATTATAAACAATATATCACAATATAAACAACTTGAAATGGGTATATATTCAGAGAGTAATCTGATAAGTCGCATAGGAATACTTGCACATGCCTTACCACATATGCACAAATACAATGCTGGGACAACACTTCCAGATAATGAACAAAATAATTACGATTCTATGAAAAATAAAAACACAACAATCACTATTCTATAAATCCACTATGCCTCACCAACAGCATCGTCATATGATGGATTACCCTCCATGGATTCAAATGCATAATTGTTAGTATATGAGAACCGATCATTAACAGGAAATGGTAACGAGGGAGGCAAATGAGAGCCCGGTGAATAGATCGCTGAAAGAAGAGAATTATTAGTAATCAAAATAGGTGGAGACGGTAAAGTTGGAGTGTTCTGCCGCAACCAAGCATGAGTCAAAACTTCTTTGATGTGAGGTCGTTGGGATGGATCAAAAGTCAAAAGATGCTTTAAGAAATCAAGACATTCTGCAGAAACAGATGGTGCATCTTGTTCACGGAGCAAGGTGGGAACTACCACCGAAAAGAAGTCACCATTTGATAACGTATTCAGATAATCATCACGAGCACGTTCGAGATCAGATCCTCGATATGAGAAAGGAAGTTTTCCAAAGATCATAATGAACAAAGTAACACCCAATTGATAAATATCCACTGCAAAAGGATCAAAATGAAAGCTTTCTCTCTCACATTCATTCAAATATTGCACACAATCATCACCACGTATTTTTTTTAATTCTTTTAAATTAGAATACATTCTCACTAATTCAGGAGCATGAAATGCAGGTTTACCAACGGGTCTCATTGTTGATAAATTTATCATTACTTTACGATATTGTATATTTCCCGCTTCATCAATAGTATATGGAACCGCTTTCACTTGACCATAATCCATTAAGATTAATAACATCGATAATAATGAATGTGGTTCCGTTTGTGATATTGTTGTTCTTGAATGAAATCCTTTTAAATGAATTTCTTTTAATAAAACATTATCAGATGAAATATCTTGATGTGCGATACCATGACGATGCATTATTGCTAATGAACATACAATTTGACGAAATATAAATATAATTTCTAATTCATTATATCTTGATAATTTACGATATTTATTGACAAATGTTGTTAAACAACGTTCAGGATAATAATCACTTGCAAATAATAAAAATTTTCCATGGGCACGTGTTAATATATGATGACGATGAAATGTTGATATTGTTTCATAATTATTATGATATTCTATGTCTAAATCGGGTATTAAGTCAAGAATACTATGACGATAGACAGGTATCGCCGCACTATTCATCATTGTCATCGTCATTGATTTATTAGTTATTAATGATAAAAATGACATTGCACGTAATTCTTGAGCAAAATTTTCATTTCTAATCATTAAATGTTGTTTTAATGATTCTTCTGCTTCTTGTACAGTAATATTCGCATCTTTACGATATGATGATATATTATCATAATGATGTATTAATTTCATTACTAAACGTATACAATCATTCTTACAACTTACTTTAACAACTTCTGATTGTTGTTGACTAGTTGGATATATTTTACAATAACGATATCCACGATATACTTCACCTAAGGAATTTTGTTGTAAAAATTCACCATATTTATGTAATGCAATTTCACGATATATATCAATATAACGTACAGTACCATTATGTAAAGATGTCATTTCTAATATATCACGTTGAAATAATCCATTACCATGTGAATAACCACTAATAGATTTACCATAATCAATAGCATTATTACCATCATATACTAATACATTACGTATACATTTTAATTTAATTTCACTTACACTAACAATACCATAACAATATAAATTATCATTTTCACAAAAATAATAACGAAATTTTAAATGTGATGGATTATTAATTAAAAATGGATTAATTTCATAATTTGGTGATATAAATGAATCAGTTGGTATTATATTATCTTGTAAATAACGATGTTTACGTATTACATAGATCATAGGTGGATTAGGACTTGGTGGTGAACGTAGATAATACACAGTATTATTTTCATAATGTGGAGATAATGTATCAAGTTTTAATTTGAAACCAAAATCAGCATCATATACAAAATCACCATCATTGCTTTCTAAAACTAATCGCTCTTGTTGTTGATTAGTTATTTCATGTGGTTCAACAAATTGCATCCAACGTAATTCACTACCACCAGTGATTCTGAAGTCAATATTGGATGAAGCATCGACAAATTGCTAAAAGAAACGAGAATAGAGAGAGAGAGAGAGAGAGAGAGAGAGAGAGAGAGATACGTTAGACAAATACTCTTAATATAACATTAGATGTAGAATTTACTTACCATGAAATGTCTAGATTGTGGAGCAGTGATATTTGCATTCACTGGAATATTACTAGAAACGTTGCCAGGGGTTTCAGGTTCATCACTGTTTGCTTCACCATCATAAATAGATTGAACTACTTGCTGTTGGGGTAATTGTAATATATTTAGTGATAGTTCGTGCAAATGATATCTTTGACGCTTTTCCTGTGGGAACAAACGAAGGAAATTATCTGCAGTAGGTCCCATGACTGGACCAAATCCACCAGCATCTGCACAGGACGCTGAACCACTTCCACAGCACCCTGTGTTCATATTCGGGTACAATTCCAAATATCGTCGAAAATGGTATTTCATATCCCCGCAATCTGTACCCTTTCCACCACCACAATTGTACTCTTCTTCATCAGTCTCAATAATGACAGCCAATGTTCGATCATCGGGAGGATATGCAATAGTTGGACCAGGGTAAGCAACATATTGCATTTGAGTTAATGAAGAAATTGACGACGTCATATCAGATTCTTGCATTGGAGGAGAATTGTCATCGTCATCAATAGGAAGGCCCATGTCCTCAGCACCGTGTAATACCCCAGCACTCTCAGAAGAGTCATACCGTGGAGTTACCCCTGCACTACAAACTGTCAATCTTCTTGAACTTCCACCACTACTTCCATCTGTTGATTCAAGACGTGTTGATAAATCATATAAATCATTAGTAGATGGATGACCACTACGAATGTCACCCTTGCTAGAACTTCGTCGAAATCGTCCACTTGAGCCACAACTACGTTGATTTGATGAAGCATATGCAGGAGTGCTTGGTGTAGAAGACCCTGTACTATTAATACCACTGCAACTATTTCCATTTAATGTACCATTTGAAGATAATTTGCAAACTAATTTTTTGCCAGTTTTTTCGGGGCATTCTCCTTTTTCACTGTTTCCAGTTCCCATTTTTCCTTCCAAATAATTACAGAATTTCTATCTCGTCGTTAATTTATTTAAAGTTATCAATATGTACAATTACCTATCAGAAAATCTTAATTAGTTGGTGAAGAATAATTTTTAAACCGCCATGTAGGTGATCCTTCCCGCAAAATTGTCCCTCGCAAGACAGAACTCCGCCTTCCAATATATCAACTCGTCTATTCTTGTCGGGCTCTGGTTGATAAATTTGGTTGTAGAGCGCTGATCACAGCAACTGTTGTGCGGGCTTTCATTTATTGTCTAGAATTGAGGTACCCCGTACAATAACATTTTTCCCAACACCAGCTTTTTTTATCATCATGGACAGACCAATTGGACCACATTTGGCATTATAGTATGGAGTAGCTTATTTTGGAATAAAATAGCTATTGTTAATGGTACATATGATACAGGAAGCATTTAGTTGCACGTAAATCAATACATCATCAATAATTCATTTAAATTGAGTCGTGTGAAATACATAATAGGGGCCATGTCACCGTCGATTCTATTGTACCTAAGACTATCACTCCTCCATGAACAATACGACAATGACACAAATAATCAAAGAAAGGATAAATATTATAAACAAAATTGACAAATAAACAACTCGAAGACAAATGCTATTTGTACCTACTACTTTTTAGCTTGTTCAGTTCATCTTCCTTTAATTCCAGTGAATTATTTGCTAGATACAATCTCATATTTAACGTTTGCAAGCTTTCCTCATACTGCTCACGAATATTAGTGATATACTC
>JACCEA011021095.1_pt1 | contig 14553 bp, 13 predicted proteins | sample 7449851 | NCBI WGS metagenome assembly JACCEA01 (sample SAMN15323453, study PRJNA562643) | freshwater metagenome | isolation source: river surface water | place: USA:Blue River Watershed | collected 2017-08-18 | reverse complement strand
GTGCGGATCTTGGATTTCGAACGCCAATGGTGGAGGTACGCCGGCGCAAAAGATGCTGCCATCAAAGAGCTCTTCCAAATCTCCGCCAAGGAGTATTACGAGCTACTAAACAATTTGATTGACCGGCCCGATGCCCTGGCCGCCGCCCCCTTGCTAGTAAAGCGGCTACGCCGCCTACGCGAGGCCCGGGTCTCCGCACGCTCCAACTAGTTAGGTAAATCCCCCCGGATTTGAGGGCGGGAATAGTTCCGCATAGGCTTGGTGTTAGCACTCGCCGGATGAGAGTGATAAGCCATCCGAACCACTTCTAGCTAATAGGGAGTCTAAACACCATGGCAAAGATGATTGCCTTTAACGAAGATGCACGTCGCGGCCTAGAGCGGGGTATGAACACCCTGGCTGATGCGGTCAAGGTAACCCTTGGACCACGCGGACGAAATGTTGTTCTTGAAAAAAAGTGGGGCGCACCAACTATCACTAATGATGGCGTCTCGATCGCAAAAGAGATCGAACTAGATGATCCATGGGAAAAGATTGGCGCTGAATTAGTTAAGGAAGTTGCTAAGAAGACCGATGATGTCGCCGGTGATGGAACAACCACTGCAACAGTTTTGGCTCAAGCACTTGTTCGCGAAGGTCTGCGCAACGTTGCTGCCGGTTCAAATCCAATGGCTCTTAAGAAAGGCATTGAGAAGGCTGTTGACGCTATCTCTGCCGAGCTTTCTGCAATGGCAAAGCCGGTAGAAACCAAAGAGCAGATTTCAGCTACCGCATCTATCTCTGCTGCTGATTCAACAATCGGCGAGATGATTGCAGAGGCGATGGACAAGGTTGGCAAAGAGGGAGTTATTACTGTTGAAGAGAGCAACACCTTTGGTCTCGAACTAGAGCTAACTGAAGGTATGCGTTTTGATAAGGGTTACATCTCTCCATACATGGTGACCGATACCGAGCGCATGGAAGCGGTTTTGGAAGATGCCTATGTATTGATCTGCAACTCCAAAATTTCAAATATCAAAGATCTAGTTCCAATTTTGGAAAAGGTAATGCAGGCAGGAAAGCCACTGGCCATCATCGCTGAAGATGTTGAGGGCGAAGCGCTTGCCACACTTGTTGTTAACAAGATCCGCGGCACCTTCCGCTCTGCTGCTGTTAAGGCACCAGGATTTGGTGATCGCCGCAAAGCGATGTTGCAGGACATTGCCATCTTGACCGGTGGAACTGTTATCTCCGAAGAGGTTGGCCTAAAGCTTGATGCAGCAACAGTTGATCTTCTAGGCAGAGCCCGCAAGGTGGTAATCACAAAGGATGAAACCACAATCGTTGAAGGCGCTGGCGATGATGAAATGATCAAGGGCCGCGTCAATCAGATTCGTGCAGAGATTGAGAAGACTGACTCTGATTACGATCGCGAGAAGCTACAAGAGCGTCTTGCCAAGCTCGCCGGTGGCGTTGCAGTTATCAAAGCTGGCGCCGCTACCGAGGTAGAGCTCAAAGAGCGTAAGCACCGTATTGAAGATGCGGTTCGTAACGCCAAGGCTGCAGTAGAAGAAGGAATTGTTTCTGGTGGTGGCGTTGCACTACTTCAGGCATCAAAGAAAGCATTTGAGAAGTTGAAGCTTTCTGGCGATGAAGCAACTGGCGCAAAGATTGTTGAGTTTGCTGTCGAAGCACCTTTGAAGCAGATTGCAATCAACGCTGGACTTGAGGGTGGAGTTATCGTTGAAAAGGTACGTCACCTCGAAGCTGGCCATGGCCTAAATGCTGCAACAGGTGAGTATGTAGACATGATCAAATCTGGCATCATCGATCCAGCCAAGGTCACACGCTCTGCACTTCAAAATGCTGCTTCAATTGCAGCGTTATTCCTCACCACTGAGGCGGTAATTGCTGATAAGCCAGAACCAAAGCCTGCGATGCCAGCGGCACCAGGTGGAGATATGGATTTCTAAAGCAGTAGACTTCTTCTATGTCCCGCGCGACCAAGAAGAGTTCAGGTAATTCAAATAAAGTCGGCGGCGTTGATCCATTCGACGCCGCCGATTTTGCGCGCGCAGCGGCTTTAGAAGATGCCAAAAATGAAAAGTATGTTGGCGCATTAATCTCAATCGATTCTGATGATGATCATGTTGCAACCTATTTGTTTGAAGCTTTTCTGCCTGGTTACGTTGGCTGGCGATGGGCGGTCACAGTTGCCAAGGTTGATGCCGACAGCGCTGCAACAATTTGCGATGTAGTTCTTTTGCCGGGCAGTGAAGCTTTACTTGCTCCAGATTGGATTCCTTACAGCAGCCGCATTACCGCTGAGGATGTTGGAGTTGGCACCATCGTTCCAACTGCTCCTGATGATCCACGTTTAGTCCCTACAAATAATGTTTTGCCATCTGATGAAGAGTTAGATTTACATGAATTGTTTGAACTAGGCGCTGGACGGGTGCGAGTTCTTTCTATCGAAGGTCGCGATCAAGCCGCAAAACGTTGGATTGAAGGGGATCGTGGACCTAACGCTCCGATTGCTCAATACGCTCCCAAGAACTGCGGCAGCTGTGGCTTTTATCTTCCAATCGCAGGCTCATTCCGCCAAGCCTTTGGCGTTTGCGCAAACGCAATCTCTCCTGAAGATGCCCGGGTAGTCTCGGTAAATCATGGATGCGGCGCGCATTCAGAGGCGATAAACTAACCCTCTGTCCGCAAACCGCGGCGCACACGACACCGAAACCTTGCAAAAAGGATTTAACTATCTAGGAGGAACCCGTCATGCCAGTCGGACGCGTTAAATGGTTTAGCCTCGAAAAAGGTTTTGGATTTATCTCTTCAGATGAGGGCGAAGATGTTTATCTAGCAGCATCTGCTTTGCCAGAAGGTGTCACCACAGTAAAACCTGGCACCAAGCTTGAGTTTGGCGTTGCTGAAGGACGTAAAGGTCCACAAGCGCTTTCCGTTCGCATCATTGATGCACCTCCATCACTTGCCAACTCCAAGGCCGGAGCTGAGGATCTTGCGGTGATTATTGAAGAGTCAATCAAGATGTTGGATCGTGTTGGTAACGGTCTGCGTCATGGACGTTTTCCAAATGAGGCTGAAGCGGCACGTGTTGCAAAGGTCTTGCGTGGAATTGCTCAGGAAATCGAAGGTTAATTACCGCTCTTCGCGTTTTGCTCTGCGCTTTGTATATTGAATTCCAATAAAGCCCAGAACAATTCCTAGTACGCAGGTCAGGATTATCTTGGCTACCGCATTAACGATGATTGCGAAAATCAAAGCAATCGTCCAAAGAACGATACCTGCGATGATTACCGGAACCGCGCTGCGCATATCAGGAAGCATACTAGAATTACCCAATGGGAACATTGCGATCATTTAAACATCGCAACTTCCGAATCCTTTTCTCAGCAAACTTCATCTCCAACATCGGCACCTGGGCTCAAGGTGTGGCGCAGGCTTGGCTGATTCTCGAGCTCACCAACAGCGGTTCTTATCTTGGCATCGTCACCGCCCTGCAATTTGCTCCTGTTCTTTTCTTCAGCATCTCTGGCGGAAAAATCGCTGACAAGTTCAACAAGAGAAAAGTGTTGATGCTGACCAACTTAACTGGTGGCCTATCAGCTCTTTCAGTTGGAGTTCTGGTTTTAACTGACAATATTGAAATCTGGCATGTGATGTTTTTTGCCTTTACCTTGGGGCTGGGTAACGCCATTGATGCACCGGTACGTCAAAGTTTCAACGTCGAGGTGGTCGGCAAGGAGGATCTGACAAATGCAGTGGGGTTGAACTCCGCTAATTTCAACACCGGCCGACTCTTAGGTCCTGGTCTATCAGGATTATTAATCGCAGCCTACGGCACCGGGGTTTCCTTTATTTTGAACGGCATCTCATATCTCATTGTGATCATTGCCTTGTTAAATATCCGCGAATCTGAACTGTTTATTGAAAAACGTACCTCTACCTCTACAAAGGTGCGAGAGGCGCTGCGTTATGTTGCAGCGCGTCCCGATATCTTGGCGGTAATGATTACCGTCTTTTTTGCCACCAGCTTTGGACTTAACTTCAACATATTTAACACAATGATGGCTACTGAGGTGTTTGATAAAGGTGCTGCCGAATATGGTGCCTTAGGCAGCATTTTGGCTATCGGCTCTCTATCAGGTGCGATTATTTCTGCAAGATTAGAGAAGAAGCGCGGTCCAAGATTTGTTATGAAGGGCTCGATGATTTTCAGTGGGTTACTTGTGTTGGGAGCTTTTGCACCCACATACCTAATCTTTGCCATTTTCTTGCCGGTTATTGGCTGTGTAGCGTTATTGACCTTTATCGGCGCAAACACGATGGTGCAGATGCGCACCGATACTCAAATCCGTGGTCGGGTGATGGGAATTTATCTGACCGTGTTTCTTGGTGGAACACCGATTGTTTCACCATTTATTGGCTGGATGACAGAAGTAATTGGCACGAGACCAACAATTGCTATCTGTGGCTCAATCTCATTACTAGCCGCGCTAATTACCTATAGCCAGTTTCGCGACAAGGGTGATGCGCCAGCTAGTGTTGCTGTGGAAGATGTCCTAGAGCCCACTTACGAGGACAAAAAAGACTAAGCTGAAAAGAATTGCCAGAGTAACGATTCTGCGGGTTTTGTAGTTCATTTATGCAGCCGCCTTTTTAGGGTGAGTTTGTGAAGGTACCAATGCAACAATAATAAAGGCCAATCCAACTAAAACTGGTACCAGTAGAAATCCACTAACGATGCCAAATTCATCAGCTAGAAACCCTAGAAATAGCGGGGAAAGTCCAATCGCGATTCCAGCGCTGTAGCTGGATTTACCCATCGCTAAATCAGGTTTATCGGGGGCAAAGGACAGTAGCCGCAGAGAGGTCAGTGCAAACTGCATTGAAGTTCCGAGGCCAACTACAAACAGTGCGATAAATGAGGTAAGTGGTATCTCTGATGTCCAAAACACCATGAAGCTAAATCCTTGAAGAGCGATTATTAATTTTAGGCGACTATCAATCCCAAGATCTGGGAATACATAGGTGCCAAACCATCTGCCAATCATCATCCCCAATGGAAGGGCCAATACCAGAGTTGTTGAAGTTGCAGCTGACAAACCGGTTTTCTCGCGAAGTAGAGCGGCACCCCAAAATGCAATTGCAAACTCTGCTGCGATTGTGAACAACAATCCGGTCCAGCTCAACCAATACTTTATTGAAAGTGAGCCTTTTTGTTTTCCATCCTCATCGGGAATGTGCTCGGGGTTGTGTTGTCTACCCAGTAGCAGATAAAGAATTATGGCAAAAGGTAGCGAGAGCAATAACCCTAACCGCCAACTAAATTGAGTGCCGGCAATCATGCCAACAATGAAGTTTCCAATTAAGACAAAGAATGAGTTAACGCCGTTTGCTTGGGAAATAGCACGGGCAGAGTTTTCCTTGTAATGTGCCGATAAATAAGTAAAGGAGTTATTCACCGTCATCGACAAGCCAACTCCGGCAATCAATATTGCGGTGATGGTTTGCCAGGCATCGGGCAGGATGATGAAAGCTAATGCTCCGGAGTTAAATATCGCTAAGCCCAGCCAAATACTGCGATAACGCCCAAATTTATGAACAACCGAGGAGTTGAGATAACCCGCAATAATCGAGGCAACACCAAGTGCAGTTCCATGAAGTCCAGCAACTGCGGCGGATACACCTTGATCAGCGCGCAACAGAGGTAGCGCAGGACCAAAGCCCCCCATGAAGATGCCAAAAACACCGGTTTGTAGGGCGAGTAACCAGAAAACCTGATCCCGCTGATATTTGGTTGTGCTCAAGAGCTCTATTTACTTCTTTAGATTTTCCACAACAAACTCGATGCATTTTGTTAATGCTTCGATATCGCTGGGGTCAATAGCTGGAAACATTCCAATGCGGAGCTGGTTCTTGCCAAGCTTGCGATATGGCTCAGTATCTACGATGCCATTGGCGCGAAGCACCTTTGCGATTTCTAGTGCATCAATGCCATCTTCGAAATTGATTGTGGCAACTACATTGGAGCGCATCGCTGAATCTGTAACGAATGGTGTTGTGTAAGAAGATTTCTCAGCCCATCCATAAATGATTTCTGCTGACTTTTTTGAGCGGCCCGCTGCAAAACTCATGCCGCCATTGGAGTTCATCCATTCAATCTGATCTGCCAGCAACATTAAGGTTGCGACGGCAGGAGTGTTATAGGTCTGATCCAAACGAGAGTTTTCAATTGCAATACTTAAATCAAAAAAGGCCGGAACCCAGCGACCACTTTCCTTAATCTTGGCTACCCGTGCTATTGCAGCTGGACTCATTAATGAGATCCACAATCCTCCATCCGAGGCAAAGGACTTTTGTGGTGCAAAGTAATAAGCATCAAACTCTTTGGCGCTGACCTCTAATCCTCCTGCAGCGCTGGTTGCATCAACTAAAACCAAAGCGCCATCAGTGCCCGCTGGTCGCTTGATAGGCATCGCAACACCGGTTGAGGTTTCATTGTGGGTTAAGGCATAAACATCGACGCCGGCTTCGGCAACAGCAACTGGATGAGAACCCGGCTCCGCTTTAATGACAGATGGTTCATCAAGAAATGGCGCCTCTTTTGCAGCAGATGCAAACTTAGAGGAGAACTCTCCGAAACTTAGGTGTTGTGACTTCTTTTCAATTAAACCGAAGGTTGCAATATCCCAAAACGCGGTTGAACCGCCATTTCCCAGCACAACCTCATAACCTTCTGGCAGATCAAATAGAGAGGTCAGTCCGGTGCGTACTCGACCAACAACATTCTTCACCGCTTTTTGACGATGTGAGGTACCAAGAATTGAGGATCCGGAGTTAGCCAAGGCTTGAAGAGCTTCTGGGCGGATCTTTGATGGTCCGCAACCAAATCGACCATCGCGCGGCTTTAAATTATCGGGAATTTTGATATCGCTCATGATGCGCTAAGCCTAAGGGTAGAGGCGTTGTAACACCCAATTAGCGGATGCGGAATCGCGCGTAAAGCGCAATCGATCATGCAATCTTGAGTATCTGCCCTGCCAAAACTCGATACTTGTTGGTTCAACTAAGAAGCCGCCCCAATGAGGAGGCTTTGGCACGACACTACCTTCCGGATACTGCAACGAAAACTTCTCCCAGCTCTTTTCTAACTCTGCTCTTGATTCCAGTTTTTCTGATTGCGAGCTAGCCCAGGCACCAATCTGGCTGGACCAGGGCCGGGTTGCGAAGTAACTCGCTGAATCAGATTCAGAGATTCGCTCTGCTTTACCAAGAACAATCACCTGTCGCTCCATCGCATACCAAGGAAACAACAGCGAAACATTTGGGTTATCAGCAATCGCATTTGCTTTACGAGAGTTGTAATTGGTGAAGAAGGTGAATCCCTCTTGCGTTACATCTTTAAGAAGAACGGTGCGAGATGTTGGTGCTGTGTCAGAAACAGTGGAGAGCACCATCGCGTTTGCCTCAACAATTAACGAGTTCTCGGCAGCGGCCTTTAGCCAAATTTGAAACTGGGCAATGGGATCTGCCGCAACATTCGATTCTGACAAACCCTCCTCGCCATATGACCGACGCATCGCGTTAATAGCGGCTCGGTCTAGGCCTAGACCTTCATTCAAATTCTTCTCGCCCACGGATGTATCGAACCTCACTTTAAGGAGTAGGGCATCTTGGAGTGAAGTGGTTGGCGGCCACTGTCCTTAGGGGCAGAATACGGCGCATGGCAGATGACTTTAAACCCGGTCTTGAAGGCGTAATCGCATTTGAATCAGAGATTGCAGAACCAGATAAAGAAGGTAGCGCGCTGCGATATCGCGGCGTTGATATCGATGACCTAGTAGGTCGCGTCTCCTTTGGAAATGTTTGGGGTCTACTAGTTGATGATGAGTTCAATCCGGGACTTCCTGCCGCCGAACCATTCCCAATTCCAATTCACTCAGGCGATGTTCGAGTTGATGTGCAATCAGCTATCGCGATGCTCGCTCCTGCTTGGGGATTGAAACCACTTCTTGATATTTCAGATGAAGAGGCTCGTAGCAATTTAGCTCGAGTTTCAGTGATGCTGCTTTCTTATGTCGCGCAATCAGCGCGGGGCACATGGCAGCCGATGGTTCCACAATCAGAGGTTGATAAGGCACATACAGTTGTAGAGCGCATGATGATTCGCTGGAGAGGCGAACCAGATCCAAAGCATGTTCGCGCGATTGATGCTTACTTTGTCTCTGCTGCAGAACATGGCATGAACGCATCAACATTCACCGCTCGTGTAATTGCATCTACCGGTGCTGATGTTGCGGCATCCATCTCAGGTGCAATCGGTGCGATGTCAGGACCACTTCATGGTGGTGCGCCATCACGCGTACTTCACATGATTGAAGAGGTAGAAAAGCGTGGCGATGCACGTGCATATGTAAAGGATTTGTTGGATAAAGGTGAGCGCTTGATGGGATTTGGTCACCGCGTTTATCGTGCCCAAGATCCTCGCTCTCGCACTTTGCGCCGCACTTGCGAAGAGCTTGGTGCACCTCGTTACCAAGTTGCAAAAGCTTTGGAAGAAGCTGCACTTGCTGAGTTGCGCGAGCGTCGTCCAGATCGCGTTCTAGAAACAAATGTTGAGTTCTGGGCTGCTGTGTTGCTTGATTTCGCTGAAGTGCCTGCACATATGTTCACACCAATGTTTACCTCTGCGCGCACCGCAGGTTGGTCTGCACACATCCTCGAGCAAAAGCGCACTGGTCGCTTAATTCGTCCATCCGCGCGCTACATCGGAAAAGCTCCTCGTAAGCCAGAAGATGTAAAGGGCTGGGATAGCACCGTTCCAGGTGTTCATAAGTAGTTCAGAACAATCTGAAAACTGGCGTGAAAAAAACTGGGTTTATAACAAAACTGTAAACCCAAAACTTTGCTAGGAATAGGCTCACAGCACGCTTGACTGCCCGTTTTGTACGGGTTGAAATTGCCTCCTCTGTAACCCCTCGTTACAGATACTTCCATGGAGGAAATTAATGAAGAAATTCTTTAAGGGTTTCGCAGTTGTAGCAACAGCGGCGCTTGCTGCGGGCTTAACTGTAACTCCTGCGCAAGCTAACAAGACTATTGTTGTTTGGGCAGATGAAACACGTGGACCAAACTTGGTCAAGACTCTTGCAGCTAAGAGCGACTGGGTAGCTGGTCACACAGTAACCGTCAAGTCATTCGCAAACTTTGATGCGTTAAAGGATGCAATTGATAAGGCAACTGCAACCACTGGTCCAGATATCGTGGTTGGTGCAAATGACTGGGTTGCAACACTTGCTAAGAACGGCAAGCTTGCTCCACTTACTCTTACTGCATCACAGCGTGCCCGTTTCTCAGCATCACAGTTCTATGATCTTTCATACCGCAAGAAGTTGTATGGAATTCCAGTTGATGTAAACAACGTTGCAATGATTTACAACACCAAGCTAGTAACTTCCGCGCCAAAGACCTTTGGTGACATGGTTGATTACTACAAGGCAAACCGCACTTCAAAGAATCTGAAGGCAGGTCTATGCGTCGCAGGTGGCGGAATGTCATGGGGAGCTCACTCAGTATTTTCAGCTCTAGGTGCAGATGCCTACTACTTCAATTCAAATGGATCTATCAACAAGTCACGTTCATTTAATCCAAATGAGTTTGGACGTAACGTCAAGCAGTTCCTAATGGATGGAAAGAAGAGCAATGGCTTCTTCCCAGCTACAGATACCGGATGTAAGGACAACTTCCTTGCCGGAACTGTTCCATTCGCAATTATTGGAAACTGGGAGTGGGAAGATTACAAAGCCAAGGGATTCACAATGAATCTAATGCCTGTTCCAGGTGTTAAGGCTGGTAATCCAGGCAATGCTTTCGGATCAGTTTCCGGAGCTTTGCTAACTACATTCGCAGCATCTAACGGAGTTGAAGCCGCTGCCAAGTCACTTCTAGTTGACTTCTTTGGTTCAACCGCAGGACAGGTTGCTTATCAGAAGTTTGAGAAGCGTCCACCAGCTGAAAAGGGTGCAGCTAATGATGCAACTGTTACAGATGGCCAGAAGGGCTTTGGCGCATCAGCTGCAGCTGCAAGCATTCCTCAGGTCGGAGCAATTTTGAATGGTGCATCAGGTAGCAAGAGCTACTGGGATTCAGCACCTGCTTACTGGACCGCAGTACTTGTCGATGGCAAGGATGCAGTTGTAGAAGCTAAGAAATTGGCTGCGATCTGGCGCACCAACCTCAGAGGAGCTGCAAGCGACATCTAGTCGTTGGTAGTTCTGGGAGGTTTTCCAGATTAGAGTGAACTGACGTGGTTTATCCAAACCACGTCAGTTCCTTTTATAGTTTCATTAACATCAATTGAAATAGGTGAGCAGAGTGTTGTCGGGATTGATACGAGGCAAAGTAGCGCTCTATGTAAAGATCGCGCTGGTTGCTTTATCTTCCGCTGTTTTGTTAACCCTAAGTCAGAGCGCTTTTGCCAAAGGCGAGTATGTAATAGCAGGATTTCTCTTTATCGTAATTATTCTCATTAACTATACCTACTTTAGTAAGAGAACTGTTCCATTAAAGTTTTTTCTACCGGGCATAATTCTTTTAGTTGCCTTTGTTTTAACTCCAATTCTCTACACCCTTGTTATGTCCACCTACAATTACAAGACGGGCAATTACATAAGCAAAGAGGAAGCACTGGGACGCATTCAAGCTCTTGCTTTAGAGCCTGATGAGAATGGAACAGCCTTTGATATTGTCGTCGGCGAATATGCGCAGCAGCCAGCCATCCTTGTCTCAGACATAACCAACAATCTCTACTTCATCTCCACAAAAGAAGCTAAAACAGCTCTTGACAGGGGAGCGCTAGAAATCGATGAAAATGGCGTTGCTCAATCTGTAGAGGGCTTTACCGCATTAGCTGCAGGAGAGGTCTCTGCCAGCGAGGCAGCCAAACAACGATATTTCTACGATGGCACATACTTCATAACGGTTGAGAATTTGAATGTCGGAGCGGTGTTCAGGCAATCCCTAGAGTATCTGCCCGAGCAGGATGTATTTCGGAGTTTGATAACCGGTGATATCTATCGGGACAACAACAATGGAAATTATGTCAATGAAAATGATAAAGATGACTTCCTAGAGCCAGGATGGCGGGATCCCAGCTGGTTTACCAATTACATTCGACTTTTCAATGATGAGCGGGTGAGAGACCCTCTCATTTCAGTATTTATCTGGACCGTAGTGTTTGCCACTTTGACGGTATTAACGCAATTCGCCTTTGGTCTGTTGCTGGCCTTGGCATTAAATAAGCCGATTCGCGGCCGCCGTATCTATCGCTCTATTTTGGTGTTGCCCTACGCCATGCCAAGCGTCATGTCGATTTTGATCTGGGGCGGAATGTTTAACACCGAGTTTGGCGCGATTAATGAAATTTTGGGTCGAGATATCGCATGGTTCCAAGATCCGACATTTGCTCGAGTCGCGGTTATCTTGGTAAATCTCTGGCTGGGCTTTCCCTATTTCTATTTAGTTTCAAGTGGTTCTCTGCAGGCTATTCCAAGTGAACTACTTGAGGCAGCTGCAATCGATGGGGCTAATCCAAGACAAATCTTCCGAAAAGTCACTCTGCCGCTATTGCTTCAGATTCTCTCCCCATTGTTGATCGCATCCTTTGCCTTTAACTTTAACAATTTCAATCTGATTTACTTGCTTACTGGCGGTGGTCCACGCAATCAATTAGATGGAGAGATCGCCGGATCTACCGACATATTGATTAGCTATACCTACCAGATCGCCTTCGGTAATAATCTGCAGGATTTGGGTCTAGCTAGTGCTATTTCAGTACTTATATTCTTCCTAGTAGCCTCAATCTCGCTGTATGGCGTACGTAAATCAAAGGTTTTGGAGAGTTTCTCATGACCCGTTGGCTCAAAGAGAATCTATGGCGTCACATCACCGGCGTTGTAATGTGTTTGTTCGCATTATTCCCATTGTATTTAGTGGTGCTTTCATCCTTTAATGAATCTGGAAGCCTTCAGGTCACTTCGTTCCTGCCGAGAGATATATCTTTTGCAAACTACAAAGTGCTTTTCAACGATGAACGCATTCCTTACTTAACATGGATGAAGAACTCACTGATGATTTCTGGATTTGTCGCAATCGCTTCAGTGATTATTGGTGCTGCATCAGCATTCGCCTTTAGCCGTCTGCGTTTTCAAGGAAAGAAGTTTGGTATCCAGTTACTGCTATTGATTCAAATGTTCCCAGCTATCTTGGCGCTATCTGCGCTGTATGTGATTATGGAGCGGGTTTACAAATTTGCACCGGGCCTGGGAATCGGTACCCAAATGGGCTTGATATTGGTTTATCTCGGTGGAGCTATGGGTGTGAATATTTGGCTTCTAAAGGGCTTCGTGGACTCAATTCCAGCTGAGCTTGATGAAGCAGCAAAGATTGATGGCGCTAGCGCCATGCAGACTTATTGGCAGATATTTGTTCCTTTAGCAGCACCGGTTTTGGCTGTCGTATCCCTGCTTAGCTTTATCGGCACCTTCAATGAGTTTATTTTGGCCCGACTGTTCCTTATTGAGGTTGAATCCCGCACCGTGGCGGTTGGTCTACAGCAGTTTATCGGCGGGCAATTCTCCGAGAACTGGGGACCATTTGCAGCAGGATCAATAATCGCATCAATACCAATTGTGATTATTTTCCTCAGCCTTCAGAAGTACATTGTTAGCGGATTAACCGCAGGCTCTGTAAAAGGTTAATGAAAACCGCAACCCGCTTAATTGCCTCTGCCGTCGTTGCTGCATTCTTACTATCTAGCCAAAGCGCTGATGCCAATCAAGCTGTCGATGTAAAGAGGACTGGTTTAGATAAAGAGGTAATTTACTTTGTTATGCCGGATCGTTATCGAAATGGTGACACTAGCAATGACAACTTGCCAGGGTTTGATCCAACCCATACCGCCTTCTTTCATGGTGGAGATTTGAAAGGACTTACTGGAAACTGTGTAGATGATGATGGTTTGGTTCGACTTAAGAAACTAGGCTTTACCGCCATCTGGCTGACTCCACTTGTAGTTCAGCAACCTCCAACTGAAGGTGGCGCGGGATACCACGGATATTGGGGTGTTGACTTTCTAAATGTAGATCCGTCATTAGGAAGCAATTCTGATTTATCCGCTCTGAAGGTTTGCGCTGACAAACTAGGCCTAAAGTTGATCCTAGATGTTGTAACCAATCACACTGGTGACATCATTTGGTACCAGGATCGAGTTGCTTATATTCCAGAAAAGTACAAATCAATCAAGAATCCCGCCTGGCTTAACAACATCAATAATTATCACAACACGGGGGACATAAACCGCTGCTGGAGTGATGGGCCCTGCTCAAAAAACGGTGATTTCTTTGGCTTAGATGATTTGGCAACTGAGAAGGAAGAGGTCTATCGCGGCTGGGGCGAGGTCTATGGTTCCTGGATAAAGAGGTATGGCTTTGTTGGCTTCCGGGTTGATACCGCTCGACATGTCGATGATGAGTTTTTCAAGAATTGGAGTCCTTTAATAGATCAAGCTGCAAAGGAGGCTGGTATTTCCAACTTCACAATCTTTGGTGAGGTTTGGGAACAAAATCCGATTGATCTAGTGAATTACATAAGAGTTAACAAGTTACAAACCGCCTTGGATTTTCCTTTCCAAAAGTTTGCGGTTGACTTTGCAGCACAGAGCTCTGACGCCTCTATCCTGCGTAATTTATTTGAATATGATGATTACTACACAAGTGCCAACTCATCAGCCACCAACCTAGTAACCTTTTTGGGTAATCATGATATGGGTCGCTCGGCTTTCTTGATTGAACGCACCAAGATAAACCCAGCTCCACAGTTATTGAATCGGGTTAAGTTGGCAAATACCTTGCTCTATTTAAGTCGCGGAGTTCCTGTTGTCTACTATGGTGATGAAGTTGGAATGCTAGGAAGTGACAACGGCAATGATCAAAGGGCTCGTCAGGATATGTTTCCCACTCAAGTTGAGATCTGGAAAACTGAGAAGAGATTAGGCAGCGCTCCTGTCGGTAGCGGCGACTCCTTTTCCAAGACTCTTGCAAATCCTGTGGCGCAGCATCTAATCAAGTTATCTGAGTTACGCAGAGAACATCCGGCATTGGCAAATGAGCAGATGCAGATTCGCTATGCCAAGGGAGCGGTATTTGCTTTTTCCAAGAGAGAGCTAGGCTCAAATCGTGAGTACTTGGTGGTTTTGAATAACAGCGCCAAAACCCAAAAGGTCACCATTCCAACCGCCAGCAGCTCCGGATGGCGGTTTTTACTCTCAAAAGCAACGCTTTCCACTAAATCAACTGATGTTACTTTGACCCTTAACCCATTAGATGCTGTCGTACTTCAGGCGAAACGGGGAATCTCTAGCAATGGGGTTTCGATTGGAAAGATTGCGATTAAGGAGGATTTCCTAACTGGATTCCATCGCTTGACCGCATCTGTTCAGACCAAGAATTTGGCTGTAGCAGAGTTTTTGGTTAAGAAAGCGGGAAGCAATTC
>JACCEA012563332.1_pt1 | contig 14556 bp, 14 predicted proteins | sample 7449851 | NCBI WGS metagenome assembly JACCEA01 (sample SAMN15323453, study PRJNA562643) | freshwater metagenome | isolation source: river surface water | place: USA:Blue River Watershed | collected 2017-08-18 | reverse complement strand
TGTGGGACCTCGTATATAGATGGGTTAGTAAGTACGGGAATTGAATTCCCATCACAATATTAAATATACTTTATTCGAATTCAAAAAAAATTGTAAACAAATTTTTCGGGGTTATCCACAAATGGACATTTTGAGGAAAGCATTTTCAGTAAAAAAAATAAATAAATCGTTGACTTTTTTTGATTTTAATTTTATGCATCATAAAATTTATAACGCTTGAAACATATATAAACAAAGGGTTTTATTGAATTGTGTTTTAATGATTAAATTTTTTATGAACGATTTTATTTCTGTTTTTGAAGCATGAAATTGCTGCGAAAGAGGGAAGAATTTTTGTTAAAAATATTTTTTATAAAAAAGGCGCATTACCTTTGATTTAGCCCAAAATCACACATATGAAGCTTCCTGCACCCGTTTCGGCACAATGGTTATCTGAATTTACCAACGCAGAAATTATTGGTAATGACCAAAATTTTATCTCTGGAATTAATGAAATTCATCAAGTAGAAACAGGTGATATTGTTTTTGTAGATCATCCAAAATATTATGCCGCTTGTCTAAATAGCGCTGCCATTTGTATTCTCATTAACAGCAAAGAAGTGGAAGTACCTGAAGGTAAAACCTTATTGTATTGTGAAGCACCGTTTGATGCTTATACCAAAATTGTGAACCACTTTAAACCATTTAAAATAAGCACAGAATCAATTAGTTCTGACTTAAAAATTGGTGCAAATTCAATTGTAATGCCAAATGTTTTTATTGGTGCAAATGTGCAAATTGGGGACCATTGTATCATTCATCCGGGTGTAAGTATTTTAAGTGATACCATTATTGGAGACCATGTAATTATTCAAGCGAACACCGTCATAGGATCAGATGCATTCTATTATAATACCAAGAAAAATAGACCGGCTTGGTATGTAAAAATGCCAAGTTGTGGCCGTGTTATTATAGAAGATAAGGCTGAAATTGGAGCAGGCTGTACCATTGATCGTGGGGTGAGTGGAGATACCATTATTGGTATGGGGTCAAAATTGGATAATATGGTTCATATCGGACATGATACACAATTAGAGGCCAATTGCTTAATTGCAGCCCAAGTGGGTGTTGCCGGTGGGGTTAAAATAAAAACTGGTGTAACACTTTGGGGTCAAGTAGGGGTAAGTAAAACATTAACGATTGGTGAAAACGCGGTGGTGCTTGGACAAGCCGGCGTTACGAATACTTTAGAAGGAAATAAAGTATACATGGGCTTCCCTGCTGAAGATGCAAGTGTGAAAAGAAGAGAATATGTATGGATTAAAAGAATTCCAGCGCTTTGGAAGAAAATGATGGAAGCGTAGGCCAATTAAAGAAACAACAGCATTAGGAAAATTTTCCTAAGGTAATTTATAGATCAGTTTTAATTCTTTCGCTACTCTATTGATGGTATCACCTAGATTTCGATATTGAAAATCTGGAAATGCCTTTAAGAACTTTTGATTATTAAACCTAACTGTTGCCTGCGCAGTTGCTGCAGTTTCCTTGGTTAATAAAGGTGCTTTTCCAGTAAAGAATCCTTTAATTGCCTCCAGTCTCCAAACTATACTTGCTAATAATGGGGTCACTTTTTTATATGGAAGGCGTTTGTTAAATGCTGTTGCGATTGAATTGAATAAAGATCTATAGGTAAGATTGTCTGCACTCAATACATAGCGCTGTCCGGTGATATTACTTTCCATCAATAATTGCATGGCATCTACCACATCCAAAACATCTACAAAGCCACTCATGCCACCCGTATACCAAGGGAATTCATTGTAAGCAGATTTAAATATTCCAGAAGAGCCATTGTTCCAATCTCCTGCTCCTAAAATAATAACTGGATTTACAATCGCCATTGGCAACCCTTCTTCCATTGCCCTCCAAACTTCTAATTCTGCTAAATATTTTGATTGACCATAAACACTATTACTCGTTTCTGGTGTCCAATGCATCGACTCGTCAATCGCTTCCGTTTCTCTAATTCTACCTAATGCAGCCACTGAGCTTACAAAAATTAATTTCTTTACTTTTTGAGTCAAGCAAGCATTCACCACATTTGCCGTGCCTTCTACATTTGAATGGAGCATTTTTGAAGCTGCACCTGGTGCAAATGAAACAATTGCAGCGCAATGATACACATATTCAACACCCTCCAACGCTTCGTTTAATCCAATTGGATCTAAGATGTCTCCTTTTACCCAATCACATTGTTCAGATCCCGCAAATACAGGCACAGCTTGACGATACAAGGCACGTACTTTTTTTCCTTTACTTAATAATGATTGGATTAAATGTGATCCAACTAGTCCACTAGCGCCTGTTACAAAAATCATTCAAAACTATTTAACTTATAGGGATACAAGTATTTTAAAATTTATTCTTTGATCAATCTGCCAATATCCACTTTTAATTGCTCCACTTCAAGTGTTTTTAAACCGTCATAAATTTTACCACGCACTTTCCCGTTTCTATCAACTAAAGCAAAAAACTGTGTATGAATAAATTGATCTTCTATTTTAACCACATTGTTTTTAGGGTCATCTAATAAATAAGAGCCGCGCGCCATTTGATACAAGCTGTCTTTTCGGCCGGTTAAGAAAATCCATTTTGCAGTATTCACTTCCAGAGAATCAGCATAGTGCTTTAAAACTGGAACTGAATCTGTTTCTGGATTGCAAGTATGTGAAAGAATTTGGAAATCAGGATTGTCCTTATAAACCAAATAGATCTCCTTCATGTTTTTATTCAACTTAGGACAGATACCCTTGCAAGTGGTAAAGAAATATTCAACCACCGTGATTTTGTTTTTCAGGGTTTTCTCTGTCACTATTTGACCATCCTGATTCGTAAATGAAAACGGTTGAACGTAACTCAATACAGGCATTTTTACCTTCCAATTGTCTGTACCTCTAAATAAGAAATAATAAAATCCTGCAAGAAGGACTGCGAAAAATCCAAGGTAAATGATCGATTTCTTTGACATTGCGTTGCGTTTTAATTACAACACAAAGTTACTATTATTTTCAGGGTATTGGCTTAGCTTTGCAGTATGTTTAAAAATTGGAACTGGGATGCGATTGGAATAGGAACCTCTTTGGCATGTGCCATTCATTGTGCCTTATTGCCTTTATTTTTTAGCAGCCTTCCTTTATTAGGGATCAATGTATTGCATAATCCAAATTTCGAGTTTGGTATGATCCTACTTTCATTTGCCATTGGCGCCTATTCTTTATACCATGGGTATAAAAAACACCACCATAGTTTTAAGCCAATCATATTATTTAGTGTAGGGATCGGGTTGATGTTTTGCCGTATGATTTTTAGAGAGGCAGAGTTATACCTATTATTCCCGGCTGCATTTTTTATCATCATTGCGCATATCAACAACCACAATAGTTGTAGAATGCACAATCATGCACACGAAGACGACTGCGATCATTAGAAGCTATAACTCATAGACCCGTCCTTCTCATCCTTTAACTGGATACCCATTGCAGCTAATTGATTTCTGATTTTATCGCTGGTGGCAAAATCTTTATTGGTCTTTGCTTCTTTTCTGATTTCAATCAACAACTCCACTACGCCATTCAATTGTTGACGATTCGCACCCTTATCTACTTTCAACCCTAAAATGGATTCAACAAACACTTTTAATTGTGCTTGTACAAATGCCCAAGTAGCTCCGGCAACTGCATCTTGAGCAATATGTTTGTCTTTTAATGAATTAATGCTAGGTAGGATCTCAAACAAATTGGCCACCACTTTTGCTGTATTGATATCGTCATCCATAAAGGTTTCTAATTCATTGACCCAGGTTGTTAACTGTGTCGCCAATGTTTCGTCCTTAGAAATCGTATCAGTACCGAAGTTTTGCGCCTGTAACCATTCGTATCCTTCCATGAACCTACGCAATGCTTTTTCTGATGCTTGTAAAGCTTCATTGCTAAAATCTAAAGTGCCGCGGTATTGACTTTGTAAAATAAAGAACCTTACTGTCATCGGATTGTATGCTTGAGTCAATTCCGCATGATTGCCTTCAAACAATTCACTCAACTTAATCACATTATTATAACTCTTACCCATCTTGCGACCGTTGATGGTAATCATATTATTGTGCATCCAATAACGGGCAGGCATTTGATGATTGCATACGGTGCTTTGTGCAATCTCACATTCATGATGTGGAAATTGCAAGTCCATGCCACCCCCATGTAGATCAAATTGTTTTCCTAAATATTTTGTAGCCATTGCAGAGCACTCAATATGCCATCCCGGGAAACCTTCTCCCCATGGGCTTTGCCAGCGCATGATATGTTCGATCGGCGCCTTTTTCCATAAAGCAAAGTCTACTTTATTTTTTTTCTCTTCTTGATTTTCTAAATCTCTCGTTGTATCTAACTGTTCTTCGATATTACGTCCACTTAAGATGCCGTATGGTTGATTCTTCTTAGTATAATCGTCATTGTATTTTACGACATCAAAATAAACAGATCCATTAGATTCATACGCATAACCGTCTGCCATGATTTTCTTAATCATTTCAATCTGCTCAACAATATGTCCTGTAGCAGTAGGCTCGATGCTTGGGGGCAAATTATTGAACTGCGTCATTGCCCAATGGTATAAGTTGGTGTACTTCTGTACCAACTCCATTGGTTCTAGTTTTTCTAAAATGGCCTTGGTTGCAATTTTATCTTCTGCCACTTTTCCTTCTTCTTCAAAATGACCTGCGTCAGTGATATTTCTAACATAGCGTACTTTATAGCCCTTGTGCAAAAGATAACGATACACTACATCAAAGGTGATAAAAGGTCTTGCATGTCCTAAATGACTTTCTCCACTTACTGTAGGTCCACAAACATACATGCCCACATAAGGAGCATTAATGGGTTCAAAGACTTCTTTTTGACGCGTAAGTGAGTTGTATATTTTTAGTGGCATAGTAGGCCACAAAGATAATTTTATTTTACCTAATTGAATCGCTAATTCTTGATCAATTGAAGGTCTGCCATAATCATATGGTGATCGCTCAGGTTCTCATCAATAGACTCCCAACCCTTCACCTGCCAGTTTTTATCAACCATGATATAGTCAATTCTTAGTGTTGGAGATAAATTCATATAGGTAGCACCTATGCCGAATCCCTTTGCCAAAAATGCATCCTGCATATCGCCCTTAATTTGTTTATATGTATAGGAACTAGGGACGTCATTAAAATCACCTGTAATAATGGTAGGGTATGGACTTTTTGAAAGCTGCTCTTTAATGGTCTCCGCCTGTATGGCCCTGGTTAAAAATGCTTTCTTCATTTTACGCATCACGCCATATTTGGCTTTTAATGCGGCTTGATTTGCATCTGTCGCATCATCGATTGCCTCAAAGTCATTTTGTTTAAACTTAAAAGAGGCCAAGTGCGTTGTATAGATTCTTATTGTGTCATCGCCTTTTAATAGATCTACATAAATCAAACTCTCTTGGTTGTTATAGGATTTTCTTTCTGCGTAAAGCACTTTGTATTTTGAATAAATAATACAACCTGCAAAATAGTTGGCTTCATTAATTTGATGGTCCTTTGAAAAAAAGGAATAAGGGTATTTTTGATCAAAATAAGTAGCATGGTTAGCAATATCATTCTTTAGTTCCTTTGTATTGTATTCTTGCATACAAATAATATCTGGATCCCATTTTTGAATAGATGCCGCAATATCCTCTGTCCTTAGCTTGTGGCCAATGGGTTGAGGGCTATTCCCATTAAATTCTTTCACATTAAAACTTGTAATACGCAAACTATTGTCTTTCTTTTTTTGCGCAAATGGTGTTCCCGGATGCCAAGCAAATAAAACCAAAATGGTTGGATACGCAACCGCCAATGTTGCTACAGAGATCAATGAAAATAGTGGTTTAGCAACCAACCAAATAAAGAAAAACAATAAATGTAATAAAATAATATAGGGGGCAAGTAAGCTTAAAAATCCATTTATCCAGATCCATTGGATGGGCATAAAAAATTGAGGATACAATAATAACAGTACAAGAAAAAGATGTGTGGTCAAGAGTAGGCCCTTTCCAAAAATTCTTATACGTGATTTCTTTGCCATCTTCATTATTATTTTATTGAATTTCTTTAGGCGCCATGATAGTGTTGCACTTTTTTACAAGCACATGCATCCACGCACCTAAATCTATTTTCTTTTTCAATAAATACATATATGCCACCCCAACAAATCCACCTACGCTTAATGTATAAAAGAAAACTGGGGTACCAGTTAAATGTGTTGCAATTTGCACTACAAAATACACAGCAAATATCAACCAAACAGGTATGCCAGCTGTTCCGCTTAATTTTAGTTGATAAGCCGGATTTAAACTTAATGCAGCAGTGGCCAAGGCCATAATGCTAAGTTCTGCGCCCATGAAAGAGATGCCTGCACCAAGTGCTATAAAAGCAATTGCACCAATGATACCACTATAAAAATAGATGGGGAATAAATGTCTATTTGATTTTTGATTTTGTAAGACAGTTCCGAAAACGGTTAACCAAATCATATTTCCGCAAAGCGTCCAAAACTGGTCATGTCCCCAATTATAAATAAAGAAAGTCCAAGGCTTTTCTAATGACTCCTGATAATAAGGAGACAGCATAAAATGATGCACCACTTCGTCGTAAAATTGTGCCATTGGAAAACCCTCTAAAAAATAAACCATTCTTGTCATGCCATAGGTAACTGCAATCATTAGATTAACAGATACCAATGCAACAAGCGCGTTGTTGTCTGCACCTAATAATGGTTTTGAGTTTTCTGTAGTTTGCATTTTATTTTTTATGGGGTTTTGTGCTGTCTGGTTTTGATTTAAGGCATTAATTCCATCTATTGCTTCTGTCTGTTTTTTTCCAAATATACACTAATAAGAATCCAACTACGGCGCCGCCCACATGCGCCCATCTTGCCACATTGTCTCCTGCATTATTTTGTAAACCCATAATAAGTTCAGAGCCAAAATATAAAATCCCTAACCACTTTGCTTTGATTGGGAAGAAAAAATAAATATAGAAAAGGGTATTGGGAAATAAATAAACAAAAGCCATTAAGATTCCAAACACACCTCCACTCGCACCCATAGTTGCAATATTAATATTCGAACCCGGGCGATAAGAAAGTATTAATAAATGGATGGTTGCAGCGCCTAAGCCACATAGTATATAAAACATTAGAAAGTTTTTAGGGCCCCATAAATTTTCTAGGACAGAACCAATCATCCAAAGCGCCAGCATATTGCCAAACAAATGCCAAAAGTCACCATGCAAAAACATATGGGTAATCATTTGCCATGGCTGGAATAAATCGCTTTGCCATGCATGTAATGCAAAATAATTTTCTACAGAGAAATTACTTGTCACACCCGCAAATGTATTCTGTGCAAAAAACACCAAGACATTGATGATGATTAGATTTTTTATGATCGTAGGTAATATCTCTAATCTAGTCGGTCTAAAATCTCTCATAATTAGGCTTTTAATAAATCCGTTCTTTTTAATTGAACCACATTTTCAATATGTAAAGTATGTGGGAACATGTCTACTGGTTGAATTTTGGTCACTGTATATTTTTCATTAAGCAACGCCAAATCTCTTGCTTGTGTCGCTGGATTACAACTTACATAGACAATTGTTGGCGCTTCCATTTCTAATAATTTATGGACCAACTTTTCGTGCATTCCAGCCCTAGGCGGATCAGTGATGATGACATCTGGCTTACCATGTGCTTCAAAAAAAGCATCGTCGCATACTTTAATGACATCGCCCGCAAAAAATGCCGTTTCAGTTAAACCATTTAAAGCTGCATTTATTTTTGCATCTTCAATCGCTTCGGCAACAAACTCCACTCCAACAATTTTTTTCGCTTTTTCACTACAAAAAATCCCGATGCTTCCTGTTCCACAATATAAATCATACACCACTTCCTCACCAGTTAGTTCTGCAAAATCTCTCGTTACTTGATACAATACTTCTGCTTGTTTAGAGTTAGTTTGGAAGAATGATTTTGGACTTATTTTAAATTCATATTTTTCTAGGCGCTCAGTGATATAGCCATTACCATAATATACTTGAGGTTCTAAATCTTGCATACTATCATTGCGCTTGGTATTGATGGTATACAATAAGGTCGTAATCTGAGGAAATTGCTTTAACAATAAATTCAATAATGCTTCTCGTTTTTCCTTGTCCTCATATCCCAAAATCAAATTAACCATCCACTCACCCTTGGTGGTGTTTCTTACAAACATATTTCTCAACCAACCTTGGTGTTGCTTGATATTGTAAAACGGCATATTATTATCCAACGCAAATTGTACCACGGCTTTACGCATGAAATTCGTTGGTTCTTCTTGTAAATAACAGGTGTCGATTGGAACAATTTTTTCAAAAAAACCTCTTGCATGAAAACCACCATCTCCTGGGCCTTTCACTTGTTCTTGTCCAGAAGCCTTTAATGCCCTAAACGCCTCAAAGGACATATAGATCTCTGTTGCAAAAGTATACTCAACTTTATTTCTGTAACCCTCGGTTTGTTTTGCACCTAAGATTGCAGGAATCGGTGGCAAAGGAATTTTTGCAATTCTTGTTAAATTATCTACAACTTGTTTTTGTTTATAAATTAACTGTTGTGCATAAGGCAACATCTGCCATTGACAACCGCCACAAACGCCGAAATGGCTACAAAATGGCTGGACCCTGTTTTCTGAATAACTATGAAAATTTTTTGCAAAGCCTTCTGCCCAATCTGTTTTATTTTTTTGTAACTGTATATCTACCACATCTCCTGGAACGGCGCCCTCGACAAAAATTACTTTTCCATCTACTCTAGCCAAGGATTTTCCTTCTGCGGCATAATCCTCAATAAGGATCTTTTCTAAAATTATTGCTGGTTTTGACTTTCTCACGGAAACAAAGGTACAATGCAGCTACTAGAATCTGCCATTCCCGGCACTTAAATTAAACCTAAATCTGTTTTTTATTTTTTACTTTTACAAACATTTATTGTCTATTAATAACTTTTGTATGATGTCAAAAAATATTGTCCTTTATATCCTTGGTTGCCTATTGTTTTTACCTAGCCTTTCTAAGGCGCAAGCGGTAAAATCCTCAACAGGCAATAATAAATTGGCCATAAAACCCACTGCAAAGGTGCAGGCATCAGGACGCAATATTGAAATCACACTTAAGCCCTATAAAAACACAAAAATTTACCTTGGAACAAATTATGGGCAAAGTCGCGTTTTGGTTGACTCCACTGTATTAAACGAGCAAAGTATAGGGTATTTTAAAGGCAAGGATAAATTAACACCAGGCATCTATTTTATTGTATCTCCCAAGTATAGCATCCTTTTTGAATTTTTAATGGACGAGGGACAACAGTTTAAAATTGCTGCAGACACCCTTGCACTGGCCGATTTCAAAATTACAGGCTCAAAAGAAAATGACATTTTTAGCGCCTACTCAAAAACGATGAATCAATTGGGTATGCAAAAAAATCAATTAGAGCAAGGTTTTGCAAGCGCTAAAACGGCAGCTGATTCTGCCTATTATATTGCCCAATTCAAAAAAGTAGACTCTAATTTTAAGGAGGAAAGACAAAAAATTACGACCACGGCGCCCAACTCAATGATGCGTTTTTTCTTGGATGTGCTTCAAAGACCAGAACCTCCTGCTATTCCCATTGTCAATGGCAAGGCGGATTCAACCTATCCATTTTATTATATAAAAAATCATTTTTGGGACAATGTAGTTTTTAATGACAATCGTTTGGTTAGAACACCTTTCTTTGAAGCAAAAGTGGATGAGTATTTTAAAAATTATGTTTCTAAAGAACCGGACTCGATTATCGAAGAAGTTCAATACATGTTAACAATTGCAAAAACAGGAAAAGAAATTTATCCATTTTTGCTTTTTAAATTTACAAATAAATATATCAGTCCAGAATTTATGGGACAGGACAAAGTGTTTTTACATTTGTTTCAAAACTTTTTTAGCAAAGGAGATACGGTTTTATTAAACAACGATTCAAAGAAAGCAATCACAGAGCGCGCTTATAGTATTATGGCAAACGTGATTGGCAATACCGCTCCTGCATTGGATTTAAACACAATTGATAACAAAGCATTTTCGCTTTATAAGCAATCTGCCAAATATACTTTTATAGCATTCTGGGATCCTACCTGTGGACACTGTAAAACAGAAATACCAAGGGTGGATTCCTTTTATTCAAAAAAATGGAAACAGTATGGTGTTCAAATGATTGGAGTGAATACCAATTTCAATGAATTAGCAGCATGGAAAAAATTTATTGCAGAACAAAATTTTGATAGTAGCTGGGCCCATATATATCAAACCGAAGCTGCATTTAATGCAGAAATAAAAGCAGGAAAGCCTTCTACAATTAGACAGCAATACGATGTATTTAAAACGCCTACTTTCTATTTATTAGATAAAGACAAAAAAATTATTGCTAAAAATTTATCGATAGAACAATTCAACGATTTTTTAGAGGCGCAACAAAAAAAGTAATACAATTAAAATACAGCAGAAACGACGTCTCTAATCACTTTTGGTTTTCCTAAAGTATAGTAGTGTAATACAGGCACGCCTGCGGCCTTAAGTTCCTTGCTTTGTTGGATCAACCATTCGGTACCCACTTGCTCACATTCGGCATCTGTCTTACACTTATTGATTGCGTTGGATAAATCTGTTGGGATATCTACATGGAATATTCTTGGTAAAACAGTTAACTGTTTCTTATTCGTAATTGGCTTAAGGCCTGGGATGATAGGAACCGTAATACCCATATCACGACAAGCTTTCACATAATCCAAAAACTTTTGGTTGTTGAAAAACATTTGTGTCATGATATAATCCGCACCTGCATCTACTTTCTCTTTGGTCTTTAATAAATCTATCTCAAAATTAGGCGACTCAAAATGTTTTTCTGGATAACCTGCCACGCCCATGCAGAAATTAGTTTTGCCACCATTTAAAATATCTTCATCTAAATAAATACCTTGATTCAATTGACCCACTTGCTTTAATAAATCAATAGCGTATCTATTACCACCAGGCTCTGGTTCAAAGCTAGCTTCATTCTTAGCAGCATCCCCTCTTAAGATTAACGCATTGTCAATGCCTAAAAATTGTAAATCAATCAATGCATCTTCCGTTTCACGCTTGGTAAAACCACCACAAATGATATGTGGCACTGCATCAATATTATAGTGGTTCATGATCGCCGCACAAATACCAACTGTACCAGGGCGCTTGCGCACATCTACTTTTTCAAAAGTGCCGTCCGCCTTTTTCTTGAACATGGTCTCGCTACGATGGTAAGTCACATTGATCCAAGACGGCTTAAACTCCATCAAGGGGTCCAAATGATCGTAGATAGAGGTAATTGTTTTGCCTTTTAATGGAGGCAAAATCTCAAAGGAGACCAAAGTGTCTTTTGCTTTGGCTAAATGTTCGGTAACGTGCATAGAATGCAAAAATAGTTAATATTATTTGACTAGGTTCAAATAGGCTTTTTTACCCTTATTTTTGTAGAAATATAAACTGTGATACTTACTATACATACCGATAAGCTGATTAAACAATACAAAGGTCGCAAGGTCGTTGATCAGGTAAGTGTTTCGGTAAAGCAAGGTGAAATCGTGGGTTTACTAGGACCAAATGGTGCAGGAAAAACAACTACTTTTTATATGGTCGTGGGTTTGATTGCACCCGATGAGGGGCGTGTATTTTTAAACGAGCAGGATATCACCCACTTGCCTATGTACAAGCGCGCGCAAATGGGATTAGGTTACCTTCCTCAAGAAGCAAGTGTTTTCAGAAAGCTTTCTGTCGCAGACAATATCATGGCTATTTTAGAAATGACGAAACTGACAAAGGGAGAACGCCTACATAAAATGGAAACGCTATTAGACGAATTTAATTTACAGAAAGTAAGAAATAATAACGGAGATAGTTTAAGTGGCGGTGAGCGCAGAAGAACAGAGATTGCAAGGGCCTTGGCAGTAGATCCTAAATTTATTTTATTAGACGAACCCTTTGCTGGCGTGGATCCTATCGCAGTAGAAGATATTCAATCAGTCGTAGCTAGATTAAAATTAAAAGACATTGGTATTTTAATTACAGATCATAATGTAAATGAAACCTTGTCTATTTGTGATCGTGCCTATTTGTTGATTGAAGGAAAAATATTTAAACACGGCACAGCCGAAGAATTAGCAGAAGACGAACAGGTAAGAAGGTTATACCTAGGGACCAACTTTGAGTTGAAGCGAAAAGATTGGATTATCGAAATGGGACAAAAATAACCTATGAAGATTTTTAGCCCCGCATTATCAAGGTTAGCAAGGTTGCGTTACTGGCAAATCGAACACTGGGTGAAGGAGCCAATTGCTGCACAACGTGAAGTTTTACAAGACCTTATTACACATGGTCAATACACCCATATTGGAAGAAAGTATCAGTTTAGTACCCTTTTCAATATTAGAGATTTCAAGGAAACAGTTCCTATTCATGAATACGAAGACCTAAAGCCTTATATAGATGAAATCATGCAAGGCGGAGCAGATGTGTTATGGAATACACCTGTTGAATGGTTTGCAAAAAGCAGTGGCACAACAAGTGATAAGAGTAAATTTATCCCACTAAGCAAAGAAAGTATCGAGGACAATCATTTTCAAGGATCAAAAGATGTCCTAACTATTTATTATCATGCTTTTCCGGACAGTGATTTATTAACAGGAAAAGGATTGGTGATTGGCGGCAGTCATCAAGTGCACCCAATTCAAGAAGGTATTCAGTATGGAGATTTAAGTGCGGTTTTATTACAGAATGCGCCGATATGGTCGGGGTTAATTCGTGTACCAGAACTATCAATTGCTTTGATGGATGAATGGGAGTCTAAAATAGAAATGCTTGCACAGAGCACTATTCAAGAACCCGTAACGTCTATTGCAGGTGTGCCCACTTGGACGCTAGTACTATTAAAAAGAATATTAGAAATAACAGGGAAGCAAAACATTAAAGAGGTTTGGCCCAATTTTGAATTATATATTCACGGAGGCGTTTCGTTTACACCTTATAAAGAGCAGTTTAAAAAAATAATCGGAGGAGATTGTAATTATATAGAGATCTACAATGCTAGTGAGGGTTTCTTTGCTGCACAAGATCGGCCAGAAGAGGAGGGCATGTTGCTTTTCTTGGATCACGGAATATTTTATGAATTCATGCCAATTGAAGAATATGGAAAAGAAAATCCAAAAACAATAGGATTAGATAAAGTTGAACTAGGAAAAAATTATGCCATCATCATTAGCACCAATGGTGGCCTATGGCGCTATTTAGTTGGAGACACGGTACAGTTTGTTACACTCCATCCTTTCCGAGTTAAGGTAAGTGGAAGATTAAAACAATATATCAATGCATTTGGCGAGGAGTTGATTGCAGATAATAGTGATAAAGCAATCAGCGAAACCTGTGCCAGTTTTAATGTGGTGATGAAAGAATACACTGCTGCGCCAATCTACATGTCAGATAAGGGCGCAGGAGCACATGAATGGTTGATTGAATTTGAACAAGCACCTACAGATATGCAAGCTTTTGCTATTGAATTGGATAAAAATTTGCAAGCGGTAAATAGCGATTATGAAGCGAAGCGACATAAAGATATTGCGCTTGGTTTACCACAGATTACAGCTGTTAAAAAAGGTTGTTTTCACGAGTGGTTAAAAAGAAAAGGCAAGCTAGGTGGTCAACATAAAGTGCCTAGGCTTTCTAATGAGCGAGACTTTATTGAAACTTTGAAAGGCATTCACCAAGAAGGCTAATATATTATTTGCTTTTGGTGAATTTGCTTCTGAATAAATTGAATTACATTATAAATATTAAAAGATGATAGAAACCTTAGGATATGTAGCGACTGCGGTTGTGGTTGGTTCTTTTGCTATACAAGATGTTCGAAAATTAAGAATAGCCAATATGTTCGGAAGCCTACTTTGGATTGCGTATGGTTTTTTAAAACAGGATAATCCTGTTATATTTGTAAATATTAGTATCATATTAATGCATACTTATTGGTTTATTAAAAATAGAAAGTAATGAAATTATTAGCAGGAAAAGTAGCTATTGTTACAGGCGCAGCTAGAGGCATTGGCGCAGCCATCGCATTAAAATTAGCTGAGCAAGGTGCACATGTCGCATTGACTTATGTAAGTGATAGTAGTGCAGAAAAAGCAAATCAACTAGTTGTTGAAATAGAAAAATTAGGCGTAAAGGCAAAAGCATATCAGGCGAATGCGGGTGATTTCGCGGCTTGTGAAACATTTGTAAACGATGTAGTAACAACTTTTGGTACGGTAGATATTTGTGTAAACAACGCGGGCATCTCAAAAGATAATTTGTTATTGCGCATGACCCCAGAACAATGGGACGATGTAATGGAAACAAACCTAAAGAGCGTGTTTAATATGACCAAG
>JACCEA012478806.1_pt1 | contig 14558 bp, 6 predicted proteins | sample 7449851 | NCBI WGS metagenome assembly JACCEA01 (sample SAMN15323453, study PRJNA562643) | freshwater metagenome | isolation source: river surface water | place: USA:Blue River Watershed | collected 2017-08-18 | reverse complement strand
TATTGAAACAAAAGAAAATGATATTTATGTGCGTTTCGATGAACATGGTATGTTAGTGGATGCAGAAAAGCCGTTAACCTTCAAGGAATTATTTAAAATTAATAAACCCACTCTTCAAACGAAGAAAGTCAAAGGTAAACACGGGGTTGCAGATGATGCAATCGATGTTGTTTCCCCAAAACGATGGAAATTGCAGTTAATCTATCAAGTTTGCACCGATGTCTGGGTTGACTTTTGTGCGAAAATGACAATGTTTGACGTTTTGCGACCAGTTGTACAAGCTGAAATTCTTCACCGGGAAATTTTTGAATTTCTTCAAGACTCCAACTTCAATGATCAAAATACCGATCATATGGCAACAACTGCGGATCAAATGATGAAGTTATCACCGGAAGAAGCTGCCCTCATTAGAACTAGAAAAGCTATCGGAGTAGGACCTGATGGAAATACCCTTCCATTGTCGATGCGCAAGCGAATACAGTACGGAAGTCGTAAGAAGATGATTGATGACAAATTGAACGAGATCCGCCAAAAAGATAAGCGATTAGCATCAGCTATGCGTTTGAATCATCTCAAAGGAGACACTGAGCATAGTGTGTACTTGTTGCGACAATTTGCCTTAGAGCAATTACCACCTTATTATAGATACTGCATGATGAACCAAGAGTTTATGAAATCAAATGAATTGCATCGTACAATTCATCCTTTAGCATGGTTGGCTGGTTGGATATTAGTGGTAGGAATCTATTGTAATGGCGTCGGATGGATATTTGATTGGATTCTAACTACTGATGGTAAAACTTATGATGCTTGGTGGATCAGCTGTTCTGTAGTAATTGTTGAAGAATTTGTTCTCCTTGAAATTTTGCGGAGTTTGTGGATTGTTTTGTTTGCATCGAGACAATTGATGAACAGCTTAGAAATTATTCACGGAGTTTTTACATCTGTGGCACAATTAGTTTTTTCTCCAGATAATGAATTTGACTTAGTGACAAAAAGTTTGTCATCTTTTCGGATAGTCCAATATATGTCCCCCGCTTGTCGTGCTGCTCGTAAGAAAGAATTTGTCACCAAGTCAGGTTCTTTGTTGCTTCATCATGTGACTGATTTAGATGTACTTCATTGTAGAGGAGAAAATTATGATCACGGAAAGAGAGTGGCTTTTATTTCAGGCTTGGTTGTTGCCGTTAGCTCCATGTTCTCCACCATTTTTGGCGATGGGTTTGGTAATGTGTTGATGTATCATCTTCCTGCTTTGTTGATCGTTGAAATCGGTCAACTTTTAGCGTACTTTGCCATTTTTGATTTTTCAGCTTTTGCTAGGATTTTAATATGCATTGGTGGTGTACTTGTTATTGAATCCATAATCCATTCCTACCATATGTATAGATTAAGAAGCAAGCATTATAATGTCAGCAAAAGGGTGTCTCAACCACGACATATTGGATTGAAAACTGAACCCGCAATGTTATGGGAGTTCATGAACATTCCGAAAAGGGTTAAAACGGAAGAAATTCAGCAAGATGATGATGATCAACCAACTGCAATGGTTTTGAAAGCATCATCAACGAAAGATTTAATCACATTTAGGAACTCATTATCAGATGTTACAAGTAGTTTACGAAAACAAGGATCACTGGTATCACTGAAAAACGAGAATCGTATAAGTAATCCGAGAAAATTGTTGAAAGTGCGTGATGAGTATCAAACTGTTGATTTATTGAACAAAATGGATCATGTTGTGAAGAAAATGGATCTTGCGAAGAGTTCCTCGTTCCGAGCACGCGATGCTTTTCGTACAGATGATGTAGCAGAAGCGATATTCCATGGTATGAAGGCTGTCGTTGATGAAGATGTACTCAATCACCTAGACGAAGCATTGCAAGATATTGTACAATCGGTTGAGTTGGAACAGCCCGATCGTTATGATTCTATTGAAAAGGATATTGTTGGATTCAAGATCAACCATTTGGAACAAGCTTTGCCTTCAATAATGTGGGCATTTGTTCCTTTTACTTCAGAACATATCCAAAACCCATCTGCAAGTATGAGTATTCAACATTTCCAATATGCACGAGATCGACCATTGTATCTCTTTCTAAGCCCACACGAACGTGAAGAGATGCGTTTGGAGTTCCATCAATGGGCCCTCACTCAACCCCGCCTCCAATTATCTTTAAATTCATTCTGTAAATGGATTGCTGGTGTATTACTTCGAATCAGATGGTACTATGCAGTATATCGATTCAATTCAAGCAAACCTATGGTAGTATCGATGAAATTCGTTGCAAAGAGCAAAGGAGATCCAGAAACGTTACCATTTTCGAGCGAAAGTTTTGATTTTAGTGATCACGGGCGATAATGGAAATGCATTTATGGTCTCTGTCTCTCTCTCTCTCTCTCTCTCTCTCTCTCTCTCACTCACTTTCTCTCGGTGCAGGGTACTAGAATGAATTTTGTTCAGTATGTTTTTTACCAAGGTAAAAATGATTTGTTTTCGCGACGATCCATCTTTTTTGACTTCAAATAATTGAAAGTCAAATTTAATGCAGATCTGCAATTAATGATAGTTTCTTCAATGATATACTTCGTGCACTGTTTAAGTCGTCTTTCTGGGAGGCATCGATTCCTATCATTTACATCTACTCTTGGTCTCTGTAGAATTTTGTTTGTCTACAAAATAATTTCCTGCATTTGTGAGGATGTGGTAATTTTATTGTCGATAGCATGTAACTGCGTGCAAAATAATAAAAATATGTGCTCCACAACTTACAAAGGAAAGAGCTACAGAAATACAAATTGTGCGTTTAAGTTTATTAATACGAGAAGAATTGTCCACGCGAATGTGTAATTCTGCATGAATAACTCGCAGGTTTGTGGTTGTTGCATAATGTAAATATCTGAATTATTTGTCAAGATTATTAATTTCAATATGTATTAGAAAAATTATCATCAACATGTGATCGTCAAAAGAAACACTTAGACGAGATGATTATTGCTGATGATTGGGTAGAAATTAAAATATATTATACTTGTATCCTTGTTTATATTAGAGATAATGGTGAAACACGCGTTGCATATTAAGAAAAATTCTGTTATTTTTGAATGTTGTGATTGTGTTTTTGTGATGATTGAACTACGAAGTATTTTTATTACTTGCGGATCTATGTTAATGGATGAGGAATGTTTATCACTTTTCCCATCCAAACACAGCTTTTAATGGGTCATTCCCGTTAGTATCACTAATAACTATCTTCTTCCTTCACCTACCATCATTATGATATAAATCAGTAAGTATTAAATGAAAAAAATAGTTTATAAAAATTGTGTTTTCAGAATTGTGTGGAGCAAATTCTATTAATTACTTTGTGAGTGACTTGCGTGTCGATCTGTGTAAATTGATGTGACGGCGAGTATTTAATAGTTTGTTTGTAGTTCATTTGTTTGTTCAAGTCGCCATAATTCATCCCACCATATGTAGTTCACTTCCAATGTACTGGATTGATGTGTGCTAAGGATAATGATAGAAGGGAACAATACTCCATGTAGTACTAACTTGTGGTAACTTGATTGTTTCAGAAAGCTTTTCATCACTCTTCGAAGAATCAATTTCTGTTTGTTGAAGCAAAGGGTATTTGGGCAGCATTTATTTAGCGATTGTGTACAATTTGAATAGAGAAAACCATATACCAGTCAGCATTATACAATACGTTGTTTCTTGATTATTACAATGCCGAAAGAGCCATACGCATTCCAAGATGGTTCGTTATGGTGTTGTTGTTTTTCTTTCTTTTTTCGCTTAGTACCGCACATCAATTTTGCTAGTGAGGTCTATCCAATACATGTTGTTGTCGTTTCATATACCGTACATTTATGGTATTGTTGAAATGTGCACATGTATCGCCTTCTTTCTCTCCACTCCACTCTACTCTTCTCCATATTCCTCGTCTTGTCTACAATCACAGTACTTATATCTTCGAAAGTTGATGATATTTTGTATTTTATTTCTTAATTTTGTTTGGAGTGATGGGGAGCATTGTGTAGTTTGCGGTGATTACAACTACTCCATGAAAATGTTGCTATAGAAGTGGTTGATCGATGGCAGTCAAATTCCAGGTAGTTTTCTCCGCAGAACATCCCATGTATTGGATTTCTCTCGCAATGTATCGACCATATGTGGCCATTTTTGTGGTCGAATCACCAAAAATAGCAATTTTGAAGTTATTCTGTATAAAAGTAGATAGTTAGATTGTAGATAACTCTTATTTTCAATGTAATACGAATATGTGTACCAATGATGAGAATAATGTTAGGAGTGAAGGCAGGCGTTGGTTTCTATCATAGATCTGCAGTTAATGTTTGTAAATAGTCTGCTGTAAAAAGTATAGATGTTTGTCGACTCATCATATTTAACTTGTATCGATGACGATGTCTAATCTTGGGAGCGACATGTTTCATATGGTGCAACGGCGTAATAGAAAATGGATGGATGATATTTATAATCTTTGTATGCACAGTTGGTTTGGTTGTTGTGGTGCTTCTCTATATATTCTTGTCGTGTTTGTGATATTTTTGATGCTATTGCGTATTTCACGTCACGAGATTGTGAAGGGATATAAATTAGTTGTGATGTATGGGGGTAAAGGGTTTTGTAGGTGATAAGTTAGTGGCTGTCAAACAATAAAAAACAAAAACAATAAAAATGCTTCAGACATGTAAATTAGTTGATCAGTAGAACAGAGTGTGTGCAAAACTTATTACGGAGCACTCGCTCGACGATACATTAGAATTGGATCATTAAAGTATTCGCATACAGTACGATATCGTTATGTTAGTGATGAGAAGTAGTGGGGCTTAGCAGTCAGTAATATTAGTTTTTTAGTGGATCTCAAAAATTATCCAAAGTGTGTGCGGAAGTCGGTTCACAATGTCATCCATGAAAGATTTTCGACTGAAATGTCAACAAGATGTGTCGTAATGAACTTCTTTCACTCTTTCACTATTGTAGCAAAGCTGGATAGGATAGAAGTTTAGCTTGTATAGTTGTTGTAGTTTATATGTGAAATTTTGTAAAAATTATTAAGACTTGCTCAAAATATCTCATACATACTTCTCTACCATATAAGGGCTTTGATAAATTTCTAGCTGTGGTGTCGGTGCTACCGGTAGTTGATCAGCCATAGACTTGAATGCTTCTGTGCGTGTCTCGATACAGTTTGTCCATTGAGAGTAGATCTTCATGCACTGCTTGCAGCTTCCCTTTCTCCTGTATAGAGTCATCGAGATATTTAGCATTTACATTACCATTACAATCTTCGTAAATAACTTACTTTAGCAGCTGCAGGGAATGAGAGAGTTGATAATCGATTAATGTTTGCATTAACATAGTAAACATAGTTTCAAGCGCATATTACTATTATCAGAGTTTAATAGAATATGACTACGAAATATAACTATCATATACTTAGCGATATCATAGTGTTGATGGTGTGATGCTAAGTATGATAATAGAGTAGATATTGGTTGATTATCTATGTGACAAAATGCTGATTAAAACATCAATTTTAGAAAATGTGAGTTTTTTACGTTTGAAAATCGCGGTTTTTAGTAATAAGCCTTACAATTTGTAACATGTTGGAATTTCATTGCTTGTTTGCATTTTCCAATTTGGATTGTGGGAGCCATTGCTGCTAAAAAAAGCTGCAGTGTGCGCCAATAGAAGAGTTGATCTCACTCCTTTACTCTTTCTTGGGAACTTGAGCAGAATTGTTGAGCTGAAAATCCCGAAATATTTGATTTTTATTTGTCAAATAAAGGCCAACCGTTCGTGAAATATTTCCTTCGCGATTGCTTAAGCTCAGCTGAAGCATTGAAAATAGTTTACAATAACAATGGTGAGATTTATTTGTGTTGCAATTTTCGTCATCTTTTCTTCGGTGCAAGGTCTCGCAGCAAAGCAGCGTTCCTTGAGCAAAAGCTACGGTCCACCAGTTTTCTTTCTGCAAGATCCAAGTGATGGTCTATGTTTAGCTGGAAGTCGTTATAAAAGGTGCGGCTTAGATACTCTTTGGTACGTCAGTGGTAAGCCTGGTACTTATCAGATCCATCATCGTATTTTCGAAGATGACGAGTTGGGACATGATGATGGCATCGCTGAGAATATGGAATTAAACCATTGCCTTGACAAAAAAGACTGTCATCTTGATGATTCACTTTTGATAGTTGGAGATTGTGGACATTGTGGTGCGAAAAAATGGAATATTCTTGGTGATGCAAAAACAGGTTATGTGTTAACCGAGGATAAGAATCGCTATTGTGTGCAGCGAATTCCATCTTTATCAGGAAATCATTCCGCCACGAACAATAGTAAAAGCAATAGTAATAGGAACAATGAAGATGCATCTTCTCCTGTAGCATCACCAGATGAAGTACGTATTGGTAAATGTGATAAAGGATATTCAACATTTTCTTTGCAATTTGTAAATCAAGATGAATTGAAAGTTATGCGAAGTGATAATGCAAAATTTATTAAAGCTATTTTAGCTAATGATAATCCTTCAATTACTCGTTTTCTTGATGTTAAGAAAGTTGATGTGAATTTACGTGATTGGGATAATATGACTGCTGTTATTGCTGCATCTGGTCAAGGAAATTACGATTTAGTAGTAAAGTTAGTTAGTAAATACAATGCTAATATTCATCTTGTAGATAAAGATTATATCACCGCGTTGATGGAGGCGTGTCGTTCTGGAAATGTTCAATTGGTTGAATTTTTACTCAAGCATGGTGCCAAAGTGGAAGAGACCGCAAGCTCTGGAGTTACTGCGTTGTGGTTAGCGGCAGGGGAGGGCCATTTAGAAATTGTCAAGCTATTATTAAACCATGGGGGTGATGCAAACAACGCTCGTTCTGATGGTATTACTGCTTTAATGGTTGCTTCAGCTGGTGGACACGTTGATGTCGTAGGAGAATTGCTTCGTGCAGGTGCCATTGCTGATGCGAAAGACTCTGTAGGATTGACAGCTTTGATAAATGCTGCAGAAAATGGAACTGTACCTCTCGTAAAGCTCTTGTTAGAACATGGGGCTAGTGTTCATGTACTCTCTGATACTGGGTTTACGCCATTGATCATAGCTTCTGCTCAGGGACATCTTGAAGTGGTAAAGATACTCGCAGATGCTGGTGCCTCCGTCAATGGATTGGTCAAGGTCGCTAATACACAAGGAGAAACTGTTTCTCACCAAGCCCATCCTGATGGAGTAACCCCTCTGATGTATGCGGCTGCTGGAAATCATACTGAGCTCGTTAAGTTCTTGATCGCCCAAGGTGCAGAAGTAAATGCTCGCCACAAGCAAGGTGGTAATGCCTTAACGGAAGCAACCACTGCAGGCGGACTGGACTGTGTTCAAGTATTATTAGACGCTGGTGCAGATGCATTGGTGGTTGATAATGATGGAGTCACGACATTGATGTCTGCCGCATCTCAGGGTCACACCGCAGTTTGTACTTTGCTGTTGGAGAAAGGTGTTGATGTGAATGCTATTGCCAACTCTGGTGGAACTGCGTTAATGTATGCTGTTGGCTCCGGGCATATTGAAACTGTTCGCCTCTTAGTTTCTCATGGTGCTGATGTAAATATTGCAGTTTTGGCTAGTCCTGAATATATTGAAGAAATTGCCAAAGCGGTTGCTGAAGGTAAAGAAGATGTGGAAGAGCACCGTGATGGTGTGACAGCATTGATGCTTGCTGCACAAGGCGGACATGAAGAATTGGTTAAAATTTTACTTGAAGCAGACGCGGACGTTAATGCTCAGGATGATGAAGAAGCGACGGCATTGCACTATGCCATGAAAGGTAATTTCCTAGAAATCGCAAAGATTCTAGTTGTTGGTGGTGCCAATCCAAATGATTTGTATAAAGATGAAAAGACTAGTAAAGTTCACCATTTGTTGATGGATTCTATTCTTGCAAACAACGAAGATTTTGCTGCTTTATTAGTTAATCATGGCGCAAATACTTCTTATGTTGATGAAGATGGAGTGACACCGCTTATTCAAGCTGCATACCAAGGAATGACTGAAATTGTGAAGGCTCTGTTATCTCAGGAGACAGCTTCTGTTGATGTATCTGCCATGAATAATGAAGGTATTAATGCTCTCATTGCTGCCAGTTCTGAAGGTCATATAGAAGTGATTAAGCTACTTCTTGCAAACCCGAATTGCGACGTGAATTCCAAAGATAAAGATGGAACTAATGCAATGATGGCAGCTGCAGTGCGTGGACACAAAGATGTTATCGCTATCCTTGTAGCACATGGTGCTGATATCAATGCTCAAAATATTGATGGACATTCTGCATTAATGTTTGCATACAATGGTAAGAATCAAGTAGAGACTTTGTTAGATAAATATGCCGAGTACTTTAAAAATTCTGAAGTCGATGAGATTCTTATATCGAATGATGGGGGAAGCGATGATTTGAGCAGTGCTGCACTGATCCGGCAAACTCTTCAGCAACATATCGACGTGGTAAAGTTTTTGATTTCCAGTGGAGCAGATGTAAATGTGAAGGATAATGAAGGACATATCGCAAGCGATTTCGATTATCAACCACCTGAAAGTGAGGTTACCTCCAATAGTGCCAATCATGAAGTCCGACAGGAATTGTAAACTAATAATCTTTATTGAACAATAGTCAGTTGCTTGTCGGCTTTACAATTTTATAAAGTCTAACTCCAAACCGTATCAAAGAAATTCGCATCGTCTATGCTGTACAATAGATTTATTTTTTTGGTTTGCGACAATTTGCATGCATTTTGGTTTACCTACATTGATGACTGGGTACGATACCATTTTTCTTTTCGTGGCCACACGCATTTAAGGATTTGACCGAAATACGGTATACTACAACAACTACATGTAAATAAGCTCATTTTCATTTAGAAATAACTGCAACGACCAGCACCGCTGGAGAAACTGTAAGCCGTTCCGGCATTAGCATAACCCATACTTTCGTAAACAAGGGTGGATACACCTAGCGATCCTGGTTTAATTTTATTGCGAGCGATCGCTAAATTGCGGTTGAATGATGTGGCGTGCATTCGTTGCAAAGCACAAGATATTCGTTGAAACCAATACGTAGGAAACTGGACAGCAGCATAACCCTTTGGGATAACCTTTCTAGATAAATCACGAATACTATAGTAAATGACAGGGTCCATCCTTCCAAAAATTTCAACCACAAATGGCTGAATCCTGCGGCGGCCTGAGTCATCCACTATGTTGTGCTTTTATGTTTATTAGCCATCTTGCTTTTGATACCATCAGAAATACTTTGCCGCGCAAATTAACCATCAAGTTTCTCGCAAAGTACAGACAATAAGCAAGTAAATCCTATTAAATGCGTGTGGCCACGGAAAAAAGCAATTACTTGTATGATGAAAAATAATCTCCACAGCATGACCTTTCGAAAATCAAGATATTAAATGTGATAGAGTCGAGCCCAAATCTTATGGGACTCAATGGACAAAAAGCTTTAAAAAATCATCATTCCTATTAAAACCTAATCAAACTACCGCATGTTGTAAAGCCAGAGGGCATTTAACAAGAATAGAAATATGTATATTATGGTATAATAAAGTCATTGGCATTGGGGTTGCAATATTCAAAAAGTAAAGTTCAAGAAAATTGGAGAATTTTTTTTGTCGTCCGATTTGAATTCTAGCCGTTACAAGAATTTTCTGCCAGAAATTCTGCGAAATTATGAATTTCATAGATCTTGGCGTGCGTTCGTTATTCTGTCGTCCAACGCATCCACCCATGCGTGGCAGTTGAGATTCTCCATTCTTGGCGCCGTTAGCAGTTATATACTTTGATAAGGCTTCGTGAACAAGAAGAAGTTCCTTTCCACCATAGATTTTTCTTTCCAAAGCCACTCCATGTTAAGAGTGAAGTGTTGTGCGTAATATTTATCTAAAATTAGTGGATGATTTCAAAATCACCAAAGTTGGTATATTCAAAGTATTTTACCAAAAGCTACAGCTGTACAACGCTTGTAAATCGATTCCATCTAGTTGATATAATTCCATAGGCAATTTGTTGGTGATTTTTCATTGTTTTGAAATCCCTCGGAAGAGAATCCAGTGAGTATCCGTTGCTTTTCAAAATCTTTGTCCCCCTGATATCTTTGAATTAACAATAGGTGCAATCGTATCAACTGGGATTTTCCACAAACAACTATTTTTTGTTAAAAAGCACAACCAAACGTAAATATGGTCAAGACCTGGTCTGCCCAACGGATTATCAAGTGGCAAGGTAAGGGTTTTCAAAAAGACAAATATAATTTTTGCCATCAATATTTTGCTTTTTCAAAGGATATTCCTTGTCAGTATGGATATTATTGTGTGCTGCGCTCTTAATGCTTCAAGCAATTTTAGTAATAGGTCAATGTACTACTCCAACCACTGTCCTTACTTTTTCTCTGGGGGTTACCACAAGTAGTAGCGCTACGCAAGTAACTTCCACTTCGTGTCCAACATCTGCATATCTTGTGAGTTATCGCATCGAGAGTATGGCAGTAGTTTCAAATACCTCTAGTATTCAATTATACGCAAGGTCTGGTGCCACGACTTGTACGGGGACATCATGTAGAATTGCGGCATCTTGTACAATGGCGAACCTTATCCCAAACCTTACAAATTGTTCAAAGAATTCCATTACTTGTTCTTATACAGGTCTGGTTGTTGGCACATCATATGCCCTGTATGTTGCTCAATCATTACCAGACATCAACTCTAATTGTGGTACTACCGCTACTGTAACCATGAGAACAACTTGTTGTCCTTCTCCCACAGGTCAACCGACAAGACAACCAAGCGGACAGCCCACTGGACAACCGTCCCGTCGGCCAACTGGACAACCATCATCTCAACCAACAAGACTACCATCCAGTCTACCGAGTGCTCAGCCATCGTCAATGCCGTCTTGTCAACCTATATCGACTCCAACAATGCAGCCATCAGGCCAACCATCTGCTATACCCAGCAGACAACCATCGTCAGGACCATCGATGCAGCCGAGTAATCAACCCACTTCTCAACCAACTGGACAACCTGTGTTGCGACCAACCTCCAAACCTTCAGGACAGCCTAGTGCGTTGCCATCGATGCAACCCAGTGCTCAGCCAACTTCCACACCAAGTTCGCAGCCAAGTTCTCAGCCTACTGGCTCTCCCTCCTCTCAACCATCGAGTCAACCATCGAGTCAACCATCGAGTCAACCTAGTTCCTTCCCCACAGTTCAACCGTCAAGTGTTCCAACTATGCAACCTAGTGGACAACCAAGTACTAGTCCAACGTCTCAGCCTACAACTCAACCTACATGTCAACCCACAACACTGCCGAGTTGCCAACCTTCTTCGTCACCCACGGTACAACCATCGTCGAAGCCCAGTACGCAGCCCAGTAGTTCTCCTACGACCCAACCTTCTGAGCAGCCTACTACTCGGCCTTCAGGACAACCTTCAGATCAACCTACTAGTCGACCTACATGTCAACCAAGTGAACAACCTTCTTCTCGGCCTACAACACAACCCAGTTCCCAACCTAGTGGTTTGCCAACAACCCAACCCACCATCCAACCTTCAGCACAGCCTTCTAGTAGTCCAACTTCTCAGCCATCTAACCAACCAAGTATCCAGCCTTCATCGCAGCCGAGTAGTCAGCCTACATCGATACCATCCAACCAGCCTTCGAGGCAACCCTCTGCTCAGCCATCGTCGCAGCCAACATCTCGACCTTCAGGGCAGCCTTCAGTTCAACCATCATCGCCTCCATCTTCCCAACCAACGAATCAACCAAGTAGTCAGCCTACCGTTCAGCCAAGTTGTCAACCCTCTGGTCAACCAAGTGCACAACCGTCATCGTTGCCGACCAATCAGCCAACAAACCAGCCGACAATGCAGCCTAGTGACTCCCCGACTGGACAGCCTTCAACTCAACCCTCTTTTCAACCATCATCGCAACCTTCCACCCAACCTTCATCTCCCCCCACTACTCAACCATCTGTACAACCTTCTATTCAGCCAACATCGTCTCCTACCACTCAGCCATCATCACAACCATCTGTTCAACCATCTTCTTCACCTTCTTCCCAACCAAGCACTCAACCTTCTGGTCAACCATCGAGTCAACCCACCCAACAGCCTAGTGCTCAACCTTCTCAACAGCCGTCTGCTGTCCCAACAACACAACCTTCTTCTCAACCCTCGTGTCAACCTACCAGGCATCCAACTACACAACCAACTGCCCAACCGTCGATTCGGCCTACAAATCAACCAACTAGTCAGCCGTCCTGTCAGCCCACCAGACAACCAACGGGTCAACCAAGTGCGTTTCCAACAGGGCAACCGACGATGCAACCATCATCACAGCCATCATCACAACCAAGCTCTCAACCATCGAATCAACCAACATCTCAACCATCATCACAACCATCATCACAGCCATCTAGCCAGCCATCGAGGCAACCAAGCAACCAACCAAGTTCATTACCAACGACACAGCCAACATCCCAACCATCTGCTCAGCCCAGCAGCCATCCGACTGCACAACCCTCAAGTCAACCAAGTTGCCAACCAAGTGAACAACCAAGTTCACAACCTTCGTCGAGACCTACCACTCAACCTACCAGCCAGCCGAGTAGCTCGCCTACAAGCCAGCCAACTTTGCAACCAACTTTGCAGCCAAGTGTACAACCTTCTTCTCAACCTACAATCCGACCATCTTGCCAGCCCACAAGTCAACCAACAAGCTCACCAACAATGCTACCAACTGGTCAACCCAGTTCCCTGCCTTCATCTCAACCATCGGGTCAACCTTCATTGCAGCCGTCGACTCAACCATCAGCTCAGCCGTCTGCCGCTCCCACTAGACAGCCATCTTCGCAACCATCTACTCAGCCAAGTGGACAACCAACGACACAACCATCATTCCAGCCGAGCTCACAACCTTCTCATTCTCCAACGAGTCAACCCTCTCCCCAACCTTCCACAGTACCTACTTCTCAACCAACCAGACAACCAACATCTCAACCATCATCTTCTCCTTCATCGCAACCTGCATCGCAACCTTCTCTGCAACCCTCAGTTCAACCCTCAGTTCAACCATCATCATCACCAACATCACAACCAACAATTCAGCCATCCGCTCAACCGACAGGACATCCAACGAATCAACCATCGAGGCAGCCATCTTCTCAACCCACAATGATACCAACAAATCAGCCAACATCTCAACCAAGTGCTCAGCCCAGTACTATTCCCACTATTCAACCATCTGCGCAACCTTCTTCTCAACCTACTTTTACACCATCGTCTCAACCGACTATGAAGCCGTCCAGTCAACCAACATCGCCGCCGACGATGCAACCTTCAACACAGCCATCTGCGCAACCTTCTACTTCTCCAACTACACAGCCTAGTGCTCGCCCTTCTTGTCAGCCTAGTAGTCATCCTTCTGTGCAGCCAACATCACAACCATCATCCAATCCAACTGACCAGCCTTCTTCGAAACCTTCATCTCAACCTTCGCTACAGCCGAGCAATCAACCATCCGCACAACCATCATCACAGCCTTCAGGTTGCCCTTCAGGTTGCCCTTCAACGCAACCATCTGCTCTTCCGTCGGCACAACCAACTGCACAGCCAACACTGGGATCATCGGCCCAACCAACGACTCAGCCATCCGTAAAGCCATCCTCCCAGCCGACAACTACGCCATCTTCCTTTCCTTCTGGACAGCCATCAATGCAGCCTACTTCTTCGCCATCCTGTCAGCCATCACTGTCTCCTTCAAGCCAGCCGTCATCATACCCCACGTCTCAACCTTCTGTGCAACCAACTGCCCAACCAACGTGTGCTCCTTCGGTCATTCCTACAGCACAGCCTAGTGTCCAGCCAACATCCGGTCCAACAAGTATTCCCTCTTGTATACCATCGATGCAACCGACTACACAGCCGTCAGCTATACCATCTGCGATTCCATCAATTCAGCCGACAAATCAGCCGACGTCGAAACCATCTTCATTCCCATCAATGCAGCCATCTAGCCAACCTTCGGTGAATCCTACTACTCAACCCACTCAACAACCGTCTTGTCAACCTTCTGTTTCACCAACCACCATGCCGTCGGCGCATCCGTCTTCCCAACCAACCATGACCCCCACTTGTTCTCCCTCATCGCAGCCATCTTCCCAGCCATCACGAAATCCAACGGGGGTGCCATCGGTACAACCATCGAGCCAACCAAGCGCCTTTCCTTCATCGGAACCGACTGGTCGACCGTCGTGTCAGCCATCTGCACAACCCTCAGGAAGTCCCACAACAATGCCTTCTGCTCATCCTTCCAATAATCCTACTTCACAGCCTTCACTTTCTCCTTCTGCACAACCTTCTAGTCAACCTTCTAGTCAACCAACATCTATGCCCAGTGGTTGTCCATCTACACAGCCAACAGTCCAACCGTCTACATCACCCTCTTGTCTGCCATCCACTCAACCTAC
>JACCEA010760744.1_pt1 | contig 14559 bp, 9 predicted proteins | sample 7449851 | NCBI WGS metagenome assembly JACCEA01 (sample SAMN15323453, study PRJNA562643) | freshwater metagenome | isolation source: river surface water | place: USA:Blue River Watershed | collected 2017-08-18 | reverse complement strand
TCGCCGCGGCGGCCGGCCCCGCCGGCGCGACGCCGAACGGCCTGCTCGCCGACGCCCTGCGGCTCGGCAAGGGCGCCTGCTTCCTCCTGACCCCGTCCGGTGAAATCCTGTCCTGGTTCTCGACCACGCGCACCGACATCGAGACGGGCGAGAGTTTCCCCGAGCTCGATCCGAAGAACTTCTCCTTCAATTCGCCCCGCGGCTGGTGCCCGGCCTGCCGCGGCCACGGCCGGGTTTTCCCGTGGATGCTCGAACCCGACGAGGACGATGAGAACGATCCCGCCGCGCGCCTGCGCGAGTTCGGGGTCGACTCCGCCGACGACCTCTCCGACTCCGGCACCCTCTGCCCGGAATGCCGGGGCGCGCGGCTCAACCGCATCGGCCGCGCGGTGAAACTGCACTTCGCGCCCGCCGCGAAATCGCCCGCGCCCGCCGCGCTCTCCCTGCCGGAACTGCTCCGGCACACACCCGCCCGGCTCCTCGCCCTCCTGCGTGCGATCGAGCTGGATACGCGCGGCCGCCTCGTCGTGCAGGACATCGTCCCCCAGATCGAGGAGCGCCTCAAGTTCCTCGACCACGTCGGCCTCGGCTACCTGTCCCTCGATCGCCCCACCGAGACGCTCAGCGGCGGCGAAGCCCAGCGCATCCGGCTCGCCGCGCAGCTCGGCTCCAACCTCAGCGGCGTGCTCTACGTGCTCGACGAACCGTCGATCGGCCTGCACGCCCGCGACAACGATCGCCTGATCGAGACCCTCGTCGCCCTGCGCGACAAAGGAAACACCCTCCTGGTCGTCGAGCACGACGACGAGCTGATGGCGCGGGCCGACACGATCCTCGATCTCGGGCCGGCCGCCGGCATCCATGGCGGCGAAATCCTCGCCCAAGGCACTCCCGCCGAGATCCGCGCCAGCGACCGCTCGCTCACCGGCCTCTTCCTCGCGCAAGGCATCAGGCACCCGCTCCGCGGTGCCTACCGCGCGGCGACCGCCGCCGGCTCCGGCGCCCGCGCGCCGGCGGCCCTGACCCTGTCCGGCGTCCGCTTCCGCAACCTCAAGGGCATCGACCTCACGCTCCCGCACGGTCGCCTCATCATGGTCGCCGGGCCCAGCGGCGCCGGCAAATCCACCCTCTTCCGCGACGTCCTTCACCCCGCGGTGAGCCACGCGATCGCGACCAAGTCCGCCGCGCTCGCGGGCCGCGCCTTCGTCAAGGCCACCGGCTTCGCCGCCGACGGCTCGGCCGATGCCCCGCCGGCCCGGCGGCCCGCGCCCGGCCGCGATCACCGCCGCCCGGCCGCCGTCTTGCCGCCGTTCGATACGCTGCGCGGCGCCCACGGCTTCAGGCGCGTCGTCGAGGTCGACCAGTCGCCGATCGGCAAGACCCCGCGCTCCACGCCGGCAACCTATCTCGGCATTTTCGATCTCATCCGCCAGTTTTTCGCGTCCCTCCCCGAAGCCAAGATTCGCGGCTACTCCGCCGGCCGCTTCTCCTTCAACACCGCCGGCGGCCGCTGCGCCGCCTGCGAAGGCGCCGGCCGCATCAAACTCGAGATGGCGTTCATGCCCGACACCTATCTCCCCTGCGACGACTGCCGCGGCTCGCGCTACGGCGCCGAGCTCGCCGACGTGACCTGGAAGGGCAAAAACATCGGCCAGGTCCTGCAACTGACATTCGAGGAAGCCGCCGTGTTTTTCGATTTCCACTCGCAGCTCCAGCAGATTTGCCGGCTGATGGTCGAGTGCGGTCTGGGCTACCTCACTCTCGGCCAGAGCTCGCCGACCCTCAGCGGCGGCGAAGCGCAGCGACTCAAGCTGGTGACCGAATTGTCCGCCGGCCTCGCGACCTACCGCGAGCGCAGCCGCGGCGAGCTGCCGCGCAACCTCTACTTGCTGGAGGAGCCGACGATCGGCCTGCACCTCAGCGACTGCGAGAAGCTGATCAAGGTCCTGCACTCGCTCGTCGACCAGGGCCACACCGTGGTCGTGATCGAGCACCACCTCGACCTACTCGCCGAGGCCGATTGGATCGTCGAACTCGGCCCCGTCGGCGGTCCCGACGGCGGCCGGCTCCTCTACCAGGGCCCGCTCGCCGGTCTGCTCAAAGTCAAAGGCAGCCCGACCGCTCCCTACCTCCGCGCCAAACTGGGCCGGACCTGACCCGGACGGCGCGGCGGCGCCCCGCCGTCGCGATGCCGCCCGTCACTTTTCCGCGGCCACGCTCGCGTCGTGCGCCTTGGCGGCGTCCTGCACGACTTTGAGCAGCTCCGCCATCGAGACCGGCTTCAGCAAATAACGGAACAGCGCCGCTTCGTTCACGCTGCGCAGCAGCATTTCCGGCTTCATGTAGCCGGTCACCAGCACGCGTTGCATGTGCGGGAACTCTTCGCGCGCGCGCACCAGGAAGTTCATGCCGTTGCCGCCCGGCATCAGATGGTCCGCCACCACGACCTTGAAGGGCTTCTTCTGCAGGATGAAATCCGCCTCGCGCGCATTGGACGCGGTGGTCACCTCGAAAACCGGCGACAGGGCCGCCTGATACACGTCGAGCAACGGCTTCTCGTCGTCCACCAGCAGCACCGGGTCTTTCTTCGGTGCCTCGCTGCCGGGCCGCTTGGGATCTGACGGATTCATCGTCCGGACAGTGTTTTCGACCCCGGTCATGGCAAACTGAAATCTCCCTCGCTCCGTGTAACTACGCGCCGAGGTTTTGATTGCCTCGCCGGAAACACCGGGCGTTTGATGCGCGGGCGAGATGGAAACCTTCGACCTCAACGCTGCGATCCGCCACGGCTCGCTGGCCGGCGTTCCCGAGGAGTTTCTCACGCCCGCCCGCCTCACCGCCCGCAACGCGTCGGGCAACACGCCGTTGCACCTCGCGGCCAAGCTCGGCCGCCTCCGCGAACTCCCGCCGTCCGCCCTCGCGGTCGAGCTCCTCGGCCTCAAGAACGACGCCGGCTACACCCCGATCCACCACGCCGCGCTCGGCGGTCACCTCGACCAGCTTCCCGCCGCCGCGCTGACGTTCGACCTCCTGTCCGCCCGCAGCAACGCCGGTGTCACCGTTTTCCACGTGGCCGCCGCCCACGGCCACCTCGGCCAGCTGCCGCCCGCGCTCATCACCGAGGAAGTCGTGCTCCGCCGCACCGATGTCGGCAACACGTTGCTCCACGAGGCCGCGGAAAACGGCACGCTCGACCGCATCCCGCCCCGCTTCGTCAACGCCGATTCGATCCTCGCGAAGAATCTCGGCGGCGAATCGGTCCTGCACGTCGCCGCCTTCAACGGCCACCTGCATCAGGTCCCGCCCGCGCTCCTCACCGCCGCCGCCCTGCGGGAAACGACGAGTGCCGGCGACACCGTGTTTCACGCCGCCGCGATCTCCGGCCATCTCGAGCAGGTCCCGGCCGGCCTCCTCACCCACGACAACCTCGTGATCGCAAGCAAGTCCGGCTTCACCGCGATCCACGCCGCCGCCGAAACCGGCCAGCTCGGCAAGATTCCCGCCGCCCAGCTCACGGCCGATCTCCTGCTCACCCGCAACGACAACGGCGACACGCCCCTCCAGGCCGCCGCTCAGGAGGGCCACCTCGACCAGGTGCCGCCGGTGCTGCTCACCCGCGAGCGCATCGCCACCCGCAACTACGACGGTGTCTCCGTCGCCGGCTTGGCGCTCGAGCGCGGCCACCACGACCAGATCCCGGCCGACGCCCGCCCGCGCGTCATCGGCCCGATCCGGCGCTTCTTCCACCGGCTCGGCCGCTCCCGCGCCCCGTGGTGAGCGCCCGGCGCGCGGGCTGCCCGCGCCCGAGCACCCCGGCGATCGCGACACGACACCGGCGCCCGGGATGCGGCTGCGCCCGTCCGCGCCGCCGGCGGACGCACTTTCGCCTTCCCCTCGGCAAAGCGCGTGCTTCACACTCCGCGGCGATTCCGTCCGCCGCTCGTCTTTCATTTTCTCCGCCATGAACACCACCATCACCGCCATCACCGCCCGCGAGATCATCGATTCCCGCGGCAATCCGACCGTCGAGGTCGACGTTCGCCTCGCCTCCGGCGCCCTCGGCCGAGCCGCGGTGCCCTCCGGCGCCTCCACCGGCGAACACGAAGCCATCGAGCTCCGCGACGGCGACAAGAAGCGCTACCTCGGCAAGGGCACCCAGAAGGCCGTGGCCAACGTGAAGGCCAAGATCGCCCCCGCCCTCGTCGGCGCCGACGCCCTCGATCAGATCGGCATCGACCGCGCGATGCTCGAGCTCGACGGCACCTCCACCAAGGCGAAGCTCGGCGCCAACGCCATCCTCGGCGTCTCCCTCGCCACCGCGCACGCCGCCGCCGCTGCCCTCGGCCAGCCCCTCTACAAGTATCTCGGCGGCCCGAACGCCAAGGTCCTCCCCGTTCCGATGATGAACATCATGAACGGCGGCGCCCACTCCGATGCCCCGATCGACTTCCAGGAATTCATGGTCATGCCCACGGGCGCCAAGACTTTCTCCGAAGCCCTCCGCGCCGGCTGCGAGATTTTCCACTCCCTGAAAAAAGTCCTGAAGGAAAAGGGCCTCGCCACCGCCGTCGGCGACGAAGGCGGCTTCGCCCCCAAGCTCGAGTCCGCCGAAGCGGCCCTCGACGCCATCGCCCTCGCCGTGAAGAACGCCGGCTACAAGCTCGGCAAGGACATCCACCTCGCCCTCGATGTCGCCGCCTCCGAGTTCTACGTGAAGGAGAAGAACCACTACGTCTTCAAGAAATCGTCCGGCCAGATCCTCTCCGGCGACGACATGGTCGACTTCTACAAGAAGCTCACCGCGAAGTATCCCATCATCTCCATCGAGGACGGCTGCGCCGAAGGCGACTGGACCACCTGGAAGAAGCTGACCGACGCCATCGGCGATCGCGTGCAGCTCGTCGGCGACGATCTCTTCGTCACCAACACCGCCTTCCTGAAGAAGGGCATCGAGACCGGCACCGCCAACTCGATCCTCGTCAAGGTGAACCAGATCGGCTCCCTCACCGAGACCTTCGACGCCGTCGAGATGGCCAAGGAAGCCGACTACACCGCCGTCATCTCCCATCGCTCCGGCGAGACCGAGGACGTCACCATCGCCGACATCGCCGTCGCGACCAACGCCGGCCAGATCAAGACCGGCTCCCTCTGCCGCACCGATCGCGTCGCCAAATACAACCAGCTCCTCCGCATCGAGGAGGAGCTCGGCGCCAGCGCCATCTACGGCGGCAAGATCAAGGGCCTCTGAGGCGCGTCGTTCGCAACTTCTCTTGCTCGGGCCGGTCTCTCCAGACCGGCCCTTTTTTTTGCGCCCTCGACTCGCCTTCCGCTCCGCCTAGGTTCCCGTCCGCCTCGCCCATGTCCGCCCGACTCTTCGCCGCCGTGCTCGCCGCCAGTTCGATTGCCGTCGCCCTGCGCGCGGCCGACGAACCCGAACCGCCGCGCACCTCCGCCCGCGAGGCCCTTCGCGCCCGCATGGCGGAGGATGCCAGGAAGGCACCCGCCCGTCCCGCGCCCAAGGCCGCCGCGAAGCCGGCTCCGGCCGGCGCCTCCGCCACGGCCGCCGCTGCCACCCCCGCTGCAGCCGGCGCCTCGACCACCGCGGCTGCCGTTCCGCCCGCCGACGCCACATCGGCAACCTCCGCGGCGACCGCCACCGCCCCCTCCGCCCTGCCGGCGCCCGCGGCCGCGCCGGCCAGGAACTCGGCCGGTCCCGCCACCGTGCTCCCCTCGGTGGAGGTGAAAAAATCCCGCATCACCGTCCTCGACCAGCAACTCGCCGAGCAGGAGCGCGAGATCGCCCGCGAGCGCAAGAACCTGAAAGTTTCCGAAACCGATCTCGCGCTCAACGACCTCAAGATCGCCAAACCGCTCGCCATCTTCGGCGGCGATTCCGCCCAGTTTCGCCAACGCGTCGCGAGCGAACGCGTGGAGCTCATGGAGGCGGAGAAGGACCTGCTCGAGGCGATCGCCCACGCCCGCACCAAGGAACAGAAGGCCGAATTGCAGACGCAGCTCGACCAACTCCGCGAGATGCGCCGCCAGCTCGACAAGACCCTGCGTTGAGCGCCGCCCGTTTCCCATGCGCCTCCTCGCCGTTCTCCTGCTCGCCGCCGCCACCGCCGCCATGTCCAGCGCCGCCTCCCTCTACGATGTCACGGCCCGGTCGATCGACGGCGCCGACGTCAAACTCGGCACCTATCGCGGCAAGGTCCTCCTCGTGGTCAATGTCGCCTCCGAGTGCGGCTACACCGGCCAATACGAGGGCTTGCAGGCGCTCTACGCGAAGTATGCCGACCGCGGCCTCGTCGTGCTCGGTTTCCCGTGCAACCAGTTCGGCGGCCAGGAGCCCGGCAGCGCGGCCGAGATCAAGAAATTCTGCACGACGTCGTTCCGCGTCACCTTCCCGCTGTTCGACAAGATCGAGGTCAACGGTCCCCGCCGCCACCCGGTCTACGCCTACCTGGCCGGCAAGGACTCGCCGTTCCCGGGCAACATCGCCTGGAACTTCGCCAAATTTCTCGTCGGCCGCGACGGGCGCGTGCTCGCGCGCTTCGACGCCGGCGTCGAGCCCGCGGATGCCGACTTGATCGCACGTCTCGAGTCCGCCCTCGCCGCGCGCTGAGGCGCGGCGGCCGCGGCCCGTCCGGCGCCGTCCCCGCCGGTTTAGGCTTTTATTCCCCGGTTGGTTACCTATGACTGGCCGGCGCATGAAGCCAGCCCACCCGCCCATGTCCGTCCGCGGCCTCTGCGCCGCGTTCCTCCTCTTGGCCACCCTGTTCTCGGCTTCGTTCGCCGTCGCCGCCGAAGCCACCGGCGTGGTAACCGGCCGGGTCACCAACGAAGCCACCGGCGATGTGCTTCCCAACGTCACCGTGGTCGCCGACGGCTCCGCCCAGCGCGCGACCACCGATCTCGACGGCCGCTTTCGCCTCGTTCTGCCCGCCGGTCCGCAGCAGCTCGCGCTGTCCTACCCCGGCCTCGACGTGCAGCGCGTCGGCGTCGCCGTCGTCGCCGGCCAGACGCTCGTGCGCGATGTCGGCCTCACGTCGTCGCTCTACAAGATGGAGAAATTCGTCGTGAAGGGCCTCCGCGACGGCCAGGCCGCCGCGATCCAGGAAGAGCGCAATTCCGCCAATGTCCGCACCGTCGCCGCCATCGATGCGCACGGCAATCCCGGCGCCGCCGTCGGCGAGCTCATCCAGCGTCTCGCCGGCGTCGCGATCGACGGCGCGGGCGGCGAGGTTGGCGCCATCTACGTCCGCGGCATGACCCAGGACTTTTCCTCGCTCATGATCGACGGTGCGCAGATCGCCGTCTCCGGCGGCACCGCCATCAGCAACGGCAACGTCTACTTCGGCCAGGTCTCCTCCGGCACCCTGGCCGCCGCGGAGGTCATCAAGTCCCCCACGCCCGACATGGACGGCAACGCCATCGCCGGCTACATCAACCTCCGCACCAAACGCGCCTACGACCGCAATCCCGGGCGCATCGTCTCGCTCACCGTCGGCACCGCCTGGGCCAACGGCCGCGACCACCCGTCCGTCCCCTACCGCGACAAGCCCGAGTTCGACTTGGTCAACCTCAGCTACTCCGATGTCTACTCCGTCTTCGGCGGCCGCAACAACCTCGGCGTCGTCGGCACGTTGATGCGCAACATCGGCAACGGCCTCATCTCGGAATACGGCCCGCGCCAGGCCTCCGCCGCGCAGACCGGCTTCTTCACCGCCGCCGCCGCTCCGGGCGAGCCCCTCCAGCGCGCCGCCGGTGCCGGCGAATGGGGCAACCTGGGCCGCCAGTCGCCCTCCCTCAACCTCGGCCTCAACGCCGACTACAAGCTGAGCGAGAACACCACCCTCTACGTGAAGAGCACCTACAACCGGAACAAGCGCCGCAGCGGCTCGTCCCCGTCCTACTTCCGCTGGAAGCTCACCACCGCCGCCACCGCCGCCAACTTCCTGCCCGGCTCCACCTACGACCTCGTCCAGGCCCGCAACGGCACCCTCGACCTCGAGTCCGTCCTCTACATCCGCGAGAGCGAGAGCGCCACGTTCTCCGGCGGCCTCGAACAGCGCCTGTTCACCGGCGCCGGCAAACTCACGGTCGACTTCAACTTCTCCCGCAACCGCACCCTCTACCCGCAGCTCAACCAGGTGAACGCCCGCCTCACCGGCGTCGCCTGGACGCTCGATCGCCGCGGCCGCGACGATTTCCTCCCCCTCATCACCCAGACCGGCGGACTCAATTGGTCCGACCCCGCCAGCTACGTCGTCCGCCCCGACGCCACCCTGATCTCCTACTCGGCCCCGGCGATGCGCTGGGGCGGCCGGGCCGACTACGAGCATGCCTTCGCCGCCCGCGTCCCGTTCACCGTCAAGGTCGGCGTGAAGCAGGCCAACTATTACCAGAAGGCCAACCGCGACCTGAACTACTTCACTTGGGCCCGCCCGGCCGCGACGCCCGCCACCGGCGGCATCCGCTCCCTCGTCGGCTACAACATGCTGATGTCCGAGGGCCGCTACGGCCCCTTCCCCTTTCTCCAGCTGCCCGAGACCGGCCTCGCCAACGACCTGTTCGCCGACCGCTCCAACTGGATCCAGACCTCCAGCGACATCTGGAACACCACCTACCAGTCCCTGCTCAACGACGCCTCCTTCCACGAGACGATCGACGCCGGCTACGTCCAGGTCGACGCCAAGCTCGGCCGGCTCCGCGTGCTCACCGGTATCCGCACCGAGGAGACGCGCACCGAGGGCACCAACTACCGCCGCGTCTCGAACGCCACCAACAACAACCTCGCCTCCGCCAGCGCCGATGTCGCCCGCCAGCGCGCGCTCGCCAATTTCCGCGGCCTCGCCTCCCTCGGCACCGACTACCGCGAATACTTCCCCGGCGCCCACCTCGTCTACGCCCTCGGCGCCAACACCCAGGCCCGGGCCTCGTATTCCAAATCCATCACCCGCCCGACGCCGACGCTGCTGCTGCCGACGATCGTCCCCGACGAAGACAACCAGCGCCTGACCGCCGGCAACCCCGCGCTCCGCCCCTACACCTCCGACAACTTCGATCTGTCCGTCGCGCGCTACTTCTCGGGCATCGGCCAGCTCAGCGCCGGCGTGTTCCTGAAGCAGATTTCCGACTACTTCCGCTCCTTCACCTCGACCGTCCCCGACGGCCCGGACAACGGCTTCAACGGCGAATACGCCGGCTGGACCATCACGCAGACCCGAAACATCGGCTCCGCCCGGATCCGCGGCGTCGAACTCAACTACTCGCAGCAATTCACCTTTCTGCCCGGCCTGTGGCGCGGTCTCGGCTCCTACGCCAACTTCACCTACATCGACACCAAGGGCGACTACGGCTCCACCAGCACCGTCTCCCGCCTGCCCAATCTCACGCCCCGCAGCTACAACGCCGGCCTCACCTGGCGCGGCCAAGGTCTCGACCTGCGCCTGATGATGAATCACCGCAGCGCGTTCTTCCGGAGCGCCACGTCGGGCAATTTCGGATCCGGCGCCGGCGTGCTGCCGGGCACGATGTTCTACGAAGTCTACCAGCACCCGCGCACCCTCTGGGACCTCAAGGTCAACTACACCGTCAACCGCACCTACAGCGTCTACCTCGACATCTACAACCTGACGAATGCGTTCAACAACAACGACTATCTCCACGCCTTCGGCCGTGAGATCCCGAGCTACGCCGCCGGCCCCGGCACGAGCTACAAGTTCGGCGTGACGTCCCGCTTCTGATCCGCCGCCGCGCTTCCGTCCGTTTGAACAGGCCGCCCGCCACGCCGGGCGGCCTTTTTCTTGGACCGCCCCGAAACAGCCGGCGCACGCGCGGCCGGCCCGGCCTCAGAAGAACATCGCCTCGCTCAGCGCCGACTCCGCGTTCAGCCGGCTCACGCCCGCCGCCAAGTGCGTGGGCCCCGCGCCGAAATCGGCCTCGAACAGCGCCTGCCCGGTCGCGAAGTTTCCGCTCCACCGGAAAAAACGCGCCCGTCCGGCGTAGACAAACTCGATGCCGAGTTGCTCGGCGGCCCCGACCTCCGGGACAAAGTCCACCTGCGCGGTATCCGCCCCGCACGCCGCCAACCGCCGACGCAGCCATGCCTGCACCACCTGGGCCTCCGCGGCGAGTTCGGCACCGTGGCGGACCACCACCGTGCGGAGCCCGCCGGCCAACGCCGCCGGCGCGTAGGCGGCGAGAAACTGCCCGATCGTCTGCCGCACCGGCAGCAAACGGCAGTAGACCAGGTCGCGCGTCGCGCTCGGATTCGGCCACGGATAGGTCAACGCATCCGCCGGCGCGATGGCGCTGTCGAGCAGGACCCGCTTCGCCCGGCTCAGCAGGTAGCGGTAGTCGGCCAGCTTGCCGCTCGCCGAAAACCGATGCGCCCAGTAATAGAGCGGCAGATCGGTCGAGAGGCAGATCGACACCTGGTTTTCGAGGTGCGGTCGAGCGCTGCGGGAATAGCTCAGCATCACGAACTCGACGCAGCGCTTGTCGGACTTCGATTTGCCCAGGAAACACTCGCCGAAAATCTTCGCCCGCATGAGGGGCTCGGGCACATCCGAATGCAGGGGGCAGAGCACCACGATCCGGCTCGGGTAGCGGCGCGAAAACGCCACGACCGTCTCGAACTGCCGCAACGCATCCTCCACCGTCGCATGGAGCCCGAGGTGCAGCACGAAATTCACCTGCGTCGCCTTGGCGTCGTCGGCCTCGGGCGCCGGTTTGCCGTCGGCCGCGTTGCGCGCCCACAGCTGCGCAAGGCTCTTGGAGATCGAGCCGACCGGCACTTCGATTCCGGGCAGGGCGTTGAAAATGGCAGGCATGACGGGGCGGGGCGGCAGGTCGGCGAGCTGGCACCGAAGGTGCGGGGCCCGGAGGGACGGGGGTTGAAAGGTTCGGGCGGCGCGACGCGCGGGTTTCGGTTCCTGCCTCGGCCGGGCCTCAAGGCTGCCGCCAGCAGTGATTCTGTTTCGCGAGCAGCGCGTCGGAGCTCGGCGGGCCCCACGACCCGGCCGCGTAGGCATCCATGCCCGTGCGTCCGACGCTCTTCCAATAGTCGAGCACCGGCGTGCAGAGCTTCCACGAAGCTTCCGCCTCGTCGCCGCGGATGAAGAGCGTCCCGTCGCCCACCATCGCGTCGAGCACGAGGCGCTCGTAGGCCTCGGCGGTGTTCGACCCGAACGTCGTCGCGTAACGGAAACTCATTTTCACCGGCTGCGTCCGCGTTTCGAGCCCGGGCACCTTGGTGTTCAGGATCAGGCTCAGGCCTTCGTCCGGCTGGATCTGGAACGAAAGCGTGTTCGCCGCCAGGTCGAAGCGCGCCGTTTCGCCCGCAAACAGGGTGCCGGGCGGACGCCGGAAGTTGATCGCGATCTCCGACACGCGCCGCGCCATCCGTTTGCCCGAGCGCAGATAGAACGGCACGCCCTGCCAGCGCCAGTTGTTGATCGAGAGCCGCAGCGCGGCGTAGGTCTCCGTGTTGGACTGCGACGCGATCCCCTCTTCCTCGAGGTAGCCGGGCACCGCCTTGCCCCCCAGCATGCCGGACGAGTATTGGGCGCGGGCCACGTCGCCCGCCGGCCCGATCGTCAGCGGCTGGATCGCGTTCAGCACCTTCACCTTCTCGTCCCGGATCGCCTCCGCGTGCAGCGAGCCCGGCGGCTCCATCGCCGTCAGCGCGAGCAGCTGCATCGTGTGGTTCTGGATCATGTCGCGCAGGCATCCGCTCTGCTCGTAATAGCCGCCGCGGGAGCCGACGCCGACTTCCTCCGCCACCGTGATCTGCACGCTGTCGATGAAGTTCCGGTTCCACAGCGGCTCGAAGATCGCGTTGGCGAAGCGCTGCACCAGCAGGTCCTGCACCGTCTCCTTGCCGAGGTAATGGTCGATCCGATACACTTGGTGCTCCTCGAAAACCGACCGGATGGTCGAGTTCAGCTCCCGCGCGGAGGCGAGGTCCTTGCCGAACGGTTTCTCGATGATGACCTTCGAGTGCTGCGGTGTGCCGAGGTGCTTCGCCGCCAGGCCGCTCGCGCCGAGGTTGAGCAGGATCGGCGCGAAAACCGAGGGCGGCGTCGAGACGTAGAACAGCCGCTGCACGTCGCGCCCGAGCTTCTTCTCGAGGGCGTCGATCTGCGTCGCCAGCCGGTCGAAGGCCGCGCGCTCGTCGTAGCCGCCCGCCACATACGTCGTCTGCGCCGCGATCCGGTCCCACACGTCCGGCTTCAGCTCACGGCGGGAGAACTCCTTGATCGCCTCCGCCGCCAGCGTGCGGAATTCCGCGTCGGGAATCGGCTTCCGGCCGTAGCCGATCAGGTGGAAGTCCGCCGGCAGCAGGTTGTCGCAGCCCAGATTGTAGACCGCCGGGATCAGCTTCCGCGCCGTCAGGTCGCCGGACGCACCGAAAATGACCACCACCGTCGGCGGGGCGCCGCGGTGCTTGCTGAGCCCGTGGAGAAAGGGATGGCGCTGGGTGTCGGACATGGAAACGGAAGTTGTTCGGTCGCCCCGTGGCGGTCGCAAGGGAAATGCAGGTTATGACGGGAGGCAACTGCCGCACCTCCTGTGCCGGACCCGCCGCTCCGCGTGTCATGGCCGGAAGTATTTCGGGAACAGCGGCACATTCTCGAAATGCAGCACCGCCGGCGCCCCGTCCGGGCCGAGCGCCACCTCCACCACGTCGAAGCGGAAAGTCGCCGGCTTCTCCGCCAACCCGCCCAGATAGGCCGAGGCCGCCCGCCGCACCGCCCGCTTCTTGCGCTCGTCCACCGCGTGGTAGCCCGGCACCAGCGCCCCCGCCGCGCGCGTCTTCACCTCGACGAAGACCATCACCTCGCCGTCGCGTGCCACGAGATCCAGTTCGTCGCGCCGGTCCGCGGGATTGCGCCAGTTGCGCGCCACGATCGCGAAGCCCCGCTCGCGCCGCAGCCATTCGGCCGCCGTCCGCTCGCCCGCGGCGCCGGTGTCCTCCTCGCGGCGCAGACCCAAACGGGCAAACAGGTGGCGAATCATGGCGAAGGCCGGCCTCCGTGATCTTACGCACGCCGGCGCGGCTAAATCTCATTGCGGCACCCGGTGGTGCCTTTGACAATCCCCGAGCACACCGCCACTTTCCGCGTCCCCCATGGCTTCATCCTCCCTCGCCGGCACGCTTCGCCGGTCGCTGCTCATCAAGGTCATCTCCAAGCCGGCTCCCAGCCGCGAGGACGTCGCGTCGGTGATCGAGCTGACCGCCTCCAAGGTCGTCGAGGCCCTGCAGGCGCAGTCGATGACGTTCTATCTCGTCGAGGGCAACGAGATCGCCTTCAAGCAGGTCTACTACTCGCCCACCCTCTGGACCGGCGACAGCGCCAAGGAGAAGCGCTTCCAGGAGACGGCCGCCAAATTGCTTTCGCTCAAGGTGCCGATCGGCAAGGGCATCGTCGGCCGCGTCGTCGAGACGGGCGAGCCGGTGTTCTTCCGCAACAGCGAGAGCCAGGCGCCGTTCATGGCGTCGATGGCCCAGACGACCGGCTTCGAGGTCCGGTCGATGCTCACCGTTCCGCTCAAGACCACCATCACGCTCGGCGCGATCCAGGTGCTCAACAAGGAGCTCAGCGCCGGCACCGACGGCGAGTTCACCGAGAAGGATCTCAGTTTGCTCAAGGAGGTCGCCGAATACTCCTCCACGCTGATCCACCGCATGGTGGATCCCAAGTTCGTCCCCAACGCCGAGGACACCGCCCGTTTCATCGCCAAGCTCACCGATCTCCCGCTCGTCACCAAGCTGGAGGAGATCGAGATCGACCAGAAGCTCATCGAGGTCACCGGCGACGCCATCATCCGCCGCGAGGGCATTTTCCCGCACAAGCGCATGAGCCCGAGCTCCGTCGCGGTGCTGATGTGCAACCCGCTCGACTACGGCAAGCGCGAGTCCTTCACGCAGGCCACCGAGATGTCCATCGAGGAGGTCAGCGTCGTCTCCGCCACGCTGTTCGACACCATCCTCAAGAAATTTTTCAAGGACGCCAAGACCGGCCCCGCCCAGCCCGGCGACGTGGACATCAGCGCCGTCACCGAGGTCATCCAGAATGCCTACAGCGCCGACGGCACCCAGTCGGAACTCAGCGCCAAGGACCTCGAGAGCGAGGACTCCGCGCCGATCGTGCAGCTCGCCAACCGCATCATCGAGGACGCCTACATCTCGGGCGCATCCGACATCCACGTCGAGCCGATGGAGAAGGAACTGCTCGTCCGCTACCGTGTGGACGGCCTGCTCGCCGAGAAGCTCCGGCTCCCGAAACAGGTCACCGGCGGCCTCGTCGCCCGCCTGAAGATCATGTGCAACCTCGACATCTCCGAGCGCCGGTTGCCGCAGGACGGACGCATCGTCTTCAAGCATTTCACGAAAAAGAACATGGACCTCGACCTCCGCGTCGCCACGGGGCCCATGAAAGACGGCGAGAAGGTCGTCATGCGCATTCTCGACAAGCAGAAGTCCACGCTGCCGCTCCCGGCGCTGGGTTTCTCCGAGGAGAACCTCCAGAAATACCGCGACTGCATCCG
>JACCEA010692034.1_pt1 | contig 14562 bp, 14 predicted proteins | sample 7449851 | NCBI WGS metagenome assembly JACCEA01 (sample SAMN15323453, study PRJNA562643) | freshwater metagenome | isolation source: river surface water | place: USA:Blue River Watershed | collected 2017-08-18 | reverse complement strand
GCAGTTCTATCAAGCCATTACCCGCATCGTGAATGACATTGATGAGGCAGTGACTGCGGTGGGCAGCGATTCCAATGAGCCACGCGGTGTGTTGCGTATCTCTGCATCAGTGGCCTATGGCGCAAAGGTAGTTGCACCTGTGCTGGCAACATTGGTTCAGCAGCATCCCGCGTTGCGTGCAGAGCTGGTGTTATCGGATTCGGTGGTGGATTTAGTGGCGGGTGGTTTTGATGCGGCCATTCGCATGGGCAAGTTGCCTGATTCCAGCATGCAGGCCATTCGATTGAGTGAAATGGCAGTCTGGCTGGTCGCACAGCGAGGGTTGTTTGCCCGCTCCCGCTTACCCAAGTCACCCACGGAGTTGGCGCACATTCCGTTCATATCCAACTCGGTGTTGCCGCAGCCCGATGTGTGGACCTTCACTGATGCAGCAGGTCATAAACAGCTGATCCGCTTCGTGCCAAAGCTGGTCGTAAATACTGTGGTGGGTGTACAGTCCGCAGTGCTGGCAGGCGGTGGCTTAGCTATCCTGCCCGACTACGCAGTGAAGGAGGATGTGGCTGCGGGTCACCTGATTCATGTTTGCCCACAATGGCACTTACCACCCGGCGGCATATACGTGGTGTTTCCTCGCGCTAAACATCGACCTCATAAGCTGCGTGTATTCATTGAGGCAATGAAGGCGGCGTACCGATTGTCGCAATGGTCGACTTCATAGATACCCTATCACTAATGCCTAAGGGTTAACCTTTCGTTTTGCTGACTCAAACTGTGTACGCCGGCAAGATTTAACACTAAATCCAATAACTCATCCCATGGTTCTGCATTGCGCATACCTTTGATGGATTTATCAATAGCGTTGGCTTTGCGCAGCATCTGTTGTAGTTGTGCTGGTTTAAGTCGACGCAAAGCATTTTGTATTAAAGGTTGACGTTTTTCCCAAATACCCGCTTGTCTGTCTGCCCACTCAAACGCCTTGGCTTGTGCGGTTGCTTGCGCTATTTGGTTTAAGCTGCGGATATCTCGCAATAGAGCCCACAGCAAGGTAATCGCATCAGTGCCTTCACTCTTCAGCCCTTGCAGCGTTTTTGCGGCAGCGCGTGCATCGCCATGCAACGCTTTATCGGCGAGGCTAAAAACATCGTAACGTGCGCTGTCTGCAACAGCACTGGCCATCAATTCGTAACTGATGTGTTTATCGGTGGTGAGTAAAGCTAATTTTTCAATTTCTTGCGCAGCAGCTAACAAATTACCTTCAACACGCGACGCCAATACATCAATTGCATGCTGATCGGCGGACAACCCGGATTGCTGTAAGCGTGTTGCAATCCATCGCGGTAATTGACTCGGCGGAATGGGCCAGATTTGTACATGAGCACCATTGTCTTCAATGGCTTTTACCCATTTACTTTTTTGTGTGGCGGCATCTAGCTTTTCGGTGATGACCAGTAGCAAGTTATCCGGTGATGGCTTTTCCAGATATTCCAAAAACGCTTTTGTACCTTTGTCACCTGGTTTGCCCGAGGGCATACGAATTTCGAAGATTTTTTTATCTGAAAATAATGACAAACTATTTGCTGATGCCAGTAACTGATTCCAGTCAAAATTACTTTCGACATGAAAAATATCGCGTTCCGTAAAGCCTTGTTGAGCTGCTGCTTTGCGAATGTGATCGCAGGCTTCTTGAATTAATAGAGGTTCATCACCGGAAACCAAGTAAACACTGGCCAGATTTTTGTTCAGCGTTGCACTTAACTGGTCAGGACGAAGTTTGGCCATGATCTTTTTTTTCAGTGTGCCGATTTAATAGTATCCGTGTACGACGCAAAATTTGTTGCGCCAATTCTCGATGCATTTCGCGCAGTATCAGCGCCTCTTCTTGTGCAGCGCCATTGGCATTGTTGAGATTGTAATTGTAGGTGCGGGTAATGCTGGCGCGGGTGTGTTTTTCGGGTGATTGCGCATCGTTGGCTAATCGGTATTCAACACTCAAGGTTAATTCGTAAGCACTGGTGAGTGCGTCTGCTCCTACTCCAGCAGTACGTCGATCCAGCAATAAATTTTTAATCTGTAATTGATGCGCTGAAGAGGGGCTTTCTTTTAGTCGATAGGCTTCTAATGATGGACGAAGATAAGTGAAAAGACTTGTGTATTCGTCATCGGCGGTAATTGTGATATCGACCCACTCCATTTTGGTGGATATATCGGGATTGCTGCCGCGTAAATGCCAACCGCAAGCAGTGAGTAGAGCAATACCCAATATGATTACTAATTGTTTCATTAGGATTTTCCGGTTGTTTGGTATCCCCCTCTCCCTTGATGGGAAAGGGGGGCGGGCGTTTTAATTAACTCGCTACGATATTCACAAGTTTATTCGGAACAATAATGACTTTGCGTACTGTGACACCGTCTAAAAATCGTTGCACATTTTCTTGTGCGAGAGCTTCTTTTTCTAGCCATTCTTTTGGCGCATCAACTGCAGCATCCAATTTTCCGCGTAATTTTCCGTTGACTTGTACCACCACTTCAATGGTTGAGCGAATCAGTGCTGCTTCGTCTAATTTGGGCCAGGTTTCATTGAGTGGAATACTGCTATGACCCAAGGCTTGCCATAGGTGCTGTGTAATGTGCGGCACGATTGGCGCGAGTAATAAAATCGCTGCTTCCAAGGCTTCGCGCTCGACTGCCAGTCCTTGTGGATTGGCGCGATCAGCCAGTTTGCTGGTTTCATTGAGCAATTCCATTGTGGCAGCAATCGCTGTGTTAAATGTATGACGACGGCCGTAATCATCGCTCACTTTTTGGATGGTTTCGTGCGTTTTACGACGAAGGTCTTTTTGTGCTTGTGGCAATAGGCTGACATCCAATGGAGCGGGTGTGCCTGCATTTAGGTGTCCTTCCACAGCCTTCCATAAGCGACGCAAAAATCGGCTGGCGCCTTCAACACCCGAATCACTCCATTCGAGGCTTTGTTCGGGCGGTGCAGCAAACATGGTAAATAGACGTACAGTATCTGCCCCGTATTGGTTAATAACGGATTCAGGATCAACCCCATTGGCTTTGGATTTGGACATTTTAATCACGCCGCCGAACTCGACTGGTTGCCCGGTTTGCTTGTGGCTGGCTTTAATTAAACGACCTTTTTCGTCACGTTCGATAACCACGTTATCGGGTTCGATCCAATTCTCTTTGCCATCCGCTTCTTTAATGAAGAAAGATTCGGCATTGACCATGCCCTGACAAAGTAAACGCTTGAAAGGTTCATCACCGCTGACCAATCCTTCGTCGCGCATCAATTTGTGGAAAAAGCGTGAATAGAGCAAATGTAAAATTGCGTGTTCGATACCGCCTACGTATTGATCCACAGGCAACCAATAATCAGCGGCTTTTTTGTCGATCATGCCGTCGGTGAATTGTGGACAGGTGTAACGTGCGTAGTACCAGCTGGACTCCATAAAGGTATCGAAGGTATCGGTTTCGCGTTCAAGGTATTTGCCGTCGAGTTCATCTTTTTTCCAGTTGATATCTGCTTTGATAGGCGAATGCACACCGTTCATCACCACATCTTCTGGCAATAAAACAGGAAGCTTGTGTGCGGGCACCGGAATTTCACCGCCCTCAGGCAAGTTGAACATGGGAATAGGCGCGCCCCAATAACGCTGGCGGGAGACACCCCAATCACGTAGACGGTAGTTGGTTTTCACTCGTCCTTTATTCGCCATTTCTAATGTGGATGCTATGGCGTCAAAGGCTGCGTTAAAGTCTAATCCGTTGTATTCACCAGAATTGATGAGCATACCTTTTTCGGTGAAAGGTAAGATCCCCTCCAGCTCCCTCTTACCCGAAGGGGAGTCTGATCCTCCCCCGGAGTTGGAAGGGGGGGTGTCCACGGGACGAATAACCACTTTGATCGGCAACTCATATTTCAACGCAAACTCGTAATCCCGTTCATCATGTGCGGGTACGGCCATGACAGCGCCTGAGCCGTAATCCATCAAAACATAGTTAGCGACCCACACGGCGACAGCCTCGCCAGTGATTGGATGAAGGGCTTTGATACCGGTATCCATACCTTTCTTTTCCATAGTGGCCATATCCGCTTCGGCTACTGATTGCACTTTGCAGTCAGCAATAAATTGCGCGAGTGCCGGATTCTTCTCTGCTAGATATTTGGAAATAGGGTGTTCAGCCGCAAGGCTCACATAGGTCACACCCATTAATGTGTCAGGGCGAGTAGTGTAGATGTCGAAACCGGTGAATTCGCCCACAGATGATTGCAAATCAAAATGCATTTCCAAACCGCGGCTTTTGCCAATCCAGTTGCGCTGCATGGTTTTGACTTGTTCCGGCCAGTGAGGCAGTTTGTCTAAGTCATTCAAGAGTTCTTCAGCATAATCGGTAATCTTGATAAACCATTGGGGGATTTCTTTGCGCTCGACTAATGCGCCAGAACGCCAGCCACGACCATCAATCACTTGTTCATTGGCCAATACAGTTTGGTCAACTGGGTCCCAGTTGACGGTGGACATTTTTTTATAGACCAAGCCTTTCTCATACAAACGTGTAAAAAACCATTGCTCCCATTGGTAATACTCAGGTTTGCAAGTCGTCAGTTCGCGTGACCAGTCAAAACCAAATCCCAGTTGCTTCAATTGATTACGCATGTGGTCGGTGTTGGAGTAAGTCCATTTGGCGGGTGCTGTATTGTGTTTGAGTGCTGCATTTTCTGCGGGTAGACCAAAGGCGTCCCATCCCATAGGGTGCAGTACATTCTTACCTTGCATACGTTGGTAACGGGCAATCACATCGGTAATCGTATAGTTGCGTACGTGCCCCATGTGTAGCTTGCCACTGGGATAAGGAAACATGGCCAAACAATAGAATTTTTCTTTGCTGGTATCTTCAACCACCTTAAAGCTTTGGTGGGTTTCCCAATAGTGTTGTGCTTCTTGTTCAATGTCGGCGGGATTGTATTGTTCTTGCATCACCATTTACGAAAACCTTCAATTGCATGGAGTTTAATAAAAAGAAGCGGATTATAGAGGCAAGCAAAACCTAAGTGCAGCGTTTTTATTCGATGATTGGTAGTATTCACCGTGATTTAATTCAATCTACTGTCACCTCATTTGAAAAAGGAAAAATCAACCTAATGAAATCGAATCGTGCTTTACAGGATTATTTGATGAGCTTACCTGAAGCTCTGCTTGACTATCCCTTCGGGGCTGACATTCACGTCTATAAAGTTCAGGGAAAAGTGTTTGCTATCTATTTCAAGGGGGATGAAAGGGAAACCATTAACTTGAAATGTGATCCGATCTTGGCTCAAGAGTTACGTTCTGTGTTTGATGAGGTGAAGCCGGGATATCACATGAATAAAAAGCACTGGAATACCTTGGATTTAACTGGAACACTTCCATTTGTTGAGGTTTGTCGCCAGATAGATCACTCCTACGATCTGGTGGTTAAAAAGCTGCCCAAGGGGGTCAAACAACGAATGCGGATTTTGTATGAGCGGTTAGCATGGCTTTGAACCTATCTAAGACAGTCGTTGTGGTTGCAATCAACCACTAGCTTGGCATACAATCGCCGCCCCTGAAAAAGGGTACACACGGCACTAGTCACAAACACCAAGGCATGTCGCCTGGTTACTTCGCGCCGTCCAAGCCCATAAGTGTTTGGGTAAAAGTTTGGAGCAAATATGTACGCAATCTTTGAAAGCGGTGGCAAACAGCATCGCGTAGTGGAAGGCGAAACCCTGAAACTCGAAAAAATCGAAGTCGCCACAGGCGGCACAGTTGAATTCGACAAAGTGTATCTGGTAGCTGTGGGTGACGATGTGAAAATCGGTGCTCCCGTGGTTGCAGGTGCTAAAGTTATCGCTGAAGTGGTAGCTCAAGGTCGTGCTGACAAAGTGAAGATCATCAAATTCCGTCGTCGTAAGCACCACATGAAGCGTCAAGGTCACCGTCAGTGGTTCACTGAAGTGAAAATCACTGCAATTAAGGCTTAATTGAGGAGTTTACGAAATGGCTCACAAGAAAGGGGTAGGTAGTTCCCGTAACGGTCGTGATTCAGAAGCGAAACGCTTAGGCGTTAAGGCTTTTGGTGGCGAATTGGTTTCAGCTGGCAGCATTATTGTTCGTCAACGTGGTACTCAATTCCATCCCGGTGTTAATGTTGGAATCGGTAAAGACCATACCATTTTTGCGAAAGTGGATGGCAAAGTGAAATTTGAAATTAAAGGTGAGCATAGCCGTCGTTTCATCAGCATCGAAGCTGTGTAATTACGGTCAATCATCTGCTGGTTACGCAAGTCACTGGCAAAAAGAACAATAAAAAGCCCTGTCGTATGCCGTCAGGGCTTTTTTATATTTACCTTGGAGATAATCGTGAAATTTGTTGATGAAGCCCCCATTTCTGTCGAAGCCGGTAAAGGCGGTAATGGCATGATGAGTTTCCGTAAGGAAAAATTTATCTCCAAAGGTGGTCCCAATGGCGGTGACGGCGGTGACGGCGGCAGCGTTTACCTGAGGGCTGATGAAAATCTGAACACTCTTATTGATTATCGTTTTCAGCCTAAATACAAAGCGGAAGATGGTGAAAAGGGTGGAACCAAAGACTGCACAGGAGCCAAAGGGGAAGATTTATATTTACCTGTTCCAGTGGGTACCACAGTAATTGACACTGACACCGAAGAAATCTTTGGTGACCTTACCGAAAACGGTCAGATTTTGAAGGTCGCCCAAGGCGGTTTTCATGGTTTGGGTAATACCCGATTTAAATCCAGTACCAACCGTGTCCCACGCAAAACTACACCTGGTACCCCAGGAGAGGCGCGTAACCTCAAGCTCGAATTAAAAGTCTTGGCGGATGTCGGCATGCTAGGTCTACCTAACGCCGGTAAATCCAGCTTTATTCGCGCAGTCAGTTCGGCAAAACCAAAAGTGGCGGATTATCCCTTCACCACACTGGTTCCCAACTTGGGAGTGGTGAAAGTTCAGCAGCATCGCAGTTTTGTGATTGCGGATATTCCTGGTTTGATTGAAGGCGCATCCGAAGGTGCAGGACTGGGAGTCCGTTTTCTCAAACACTTAACACGTTGCCGATTGCTCTTACATGCTGTGGACATGGCACCGATGGATTCATCTGATCCTGCTGAAAATGTGCGGGTCATTGCCAATGAATTACAAAAGTTCAGCCCGACATTGGCGGGTCGTGATCGTTGGTTGTTATTAAATAAAATTGATTTGCTATCGCCTGACGAAGTGGATACACGTTGTGATGCTGTTGTAAAAGCCTTGGATTGGAATGGCCCCGTGTTCCGTATTTCGGCATTAAAAAATGAAGGCACTGCGCAGCTAGCTGGAAAAATCATGGATCATCTTGAGGCTATTTGGGAGGAAGAGAGAGCAAATCCAGACAGGCGTGAGCGTGAACTGGAATTACAAAATCAAATGGCACAAGAAGCGCGAGATCGTATCGAAGAGTTGCGTGAAATCCATCGTGCTGCCAAAAAAGCGCGTGGCGAAGATTTCAATGAAGATGATTATGATGTTGAAATTATTTATGCAGATTATTAATTAACAAATCTTACCTCTCTCCCTAACCTTCTCGCACAAGGGGAGAGAGAAACGATATTCACTAATATAAAAAATGTAAACTACGATGAAAAAACGCGAAAAAATTCCTACCACCAAACGCTGGGTTGTCAAAATCGGCAGCGCACTTTTAACCAATGACGGAAAAGGATTGGATGCAACGGCTATTGCTGGTTGGGTAAAACAAATGGCGCAATTGCGTAATCAAGGAATTGAATTGGTATTGGTTTCTTCAGGCGCGGTTGCTGCGGGTATGCGTCGTTTGGGTTGGGATTCGCGTCCAACAGAAATTCATCAATTACAAGCTGCTGCTGCTGTAGGACAAATGAGTTTAATCCAAACCTACGAAGTAGAATTTCAGCGTTATGGATTACTCACCGCACAGGTGTTATTGGATCACGATGATTTTTCTTCGCGCCAACGTTATTTAAATGCACGCTCGACACTGAAAACATTAGTCAATTTAAAAGTCGTTCCGGTTATCAATGAAAATGATACGGTTGTAACAGATGAAATTCGTTTTGGTGATAACGATACCTTAGGTGCTTTAGTTGCTAATTTAATTGATGCTGATTTGTTAGTAATTTTGACCGATCAAAAAGGTATGTATGACTCAGATCCTCGCTCCAATCCTGATGCAAAATTATTAAGCGAAATTGCTGCTGACGATTCGCGTCTCGAACAAATGGCGGGGGGTGGTGGTGTATTGGGGCGTGGTGGCATGATTACCAAGGTGCGTGCTGCTCGCGTTGCCGCTCGTTCAGGTGCTGACACGGTAATTGTCGGAGGCCGAATTGAAAATGCCTTGCTGCGAATTGCATCCGGCGACGATATAGGCACTTTTTTGTGGGCTGCACAACAACCTCAAGCTGCGCGTAAACGTTGGCTATCTGGTCAATTACAAACGCGTGGAACCTTGGTCTTGGATGATGGTGCTGCGCGCGTATTGCGCGAACAAGGTAAAAGTTTGTTGCCTGTCGGTGTAAAAGAAGTGCGCGGTGAATTTACGCGGGGTGATATGGTAATCTGTGTCGATTCATCTGAAAAAGAAATCGCTCGCGGATTGGTAAATTATCACGCAGACGAAGCAAAAAAAATCATCGGCAAACCCAGTAATAAAATCCTAGAAATTCTTGGATACCAAGACGACAATGAACTGATTCATCGGGATAATTTGGTGATTAGCTAAGAGCTCTACTTTTTGGAAACTGATGGATACTGAAAAGCTCAAAGATTTACCGATAGAATATGACTAGATACCCTATAAATCGGAGCTTTTCACAGTTCCTTACATTTCAATAATACTTCAACTGCGTAGCCTTCCCTCTAAACACCCGATATGAAAAAATCGTATAAGCAATAATGGTTGGCAATACAATCACAGCTCCCACTAAAATAAATTTCAGTGATTCAGGTGCGCTGGAGGCTTCCCAAATATTCAGTTGATTGGGAACTACATAAGGAAAAAAACTGTAGGCGAGGCCAATAAAACTCATTAAAAAAATAGTGGCAGCCGATACAAAAGGAAACCATGAAAAATGTTCTATATTGGGTGAAAAATATTTTAAAAATCTGTCAGCTGCAAAGAGTAAGCTGAAACATAAAATAGGAATAATCATCAGTAATAATAGTGTTGGGCTGCCAAACCATTTATCGTAAATGTTAGAACTTACCCATGGATTCACAATCGAAACAGCAATTAAACCTAAAGTCATCAACCAGCCACAGCGTCTTGCCCAAACGGTCGCACGTTGTTGCAATTCACCTTCAGTTTTCATGACTAACCAGCAAGCACCGATATAGCTGTAACCTGCAGTCACGCAAATAGCACTGAGTGATGCAAATAAGTAAGCATTCATGCTGGATTCAAAACCCATAATGTACATGCCTAACATATAGCCTTGTGACAAGGTTGCCAGCAATGATCCAGCTTTAAACGTGTGATCCCAAAGATTTTTATGATCTTCTGGTGCTTTTGCCCGAAAATCAAATGCAACACCACGTAAAATTAATCCAGCGAGCATGATGGTCACAGGTAAATATAAATGAAATAAAACCAAGCTGTGTGCGGTTGGAAATGCAATTAATAAAATGCCGATTCCCAGAACTAACCAGGTTTCATTGGCATCCCAAAATGGACCTATACTGGCAATCATGGTGTCTCGGTGGGCTTCAGAATTTCGGGGTAACAAAATTCCGACCCCCAAATCATAACCATCGAGAATGGCGTAAACAAAAAAAGCCAAACCCATTAAGCCAATAAAAATAATCGGTAACCAAAACGCTTCGCCAGTAAGTTGTGTAAATTCATTCATGATTGCACCTCTGCTTTATTTCTATTCATGGCAAGATGATCTTCGAGTGTTTCAATTTCGTTGGGTTGATCCACTAACACCGATTTATTTGCCATCACAAATAAGGTTCGAATGTAAGCAATCAACAACACGAAATAGAGCAATAAATAAATAGCCAGTGAAATGCCGACGTTACTTGCGGGTACGCTTGTCACCGCCTCTTGGGTAGTAAGCACGCCCGTAACCAACCAAGGTTGACGACCAATTTCCGTGACGTACCAGCCAGCGAGCGTGGCAATCCAGCCAGAAAATGTCATGCCGACAAAGATTTTTAATAAGAATGGTGACATTTCAGTTTTGCGTCCTTTGGCAATTAAAAAAATCTGCCAAGCGCCGAACCAGCTCACCGCTAACATCAATACTCCTATTCCTACCATAATTCGAAATCCATAAAATACGGGCGCAACCGGTGGATGTGCATTCGGAAATTCATTCAGTCCTTTTATTTCTCCATCCATATCATGCGTAAGAATTAAACTGGCCATCTTGGGTATTTCAATTGAAAATCGATTTTCTTGAAGCTTTGCATCGGGAATGGCAAATAAAACCAATGGCGCTCCTTTTTCAGTTTTCCACACGGCCTCAACAGCGGCAACTTTTGCCGGTTGATGTTCGAGCGAATTTAATCCATGTAAATCGCCTAAAAAAATTTGTATAGGAATTAAAATTGCAGCCGCGACTACTGCAGTTTTTAATGCAAGGCGCGGTGCTGGTTTATGATCTTTTCTCAAAATTCGATAAGCGGAAATTCCGGCAATTAAAAATGCAGCGGTTAATCCTGAAGCGACTAACATGTGCGCCAAGCGATAAGGCATGGATGGATTGAAAATAATCTCAAGCCAGTCGAGAGGAAAGGCTTTGCCATCTCTCATTTCAAAACCAGTCGGTGTTTGCATCCAAGAATTGAGTACGATTATCCAAAAAGCAGACATAGTCGTGCCGAATGCAACTAAAAATGTTGCAAGAGTATGTAAGCGATTGGATACACGATTAATACCGAACAACATAATTCCTAAAAAAGTGGCTTCGAGAAAAAAAGCTGTCAGTACTTCATAACCCAATAATGGACCCGCAATATTGCCTACGGTTTCCATATACCCCGGCCAGTTGGTGCCAAATTGAAAGCTCATGGTGATGCCGCTAACAACGCCCAATGCAAAGGTTAGTGCAAACACTTTTACCCAAAAACGATAAGCACGCATCCAGACATCATCACCATCACCTTTGTAACGAATCTTGAAATAAAATAAAAACCATCCCAATGCGATTGAAATGGATGGAAATAAAATATGAAAAGAAATGTTGGCCGCGAATTGAATACGTGAGAGCAGTAAAGTATCGACAAGTGGATCTGACATATTAATTACCTCTAGTGAAATTCATTCCACCCTGACCCTAGTCTTGCGAGTGGGCGAGTTAGCAAGAACGACGGTCAAGTCTTCTTGCCCATATTAAAAATTTTGTCCTTCATATCCAGAACCTTTCCAATATTGCTGCCTAACTTCAGCATTGAATTTAAATGGCTTTTGTCCAATCGCTGCACCTCTTCTGTCCAGACAGTTAACATTTCCATCAGCTCATACATATCTTTCATGCGTTCCTGCGCGTATTCTTCTTCGGTGTTGGCTGGTTTTTCGAGAAGCAAGTTACGCAGTGCTGACATGGTTGGATCCATTTCGCGTTTGCGTCTTTGTTGAATTAGGATTTTGGCGATGTCCCAAGCAGTGCCTGGTGCTGAATAGAATTCGCGGCGATCACCCGTGAAATGTTGAAGCTTAATCAGTTCCCATGACATCAATTCCTTGAGGCCCATGCTGACATTGGATCGTGAAAAGCTCAGGGCTTCACTGATGTCATCCGCACACAATGGGTCTTTGCTGAATACCAGCAAGGCATATATTTGACCCACTGTTCGGTTAATGCCCCAGCGGCTGCCCATTTCGCCGAAATGGAGGATGCAAGACTGGAGCATAGGCGTCATTTGAATAGACATGTTGGAATTCCTGTAATTTCAGTATATTCTGAAATTACAGAATTATTTGATCTGTGTCAATGACAGGATATGGCAAATAGGCGAGGGCGAAATGTTGGGCATCAGGAAAAATTCAGCGGTTTTGAGAATATGGTGTATTCGCTGGCTCTACTTAGTAGTTCTGGGTCATTTCCTTGTGGGATTGTTGATGACTTGGTGTGGCGATTCTATTTTATTTGAAGCTTACAACTCGTCAGTGCTGAAAAAGTTTCTATTGATTGACAGTCAAGCGGCTGAGTTATTACAGGTTTGGTGGATTGCAATTTTTGGCGCTACACTCCAAGCCTTTTCGATTTTGCTTATGGGATTAATTTATTTAGGAAATCATGGCAAAAATCATCGTGTTTGGTTGCTGATTGTCGCGGCCATTATCATTTGGGCTCCGCAGGATATTTATTTTTCATGGGTGCATGAGATTCGAATGAATCTGTGGGTAGATATTATCGCTGTGATGGTATTGTTGCCGCCTTTGTTATTTTTAATAAGTTCCGACCGAAACATGTCATAAACTCAGAAAGGAAATAGTGATGTCTACAGAATTAATATCCAAAGCAATATTTTCAACATCACCCCTTGGAATTTTAATCACGGGTGCTACAGGTTTTATTGGTCAATCATTGGTGCCTTTATTATTAGCGCAGGGGCATCACATTGTTGTTCTCACTCGCTCGCCCAATAAAGCTTTAAAATTGTTTGGCAATAATATATTGGCCGTTGATGACTTAAATGTGATTGAACATCATCATCCCATTGAATTAGTGATTAATCTCGCTGGTGCAAGAATTTTAGGCATGCCTTGGACTCCATCGCGTAAAAAAATCTTAATCAATAGTCGAGTCTCGCTCACTGAATCACTTGTGAAATGGATGCATCAGCGAGAGCAAAAACCTGCATTATTTCTATCAGCATCTGCTATAGGTTATTACGGAATTCAAGTGCAGGATGATCCAACAGAATGCGCAGAAGATCATCCGCCGCAATCCATTTTTATGTCGCAGCTTTGTCAGAATTGGGAAGCGGCTGCAACTAAAGCTATTGAAGGTAATGTCGCGGTTAATATTTTACGTTTTGGTGTAGTGTTAGGAAAAGGTGGCGCTTTACCCATGATGTTATTGCCGATTCGCATGGGATTGGGTGGAAGATTAGGCACAGGCAAGCAAATATTATCTTGGATTCATATTGACGATTTGTTATGCGCTATGGCGCATTTGGCTAATCAACACTTTGAAAATCCATCATCGGTGCAAATGAATGTTTTTAATTTCACCGCTCCTGAAGCAGTAACGCAAATTCGGTTTAGTCAAACGGCAGCCAAAATTCTACACAGACCTTGGTGTCTACCAACACCCGCCTTTAGCATGAAGTTATTAATGGGTGAACAAGCGGATCTTTTATTGGAAGGGCAAAGAGTTAAACCTGCTGCGTTATTGAAATCTGGTTTTCAATTTTTGTATCCCTCTATTGATGCCGCACTTGAGGGACTGTTAAAAAAATGAAAAATATAGAAGATATTTTGAAACAAGATCGAGTCATTCTGTTTGATGGTGTGTGTCGATTATGTAACGGATGGGCGAAATGGATTATAAAAGTAGATAAAGACTATCAATTTAAATTGTGCTCTGTTCAATCGGAGACTGGTCAGGCAATTTTAACGCATTTGACCTATCCAACCGACAGTTTTGACACCATGATAGTGATTGGAGATGGGCAGGTGTATGAAAAAAGTGATGCTTTTTTTTCGATTATGAAAACCTTGGGTGCTCCATACAATTTGCTGACAATTGGAAAAATAATTCCTGGATATATCCGAAATTGGTTGTATGACCGGATTGCCTTGAATCGATATCAATGGTTTGGTCGATTGGATACTTGCTCAATCGACCTGCTATTAGACGAAAAGCGATTTATATGAATTTTACTTTCAAAAACACGCAATTCGATTTTTATAAAAAATGAGAATGTTGCTGGCTATTCAAATAAGGCCAGATAAAGAGAGATACCTATGCAAACTAATCAGGAAGTCCCCAAAAAACTACTGCTACTAATTTCCTTGGTTCAGGGGCTTATATTGTTGCTCTTGCACCAAACAATAGAGCGGAGTGTGTGGACAGAGTATTCGCCACACTGGCTATCAAGTTTTTATGCGATGGCGTTTGTTGGTCCGAGTATGTTGTTAGTCGGATTGGTGTCTGGACAAATTCGTCGCTGGTTTATATTTGTATTGCCTTTTACCTTATTGATTGGTGCATTAGCTTATTACATGGGTTGGCAGGCAATACCAATAAAGTATGTGGATTATGCCGGATTGTGGTTTTCGCTTGTCTTAAGTTTAATGTTGGCGACATTTAAAGCACAGATTTATCTACAGCAATATATTCACGGTGGGTTATTCACCTATGCAAATTTGTTTCGATGGTCTTGGCGAAATTTTTTAACCTTATCACTGGCTTTAGTGTTTGCACTCGCAGTCTGGGGGCTACTCATGCTCTGGGCTTGGTTGTTTAAATCGGTAAAAATTGATTTCTTCTATGATCTATTTACAGAATCTTGGTTTTATTATCCTGTAATAGCATTGGCG
>JACCEA011731857.1_pt1 | contig 14564 bp, 22 predicted proteins | sample 7449851 | NCBI WGS metagenome assembly JACCEA01 (sample SAMN15323453, study PRJNA562643) | freshwater metagenome | isolation source: river surface water | place: USA:Blue River Watershed | collected 2017-08-18 | reverse complement strand
CCAGGCACTTATCTTCGCTTCTACAAGGGCGAGGAAAAGATGTCCACTGTGGTTGTCACCAAGAAGAATACTTATCTTGTAGTGAATCCCCAGCCTCTCCAAACCTTCAATACATTTGAGGAACTCTGCGGAGCGCATCCTGGTTACACAGAAATTCACACCTCCACTTCTGACGACAGGAAGAATGAAACAGCTGAACAGAGGGAGCGCAAGCAACAGGAGCACATCGCAAAGCGCACAGAGGATGAGAAGTACATGTGCGCTCTCTATGACTACTATGGCCTTGAGGATGCTAGCTGGGAAGCTGCTTATCACATCTTCGCAGAGATTGATGGAGAGATTGCGCCTGTCTCTTTCAACAGAAAGAAGAATGAGATCTTTGTAAATAGGGGATTCAAGGTGAGTGAGAGACGTATCATCCATTCTTTCTCAGAGTTGGATGTTGGTCCAGTGACAAAGTTCTGGTACAAGCCCTGTCTTCGCCAGGAAACTCTTATTCCTGTGGAGACGAATCTTACACCGAAGCCAGGCCAGAAGATTGGGTACATCACTTATTATCACTATGCGTTTTCAAAGAAGGATGTGATTGATAAGGGAATGCGTCCTCTTCAAGAGAAGGGTTACTTTGTGTATCTGAGATTGTTAAACAAGAAGTTTGAGTGGCAGAGACATCAGGTTCTGAAGGATCCAAATGTTCTGGATGTATTCAATTACTCTTACGATGGAAAGTTTTGGAAGATGCGTGGATTCGAGAAGAGGGGTTCTGCAAATATCACAGAGCTATTGTAAATAAATAAAAAACAAAAAGAACAAAAAATTTGACAGGAAACTATGGTTATTTTTTCATTACCCACCCATTCTAGCAAGTGAGAAAAGCAAAATGGCTTCTTCCGTGAAATGTGCAGCGTTCCGTCTGTCTGACATGGTGCCTTGCCAATGCAAGCCCAAGAATGGCTCTGACCTTTGTAAGAATCACCAGGACTTCTATGACAAGGAGGCTTGGAAGGAGCGGTTCTTTGATAGGAGTAAGTACTACATTGGTACTCTTCATGCTACAGAAGATACATTCACTACAAGACTGATACGTGTGATAGAGCACTCTCTGATTTCTGGACGAGTTGTCTTGGACAAAAGAGATATTGATGCATTATCAGAGAATTCTTTGAATCTCTTCACAGTGATGGTTGGAACAGGAAAGGTTGACCCTAATTGGAACATTCAGCTTCAAACAAATGCTCTGAAGCACGCAATGAAGGCACTTCATCCTCTTGTTCAAGTGGACATCCCTTTGCCTATCATTGAGAAGGAGATTGTGCCTTACATGAATGCTGCCAAGAATCCAATCACGGTCATCGTGAAGTGTATTCTTCTCTACAACATGGTTCTGAGAAACGCAAATCAAGAGATCAGAGAGCGATATGTCAAGTCGTTCATAGAGAAGATGCTGGACCAGCCAGTAATGAAGGACCACCTTATGACTGGATCAGAGTACATCCTAAACTTACAAAAGATAAATGCTGATGTTTGGAAGAACTGTGTGAATGAATCTGGTTTGCTAAAGGTCTTGGAGGAAAAGCAGAAGACAATTAAGGCAGAGAAGCGTGCTCTGATGATGGTACACAAGGGAGGAATTGTAGAGAAGGTGTTCCATCCTGACAAGGTGGAGAGGTGGCTTGAGCTCGGTGGTGAAGAGCTTGTGGATATGATGTTTGGATAGAGTGTTTCTTTTAGATTTATCTGTAATTCTTTTTTATTGTTATACACACCAATAGGCCGAAAAAAATTGAATGTGAAATTCCCTAGATACAGTAAGTACCCTTTCCTAGTAATCAGAAAGAAACAAGCAAAATGCCGCAGAAGCACGGTTCTCAAATGTCCAAGGCGCAGAAGTCCAGGGAGATGAAGCAGAAGGTACATATTCATCTCGCACTGGATGATGACTCTGCATACTTTGGACGCGTCATGAAGATCAACATGGGGCGTTGTGTGGTGAATCTTTGGGATCACGAGAAGAAGTGCCACCGAGAGGTCCAGGCTGTTCTTCCCAATCGCAAGCGCGCAATCATCAAGATGAACGACTTGGTGAATCTCGCAAAGTCTCATCCAGATTGGGAGGTTCAGGTGCCTGTAGATTCCAAGACTGCGAATGAGCTGCGCAAGATGAAGCGTATCAGTGCTGAGCTCGCGACTGACACGACTACAGTTGAAAAGGGCAAGAAGGGCAGCGCCGCAGCAGCAGTAGAGGATGCCTTTGAGTTTGACTACGAAGGTGTAGAGCAAGAGGAGGAAGAGGTTGAGGCTGACATGCCAACAAAGGAAAAGGCGAAGGCCAGTGTTGATGAGGACGACTTTGACATTGACGACATCTAAAGATAAAAAGACAAAGAAAAAAGAGAAAATGGAGCAAATCCAACAAAAACTAAATTTTTTCATGAGTGCACATCCAGAAATACGCACCTATACAATTTCCAATCTTCTTCTTGGTGAGTATCTCGATACAGAAGTAGGCACTCTTCCTTTTTTCAAACGACTCCTTTGTGAGAACCAAGTCTTTTCAGAAGTCAGTGTTTTAAATGAGCATCCTATGAAGCGAGTGTTCCTCCAGTACCTCCATTATTGCCTTGTAAAACGGGAAAAGGCTGGGCTGGAAATAGCCTTTTTAACAAAGGAAGCACTTGAAAAATTGAAAATAAAAAGCCATGTAAGGTAATCATAGAAAAATGAGAAATACAATGGAGGAGAATCAGTTTCCTAATGTGTTTGCTGTTTTAGGAGATTTAGAATCTTCACGAACAGAAATTGCGCTTTTCACTGTGGAACGTGTTGAAAGTATTCAAAAGATTGTTCCTATTGATGTTTATTTCCCAGTTGTCTTTCGTATTATAAATAATCCTGCTCCACTAAGAATGTATAGGACTACTACAGTGAATGATTCCCAGGAACTTCAGATAACAAAGTATTGGTATACAGGGCGCTATATGATACCGACGAGTGATTCTGGTCGTTCACTTACTGTTCCTATCTTTGATTTTGAGAATAGAAGTTATTTTGAAACACTTTGGCCCCAGCTTCAGAAAGTACAGCTGAATGAGAACTCGGTGGAACTCATGATTCAAAACCAATCACATCAAAGAAGAATACGCAACGAACTTTTACAACTTCTTCAGCGTGTGTCAGAACAACAAGTAGCAGAACAACCACCGCCTTTTGACATTCCAAGGCGTGTTGCAGAGGTTCTCATTCACAATTTGATTGAGAGTGGCGCAAGTTGCGCAATTAGCACAGAACCGTTCAGCCAGTGTAATGAGATTTCTATTACACCTTGTTATCATTACTTTCAGCGGAGAGCTCTTGAAACATGGCTAAGTTCACACAGAAACTGCCCAGAATGTCGCGGACCTGTCTTTTCCGTTTATAATTTCATGCGTTAAATAAAGAGGCATATAAATATTTGTATCGTACTATAGGTATAGGATGACGCAAAGATTGGTTCAGGTAGAAAATCATCATCTTTTTTCAAATACAAGAGTTCTTCACTTTGACACAGTGGAAGAGTGTCGCAACCTTCTACAAGAGGAAATTGTCCTTTTACAAAGAGCAGATATCCAGATTCGTGTGAGTCCACAAAGAGAAGGTGCTTTTCAACGGAAGTTTTTTACAGAGGGTCTTATTCCTAAAGAGCATGATTTCATCTGGGTTCGTATCGTGTATCCGAAAAAATAAACTGAATAGAAGGGTTTGTGGGCAACCAGCCTAACACTGCAATATTACTTATCCGTCCCCAAGAACCATCCAGTGACCGATCACGCTCATTTCCATTTCCCAAGAAAGACCATGGATCCCACGCATTCACAAACATGGTTGTTCCTAATTCTGCAGTTTCTAGACAATCAGGAATAAGCCCACCTGTAAATTTGTGAGAATCCCAGTCATATCCAAGGACAGTGATACCCTTTTTTTCAAAGAGTGGGAGAAGATCCTTGAAAGCAGGTTCAAAGATATCGGTGATAAAATTAGTGTGCCACCCAGAAAACGCACCACCACCTACATTATAAATCTGTAGTTTCTTACAAGGAGAATAAATAACCGCATTCAAAGCTAGGCGCCACATCTTCTTGTAAAAAAGAATGAGGTCGTCGACTGGCCTATCACGAAAATACTGAAAATCTGGTTGATAAGGATGATCCAGTGCAGCGCCTATTAGATTGAGAAGATGAACTCTATGAAATCCAGAAGATAACTTTACTGTTGCGCGACAGTAAAGAGCAAAGTTTGGCATCAATGTTTCTTTAGTAGAGAGGCGATATGCACCCTCGTCATATCCAAAGTGATCATTCAGAGCCTTTTTACTGTAAAAACGTTTCATTGCGATATTACAAGGCTCTCTCTCGCGCATCAAAAGCTTAATGTCGTCTAATTTATCATCTGAATGATAATATACTTTTACAGATGAAAAATCATGATAATCCCAATGATTTGGCTCAAGGACCCAAGCAGGAAATTCACATGTGGGGAAATAAAAAGAGCGAGCTAGTTTTGCTTTTTCAAGTAAATCCATCTATTCTTTTTTATAGAGTTTAGTTTAAACCTCGTCATTAAAAGCCCACTTGTCATACCGATCTGGATGCCAGTAGGTCGCCATCATATCTTCTTTACAAGCCCTTGTTCTTTCTATGATTCTCTTTTTGGATTCTTGCTCTTCTAGATATGCATTCCAACGCTTTTTGTAATCTGCAGTGGGTTCACGATTTCCCATAGGAAGGCGAAGAGGTGTATCCACTGCGACTAAAATACGAAGCTTGTCTGGAAGATGGGGTAGCTCTTCAATGAGTGTATTTGGAATCCATAGATTACATATATTTTTGGGTAGTTGCTTTATGTTTTTAATCTTTGTAAAACCAATATATAAATGATCTAATTTTCCAGGGAGATCAGGGAGTTCTTCAGTATTTGTATACCTACAATCTAAAAGCTGAAGACTGTTGGGTAGTTTGGGTAGTACACTAATTTGTGTGTATGAACAATCCAAACATTCAAGATAAGGGGGAAGCTCTTCAGGTAGAGATGTAATTTGTGTATTGCTACACAGTAATTCTGTAAGTGTTTCAGGTAGAGCAGGAAGTGAAGAAATACGGGTACTATAACAATACAAATGCAGAAGGTTTGGAGGAAGTTCTGGAAGGCTTTCAATCGCCGACTTATGACAAAAGAGTGTCCTAAGACTATTAGGGAGTTTTGGTAGACTACGAATACCTGATCCAGACAAGTCTAAGAAAGTGAGACCTTCAGGCAAAGGGGGTAAAGATGTTAAGTGCCTACAATTTGCGCAATCAAGCCTTCTCACTGTAGAAGGAATATAGGGTATGGATGTGATACTCAAACCAATAACATTTAATTCTTCCGTACAGAGTTCTAACAACTTGTTCAAAAGCTTTTCATTCGCTTCACTATTTACTTCGTTAACCATTTTACTTTTCTAGCTACTAAAAAAGTTAAATGGTAAATGGGAAACTCAATTTTTATAAATATAATACTCGTAAAATGCGTCTGTTTTCAGCCATTCCAAGATTTCTTTTGCTGTTTTTGCGTCAATAAAAGTCTCCTTCTTAATATAATCCCCATTCATTTTTGGGAGAATAGATGGAAATTCAGTTACACGTACATGTAATGCCGAGATTTCTCCTCTGTAATGCGCAACAGATAAACAATTGCTTGAATGTTTGTTACAAATAACAAAACTCGTACCAAATGGATCAGGATTCTTTGTATCAATGAAAAAGTCAGTTCCTTCAATTCCTTTTTCAATAGTCTTGCGAAGGGCCTCCATTTACTTGTCAACGACTCATTCCTTTATATCAACTCTGTAAATGTAATATTTACATTCATCAAAGTAAGCATAAATCATAGATATGTTATCTTCTACATATTTTTTCGCATATTCCCTTGTATAATAGGGAGACCATGCCTTGCCTATAGATTTATGAAGCTCTGCTAATTTCTTATCTAAAGCATCACACACTTTATCAAATGAACTATAATCACCAGATTCATCAAAAATCGGTTCTTCATAGCGTTCACCAACATATCCTGTATAATGTCTGTAAATATAGCCCATTTTATACTTATTTACAACACAATAAGAGAATATCAATTTTTAACATATAGTTTAAAAGATAGAGTAGAATCATATACAATGAACCATGACACAGTAATTAGAAAGGCAACTCTTCAAAGCTTGAAAAACCAGAAAGAAGAAACGGGGTGTGAAACCCCCAAAGAGAAATATGATAAAATACTCTATACAATTTTTAAACGTGCTATAAATGAAGTTAAAATTCTTGCAAAACAAGGGAAGACAGAATACAGATTTCCTGTCAGAGAGCCCTCCAATACAGGCTTTGAAGATATGAAGGCAGATTTCAAAGATCCACAATATATTCTTGATAAGTATTTTGAATACGCTGTGGCTGCTTTTCCAGATTCAGAAGTCTATATTGATCGTGTTATAATACCACAAGAAAAAGAAGACAGATCGTATATTCAGTGTAGATGTCATGATATTACACTTTGTAAGTGTTATAGCCCTGAAAACAGGGTTTGTATTGTTATTGATTGGTCTTGAAAGACTAGAGATTTATGCCGTCTTCTTTTCATGTTTGCGAATGAAATATTTATAACAATCTGTTCCATTGTCAAAATAGTCATAGAGAATAAATACATACTCTTCAACGATGTTGCGTGCATCTTTGCGTTTATAACGTGGAGTCCAGGTTATCCCAATAGATTTATGAAGCTCCCTTATTTTCGTATCTAACGCATCACATGCTTCATCAAATGAAGAGAAATCCTCTGAAATATCAAAATGAGGATAATCATATCGTTCACCAACGTATCCAGTACTATGCCTATATACGTATTGTATTTCCATTTCTGTTTATGGAACTACTAAACAATCGTTCAATTTTACTCATCATCAAAGCACCACTTGTCATAGCGGTCAGGGTGCCAGTAGACCATCATCATTTCCTCCTTGACTGCCTTACACCTAGCAATGATTCTTTCTTTGCTTGCCCAAAGTTCCTTCATTTCAGCTATAACAAGCTCAAGTTTCTTGGAATGTTCCTGTCTTTGAAACTCTCCACCGTCATCCCAGTATTCCAAATAAGGAAGATAGTAGTTTAATGTGTAAGGTTTCTTTTGAATGAGACGATGTGGGCTTGCCCCGTCATCTATCAACCAATCCACATCCGTGGCTTATTCGCAAATCTCCCACTTCTGAATCACCCACAAGAAGCCAGAATGATGCCTGTAGTATTTAACAAACCTTTCCCACTTCATCTGCTCCTTGATTTCTTCTTTGTTTGGTGGTTGAAAGACTTCATCTCTGCCTTGCATATACTCTTGAATCCTCTTCTCTATAACACTACAGGCCTTCTCAAAGGTTGTATAGAGAATCCCATCAGCAATATGATCATCTCCATCAGTTCCCCAATAAGTTTCTGTATCATAGGCGTGAAGACTATAGAGCACCATTTTTCTTAGATTAAAAAATTACAATTTAGGGCCTCAATTTTATTCCGCATCATCAAAGCACCACTTATCATAACGATCAGGGTGCCAGTAGACCATCATCATTTCTTCCTTGACTGCTTTACATCTACCAATAATCCGATCACGTGATTCCTTCTCTAGCCTTTTTTTCACAAGAAGATGTTCTTCCATAGGATTCATTGAAACGAATGTCCACGCACATCCTTTCACTACAAATTCCTGAAAGAATTCCCATGTTATATTTGGATTTCCTGATAGAGCTGCAAGGTGCCAAGGTTTATCTGAGTTTGATTTAATTATATGCAACGTCATATTTATATGTGTTGAAAGAGTAACCCAACACCAATTTTTATCTAGATTTTCTTTCACTATATCCCATGTTATATTTGGATTGGATGAAATATATCTCCAATTCCAGCGCAAAGATGGGTTGGCTTGAATAATCTCTATTGTTATATTGGGGTTCAGTGAAATACCATTCCAATCCCATCCATACTGAGGATTCGCTTGAATAATATCCCAAGTTATTTTTTTACTAGCTGAAAGAATATACCAATCCCATCCATATTGAGGATTCGCTTGAATATTATCCCACGTGATGTTTGGATTACTTGAAAGATAGTGCATAATCCATTGAACTTCTGGATGGGATTCAACAACATCCCATGTGAGATTTGGATTCATTGAAAATCCATTCAAACTCCAAGGTTTATCAGGATTCTCTTGGATGATTTTCCAAGTTATATTTGGATTTGAAGATAATAATCTCCAATCCCATGGAAAATCAGGATTGGCTTGAACTATTTCCCATGTTATACATCGGTGTTTTGAAATAAAGTGCCAATCCCAAGCAATCGTTGGATTCGCTTGTATAATTTCCCATGTTAAGTTTGGATTGTTTGATAGAAATCGCCAACTCCAAGGTTTGTCAGGATGAGTGAGGACATCGTCCCATGTTACATTTGGATTTTCTGATATTTCAGACCAATCCCAAGGATATTCTGGATGATCTACAATAAACTGAATCCACCTATTTTTTCTGTAATGATTTTGCATTACAGAAAAAATAGAAACATGGAAACTCAATTTTTTACTCTGTGTCATCAAAGCACCACTTGTCATAGCGATCAGGATGCCAGTAAACCATCATCATTTCCTCCTTGACTTGGCGCGTCCTAGCAATACACCTTTCTCGTGATTCTTTTTCTTCTTGTGCTCTTCTTTTAAGAACTGGATGTTTTTCCATTTGATTCTTGGCAAGTGAGTCCCAATCCCAAGGTTTTTCTGGGTTTGCTTTCACAATATCCCAAGTGATATTTGGGTTCAATGAAACTCCACGCCAATCCCATGGCAGAGATAGATTGTTTTTTATATCCATCCATGTGATTCCTGGATTTTCAGAAAGATAGAACCAGTTAAATGGTTTGTCTAGATTTCGTTTTACAAAATACAAATTTATAATTTTATGAGTTGAAAGAAGTCCCCAGTTCCATGGTTTATCTCTATATTCTTCAATATTCTCTAAGGATACAATGGGAAGGTTTGTAAGATAGTTCCAATCCCAAGGTTTATCTATATTTTCCTTTACGAACTCCCAAGTCAGATTCGGATTTCCCGTGAGGTGATGCCAAACATATGGAAGGTGTGGATTCTCTCGGATTCTTTCCAAAGTTAGATAACGAGAATAGGAAATATAAGTCCAATACCATGGCTTTCCTGGATTTGAGTGAATGGTATCCCATGTAGCAATATTTGGATTCATAGTAATTTCTCTCCAATCCCAAGGAAGTTCAGGATGTGCTTCAATATCTTCCCATGTGAGATTTGGATTCCAGCAAATTCTGTTCCAGTTCCAGGGTATCTCAGGATGATCTAGGATATACTGAAACCATTTGCTTGTAGTGTTAGTCATTTTGGATTACCTTTGTAAACTAAATAATCGTGAATGAGTAACATCAAATTTATCCCTACAACAATGCATCCGCTACGACCTTGAAAAGGCCATCCTTTCCCAAAGCATTACGCCCATAGACTGGGTCAATCACAGATACCCAGAGTACATCTTCTCCCTTATTGATTTTCGCATGCTTTTTGTAAAAGTCCACTGTGGACTTGGGGACAACTGTCGGCATTCTTGTTGCAGGGGCGAACTTTGTTATATCTGAAGCAGATTTCGCCGATGATCCTGACACTGTGACAGGAATACTAGGAAAGTCAGCAACTGAACCTTTAAAATACTCCTTTTCAAAGGCTGGGTCAGGATTTCCATAGATAAAAAACGCAATCTTATCTGTATATGTGTTCATATATTGAATAAATTTCAGGGCTTTCTCCTTCTTCATGTAGCCGTCTAGATAGGCTCGTTCACGAATATGGTAGTGCTTCCCTGATTCCTTATTGAATCCCTTGTAGTCCTCCCCTGTCTGTGAGTTTGTCGTCAAGAAACCGCCCTTGTTAATCTGTTGTAGCACTTTTATAGCCGGTAATGTAGTCTTTGCGTCTTCTCTGCTTTTAAATTCATCAGTATCCAAATGCTTTATCATTTCTTTTCTGGCTTCATCAAACTTCATCTCTGCTTTATTCACGGAATAAAAAAAATGAACGGCTAAAACCACCATGTATGAATTACGCAACAAAATGGATTCTATGTACAAGCAGTTTGGTTTTAATCCTGCAAAGTTCAGGGAAATGCTCACTCTCACAGGCTCCTTTGTTGCGGGTGGTGCAGCAGCGCATATGCTTCGTGGCGGCAATCCAGCTGATTTTGATGGTGATTTGGATATCTGGTACACCTATGCGCCTACAAGGGAGCAGGAAGAGGGAGATAAGTATTACATTGTAAAGGTGAATGCATATCATGATGCTTCTAAGTTGATTGATGACTATATTGTGGAGCATGGGTATAAGAGGACTCCCAATGATCAAACATTTACCCTGGAGTATACAAATAAGGAGAATCCTCTGAGTAAAGAAATTCTTGTAGTCCATAGTTACACTTTCATGAAGCGTAACGTCCAAGTAATTTATGCGTTGAAGGGCCCTGATGAGATTCTGGATTCCTTTGACTATTCTTTCTGTGCGGTGGGCTGCGACCATACTGGAGGTTTCTTTGGCAAGGACTTGGACTTGACGAGGCAGGGGAAGGGCTATCCTCTCATGCCGTCACGAAATGAGGAGCGTGATACTATGCGCAGGGAGAAGTATGCAAAGCGGGGGTTTACCATTGTTGAAAAGGTCTAAATACAGTCCACTATATATAGATGAAGGGATGGGTGCCGCGAATACTAAAACATATGCTTATTGTCCTGCGGGGTTTCGTTGGAATACACTTGATATAAATGGCACTCTTTTTTTAACATGTGATCCTGTTTCAGAACAAAATCAGAATAATGATGTTAATCTTATTTTAGGTTTATGTATTGGTATTCCTCTTTGTGTTGTATTTCTTATACTATCGTATAGGTTTTATTGTAAAAATATAATTCTTGAGAAGAATAGATTGGGTCAAGATCCTGTCAAGGTGTTTCCACAAGAAGTTGTGACTCGTGAGCTGACACCAGAATCGCTGATTGATTTCCGCAATGGAAATCTCTCAAATACATTAAAAGATGAAATTATGTTGCTTCGTATTCAAAAAGGCCGTGATTTGACAGAATTTGTGAAGTATGCAGAGATTTGTGAACAAGCAGAACTTGCGCATTGGCTCCATAACCTGAATCCACTAGATATACCACCAGAGATTCATAGGCGCGCCCATAATTATCAAGTCTAAAGTTGTTTCACATATATACAATAATGGCTCTCGTACAGTTAGTTGCTACTGGGAGTGAAAATGTTGGAATGCGAAATTTGGCAACACAACAACTTATTCCTGCTGAAAATCTAATTAGCACTTTGCAATGGGATTCTACAAAGTCTTTTGAATTATTAAGACTGGGAGATTTAGTGAAGAAATTTTATGTAAATCTAAAGGTGGGTCCAGCCCCTACTGGATATCGTTGGAAACGATGTTGGCCTTTTTATTTCGTAAAGAATTTAGAACTTAATATTGGCGGACAAACACTGTGGAAGACAAATACTTCTCAATTGCGAATGGAGCACATGATTCATGGATTGAAGACATCACCAGATTGGCTCCAACAAAGGCCTGGTACTCCTTTGGAAAGCTTAGTCACTTCTCCAGAAAAGATTTTTGATTATGGAGATGACGAGAGGACACAGAAGTCCATGGAGGCGCATGAAATCTGTTTTGAGCCTTTGAATCTCGCCGAATTAATTAAGAATAATAATTATGGAATTTTGTTAATCTGCCTCGCTTTTAATACTGTGAATGTAAAACTTACATCAGGTTCTCTTATTGACTGCCTTGAACCTATTGGCGATAGCAATGGAAATGTAAACTGTCCTATTTTAAAATGTGAGATTTTGAATGATTATGTTTTTCTTGATACAAATGAAAGGAGACAAATGGCTCAAACTCATCATGAATTTCGGTCGACTCATATGAAATATGCGTCAGAAGTGTTTGAACCAAGAGAGCGGGTGGTTCAAACATGGATAGATGCACAACACATTTGTTCTGCGGCCTATCTTTGGATTACTGATGAAAATAATAATGAATTACCTTCACAGGTTGTTGATAGGCTAGAAATACGGTTTAATGATGAAGTGCGACAGGAACTCACAGGATATCAATCACGATTTGTAGTAAGAGACAACTTGCCCCACCCTACTTTAGCAAATAATAAGTCACAAAATCTCTATTATATCTCTTATTATCCTGGACGAGTTGAGGAAAATGGAGCGGAGCAAGGAGCTAATTTCTCTCGTTTGGATGCTTATAAATTGTCTCTAATACTAAACAGTGTGAATACACAAAGAATAAAATTACATATGATTCACCGTGTACAAAATCAGCTTCGTATCTTACAAGGAATGGCTGGATTGGCACATCCAACACATGATTTTAGTTTTTTACAGAATGCTCCTCCTCGTGTTATCCCTCCTTCACACTTTGTAGTTCAAGTACCTCCACAACCACCACAACCTCCTGTTTTTGAAAACACAGACCAATTGATTGATATTCAAGGGGATGAAACTGCGTGTATGATTACATTCAGAGATTTTAATGAAGGCGATGTAGTACAGCAATGCCTTGGATGCAAAAAGGTATTTAGTTCAGACGCACTGGATACTTGGTTTAGTCATCCAAATAATGTAGGTAGTAAAAAATGTGTGCACTGTAGACAGTCATATTCTGTGACTACTTTTCGCAAGGGAAAAGCGCATATAGTACAGGAGCAAAATTGAAAGTTTAAACCCTGTTTTGTAATATTAACAAGAAATGTGTTGCGAAATACAAGAATATTTCTGTATTGGCTTCTATTATAAATGGATCAATTATATTGATAATGAGTTCATAAAATACCTTTGGTGTTGGGGACTTGGTTATGAATATGCAAAGATTCCTATTCGACAAACACAACGTCTAGATCCAGAAGTTGGAGGAGCCTGTTATGCTGGACCCTGTTGTGTATTATGGGGTAAAAACGCTCATATGTATCATTCATCAGAAAAGGATGTTGCGATTGATGTCTATACGCCATGTGGATACTGTGGTAAAGGAGAATTATATGCAGGAAGGAGACGATATACTGTGTGTTTGCCCTGCTGTAAAGAAGAATGGGATATTGAAAATAAAAAAGATGATACTGTATCTGCTGTTGCGTCTACTAGCTCCGCTAACGGTAAATCAAAAGAAAAGGTTGTTCCTTTGGATGAGCAAATGTGGAATCTCTAATCCATCGCTTTTAACTTTTCACGAATATCTGTCAGATGCTCACGAAACGCGGCCTTTTCCTCGTCAGTCAACGCCCTATTTTCAGGCGCCTCCATCTTTTCCTTTTCTTTTGCTTTCTCTTCATCGTAAATTTCAACACCCATTAGTTCTGCAACCTCCTCTTCTGCTTCTTCATCCTTGAATTCATAGACATCTCTTTCTTTGTTTTTCTTATAAAAGAATGAAAGGGTATTCTCCTCATAGCCTCCATCCATTTCCTTTGCGAAATTGGGAAACTTCTTTTTGATTTCATAGGCTGACATGGGTTCAATCTGATGAGGCACATCAAACATGGTTGTGAGAGGACACGGCTTTCTCACTTGGAGATACATTTTTCTGGTTGCTATAAATCATCACATTTGAATTATCAATTTTTTTCAACATTCTTATGTACATTTTCCTCTTCATTTTTATGATATCAGAAATTGTAAAACTTGTAAATCGTACATACAATTCCATTCGCTGTTTTTCTCCTGCTGCATGAAGATAAGAGGATACTTGATCTGGATATTCCTTATCTAACATTTCAATAGGAAACGCTTCACTAGGAAACATTTGACTCTCAAACAGAATATCTATCAATTCTATGATTCGGCTTTCTTCCTTTCTATCAGAAGGCTTTACAGTGTAGAGATAGAGAATACATCGTTCACAAGCCTTTTGAAAATCCTTTTCAGAAATAGGTTTAGAAGTAGCCCAGATATTCTGGGTTGTTTCTAACCAGGGCGTCATTTTGCTTGGTGCTAGTGTGTGAGACATACAATAGTCAATTTTTATTATGGTATAAAATCAATCGTCAGGATCATAACCAATCTCGAGCCATTTCTCCACCCGTTCAGGCTTCCACACTTCCATCATAAGAGCTTCTTTGAAGAGTCTTGTTCTCTCCTGTATTCTTTTCTTCGACTTGATTTCTTCAAAATATTCATTCAGTCTTTTTTTGTATTCATTTAGTGTTTCATTCCGTTTTATATCATCAATATGAGTATTTTTACAAACAATAACACTGAGTCTATCAGGAAGTTTAGGTAAAGTTTTAAGGTCTTTTATATTTTGACAATATAATTCTTCAAGTGAATCAGGGAGTTCAGGTAATTCTGATATAGAAGTATTATCACAGAATAGAACCCGAAGAGTTGGGGGCAGTTTAGGTAAAGATAAAATTTTTGTATAT
>JACCEA011271524.1_pt1 | contig 14567 bp, 13 predicted proteins | sample 7449851 | NCBI WGS metagenome assembly JACCEA01 (sample SAMN15323453, study PRJNA562643) | freshwater metagenome | isolation source: river surface water | place: USA:Blue River Watershed | collected 2017-08-18 | reverse complement strand
TGCGCAGCATTGTCCGCCACTGGCTTCGGCAGGTACGCTAATGGTGGATAAGCAACGCGTTATCCACCCTACCTTTGGCGACAGCCAGCCCATCAGGCCGGGCGGCCGATAAAGTCCATCTTGCCGATATCCAGCCCGTTGTGGCGCAGGATTGCGTAGGCGGTGGTCAGGTGAAAATAGAAGTTCGGCTGGACGAACTGGAACAGATAATCACGGCCGCTGAACTTCAGCTCCATGCTGGGGAAATTCAGCGTGATGGCTTTGTCTTCGCTGCCATCAATCTGCGCCGGGGCGAAGCTGGCAAGAAAATCCATGGTCTTCTGCAGGCGCGCCTTGAGTTCAACGAAAGTTTCCTCGGTATCCGGGTAGCTGGGAATCTCCACACCCGCCAGCCGCGCCGCACAGCCCTTGGCCGAATCGGTGGCAATCTGCAACTGCCGCTTGAGCGGGAACATATCGGGCGCCAGCCGCATATTGAGCAGCACCGCAGGATCGAGTTTCTTATCCGCAGCCCAGCTTTCGGCCTTCTCCAGAATGCTCTTGAGATTGCCCAGCATACGCAGGAACTGTGGAACGGAGGCCTGATACATGGAAAGTGACATGAGGATTTTCCTTTGGTGAGTGGAGAGTCCCCAGCCTAGCCAATCACTGGCTGCGGCGCAGGAAAATGTTCGGCCAGAAACGCCAGCAATTGGACATTCACCTGCTCCGGAGCCTCGCACTGCAACCAGTGACCACAGTCATCCAGCACATGCTGGCGCAGATGGCTCACCACCTTCGGCATCTGCTCGATGGTGTAGGCTTCCAGTACGCCCACCGGGTCCTGATCGCCCAGCAGAAACAGCGCTGGCTGTTGAATGCAGGCGCCTTGCAGATGTTCGGTGCGCTGCCAGTTGCGCGCGAAGTTGCGGTACCAGTTCAGCGGCCCGCGAAAACCGTGTTCGGCATAGGTGGCCACATAGCCGGCAAACGCCTCGGGCTCACACCAGGCAGGAGGTTGATCGACCTCCTGCAGGCCATCGAGCAATCCGGCGGTGACCGGTTTTTCCTGCCAGAACAGCTGCTTGCCCACCGCCGCCGACCAGTTGTGCATCATCAGGCGCAGGGTGCGCGCAATGTCGGCATCCAGTTCGCGCTCGGCGACACCCGGCTGCTGGAAATACAGGATGTAGTTGAAGCGGTCGGCATACACCCGCTGCAGGGTTTCGATGATCGGTTGTTTCGGCCGCCCGCCAAAGGGCACCGACATCCCGACCACCGCCCGCACGCGCTCGGGCTCGAGCAAGGCCAGATGCCAGGCCACCGGCGCGCCCCAGTCATGCCCCACCATGCACACCTGCTTATGCCCCAACACCTCCATCGCGCACTGGATATCTGCGCACAGGGTCAGCAGATCGTAATCGGCAACCGGTTCTGGGCAACTGCTGCGCCCATAGCCACGCATTTCCGGAACGCAAACCCGATAGCCGGCGGCAGCCAGTGCCGGCATCTGCTTGCGCCAGCTCAGCCAGCACTCGGGAAAACCATGCAGCAGCCAGACGGCTGGTCCGTCTACCGGACCACAACTGTAAAGACTCAGGCTGATGCCATTGACGGCTAACAGCTGGTGTTCGATGGCGTGCATGCCCGGCCCCCGATTCAAAGCACCACGATAAGGTTGCCGGCGTCCCGACGCACCTTCCATTCAGCGACTGAATGTCAGCCTTGCGCGGTTGCCCAGTCGATCAGGTTGAACTGCCAGGTGGCAAGAATCAGCAGACCGAAACCGATGCGGTACCAGGCAAACACCGCGTAGCTGTGGTGGCTGATGAATTTCAACAAGGCCCTGACGGCGATCATGGCGAAGATGAACGAGGTGACAAAGCCGATGGCAAACACCGGCAGGTCAGCCGGCTGGAACAGATCCTTGTATTTCCAGGCGGAATACAGCGACGCCGCCACCATGGTCGGCATCGCCAGAAAGAAGGAAAACTCGGTAGCGGCCTTGCGTGACAGCCCGAACAACAGGCCACCGATGATGGTCGAGGCCGAGCGCGAAGTGCCGGGGATCAGCGCCAGACACTGCGCGCAACCGACCTTCAGGGCATGCTGCCAGTTCATGTCATCCACTTCCGGGGCGGATATTGCATGCGAGCGCTGTTCCGCCCAGAGGATAATCACCCCGCCAATCACCAGCGCCACCGCCACGGTAATCGGGTTGAACAGGTATTCATGAATCTGGTCGGAAAACAGCAGGCCAATAACCGCTGCCGGCATAAAGGCAATCAGCAGATTAAGGGTAAAACGCTGCGCGCCCGACTGACTGGGCAAGCCGACCACCACGTCGAGAATCTTGCGCCGGTATTCCCACATCACCGCCAGGATCGCCGCCAGCTGGATGATGATGTTGAAGGCAATCGCCCGCTCACCGCGAAAATCAATCAGATCGGCGACGATGATCTGGTGGCCGGTGCTGCTGATCGGCAGAAACTCGGTCAGCCCTTCCACAACGCCCAGAATAAGGGCCTGAAAACCAGTCCAGAAATCCATTGAAACCCCTGATTTGAGGGAACACAGCCACGTGGCGAGGGTGCGCATGCTAACAGACCGATCAATGGCGGCCCAACCCTTGACTGACGGGCTTGCAAGGGTGTCGAACGAGTGCCAACCTGCTGTGAGCGAAAATTATGCTGAAAGATCAGGGAGTCAAGACGCCGAATGAGCGGAATGGAGCATCAGGAAGTCCACTTTGGACAGCAGCAGAATCAGGATCTGATCTGGGACATGGACAATATGGCCAAACGCGAACTGGCCGAGCTCTTTATGCAACTCTTCGAAAACCGCCTGTGCGTCTACTCCGAATCGGTCAACCAGATCTACACCAACTACAGCCTGCATTTCCCCCACGAACAGGGGCGCAAGATGGTGGTGCTGCCCAACCAGTTTGCCTTTCACGACAACCTGCATGGCATCGAATCCACCGCCATCCGCAAGACCGGGCTGTGCGTGGTGCCCGGCGTGGTGCTCGGTCAGCCCGGCCTGTTGATGGCCACGCAGCTCAAAATGGGCGGCCCGATGCCCAAGACTGTGCCCTTCAAGCGCGCTCTGGCGCAGATCATCAGCAGCCAGAACAAGATCGGCGACACCTTCCTGCCGATCATGATGAAAGGCGACCTGCGCGAATTCGACCAGCAGATGCCATACATCCACCTGCACCGCCTGCAGGTCGAACAGCTCACGCGCCTGTCGACCTTCGAACGCCAGGACATCCAGCAAACCATCACGCGCAAACTGATGGCACTGTATCGGGCAGCGGACACCCTGAACTGCTGAACCCTGCCAGTGGTTAGAATGCCCGCCACTGCCCCCCGCTGATGGAACCCTAATGTCCCCGACTGAACTCCTTCAAGCCCTGCAGGCCAGTCTGCAGGCCATGTCGAACCTGGAAATCCTTGCCGTGCTGCTCAGTGCCGCAGCGGTCTGGTTGACCGTGCGGCAAAACCCGCTGTGCTGGCCACTGGGGCTGGTCTCGGTGCTGCTCTATGCCTGGGTCTTTTTTGATTACAAGCTCTACGCCACGGTCGGCCTGCAGCTGGTCTTCGCGGCCAGCCAGTTGTATGGCTGGTATTTGTGGACCCGCAAGAGCAGCGATCAGACACTGCACCCGGTCAGCACCCTGAGCCCCCGCCAGCGCTGGCTGGGCTTGTTGCTGGCGGCCGTGGGCGGACTGGTGCTGGGCTATGCCATGTCCCTGTGGACCGACAACAGCTCACCCTGGATGGACGCCGGACTGACCGCGTTCAGCCTGCTGGCACAAGTCTGGATGGCGCAGAAGCGGCTGGAATGCTGGCCGCTGTGGATTGCCGTGGATGTGCTGTATGTCGGCCTGTTCCTGTCCACCGCCATGTACCTGACCGCCCTGCTGTACCTGCTGTTTGCCCTGCTGGCCGGCCTCGGCTGGCGCGAATGGCAGCGCAGTCTGAAGCCGGCACAGGCATGAAGGTTCTGGTACTGACCGGCCCGGAGTCATCTGGCAAAAGCTGGCTGGGCGGCGAGATCCAGAGTGCCTTCGGTGGTGTGCTGGTGGGCGAATATGTCCGCCACTTCATCGATACCGAGCAGCGCGACACCTGTTATGCCGACGTTGCAACCATCGCCCGTGGCCAGCTGGCCTGGGAAGACGCCGCCCGCGCCGCGCAACCGCAATTGCTGATTCTCGACACCCACCTGCTGAGCAATCTGCTCTGGAGCAGGTTGTTGTTCGACGAGGCGCCACCTTGGCTGGAAAGCGAACTGCTGAGCCGCGATTACCACCTGCACCTGTTGCTTGACCCGGCAGGTGTGCCGTGGACCGACGATGGGCAGCGTTGCCAGCCGCAACTGCACCAGCGGCAGGATTTTCACCGGCAATGCCGTGACTGGCTGGAGCAGCACCAGCAGCGCTACCGCGCGCTGGGCGGTGACTGGACGCAACGCCGCGACGCCACCCTCGAAGCAGTACGAACCCTGCTGGCCAGCTGATCCGCTTGCGTAGCCCGGATGCAATCCGGATTAGCGCCATTCAGGGCCCGTCACCCCGGATTGCATTCGGGCTACGGTGCGCAGAAGGAATACTTTGCCAACAAAAACGACGCCAGTGAGGCGCCGTTTTTGTTACCGAGCGGACCGATCAGACCGCCTCATTGCCCATGATGGCCTTGACTTCGAGGAACTCCTCGATGCCGTGGGCGCCCCACTCGCGGCCGACACCGGACTGCTTGTAGCCACCGAACGGCGCAGCCATATCGCCGTCATCACCATTCAGATGCACCATGCCGGTACGCAGGCGGCGGGCCACCTGACGCGCATGTTCCAGAGTGCCGCCGTATACATAGCCGGACAAACCGTAGATGCAGTCGTTGGCAATGCGGATAGCGTCCTCTTCGTTCTGATACGGGATCATGCACAGCACCGGGCCGAAGATTTCCTCGCGGGCGATGCACATATCATTGCGCACATCACTGAACACCGTCGGTCTGGCGTAGAAGCCCCGGGTCAGTCCTTCCGGACGGCCCACGCCACCACACACCAGTTTGGCCCCTTCGTCGATGCCGGTCTGGATCAGGCTCTGCACGCGCTGATACTGGCGACGATGGGCAATCGGCCCGATGCTGGTAGACGCCTGCTGCGGATCACCCACAACGATTTTGGCCGCCGTCGCGGCAGCAATTTTTTCCGCCTCGGCCAGTTTGGCCGCCGGCACCAGCATGCGTGAGGGCGCATTACAGCTCTGACCGGTGTTGCCCATCATCTGCTTGACGCCATTGGCGACCGCCTCTTCGAACGGCGCATCGTCGAGGATGATGTTGGCCGATTTGCCACCCAGCTCCAGCGACATGACCTTGATGGTATCCGCGCCAGCCTTGGTCACGGCCGCGCCGGCAGCAGTCGAACCGGTCAGCGAGACCATATCCACCAGCGGGTGCGAAGACATGATCGGCCCCAGTTCCGGCCCCAGCCCATGCACCATGTTGAACACCCCGGCCGGCACCCCGGCCTCATGCAGAATTTCTGCAAACAGCTGCGCCGACGCCGGGCCGTTCTCGCTCGGCTTGAGCACCATGGTGCAACCGGCGACCAGTGCCGGCGCCACCTTGCACGCCACCTGGTTCATCGGCCAGTTCCACGGCGTGATCATCGACACCACACCCATCGGCTCGCGGCGGATGATGGTGGTGCCATGCTGCTTCTCGAAGGCAAAGGTCTTGGCCAGCTCCAGCGTGGTCGCCAGATGCCAGAGACCAATCGGTGCCTGCACATTGATCGACAGGCCATGGCGCGGGGCACCCATGTCCGAGGTGATGGCATCGGCCATCTCCTCCATGCGTTTCTGGTAGCCGGCAACGATCGCCTGCAACAGATCCAGACGGTCATCCAGCGAGGTGCGGGAAAAACTGTCGAACGCCGCGTGCGCCGCTTCAATGGCGCGGATCGCATCGGCTTCGTCGCACAACGTGACAAAGCCGGTGACTTCTTCGGTGGCCGGATTGACCACTTCAAAGGGCTTGCCGCCGTTGACCGGTGTGACCCACTGGCCGTTGATATAGGAATGGCTGTAGTTGCGCATGGAAGGCTCCCGGAGCACGCTGAGAAATGGAGTCGCTTATAAATCTGCCGGGAAGAAATAGCACGAATCCGCCGGTTGCGCAGCAAGCAGCTATCCGACCCACGGCACTACCTGCCGGCGCGTGGCGGGTCTACTGTGAAAAGAACAACCCCACTGTGCCTGTGCGTTTTCCCTTGGCACACGGCAGGTATTTCCGGAGGAGTGACCATGAATGCTCCCGCCAAGCCGCGCATAACTCTGGAGCAGTTGCGCCGCTTCACCCCGTTCGACTTCCTGACCGCCGAGTACCAGCAGCAATTGCTCGACAGTCTGAGCTACCAGCAGCGGCCGGCCGGTACAGAACTGTTCAAACGGGGCGAGCGTTCAGCCCAACTGACCTATCTGCTCGAAGGCAAGGTCGCCCTGGGCAGTGACGGCGAAAAACGCCTGCTCGAAGCCGGTCAGGCCGAAAGCGTAAAGGCCTTGAATGAGCAACAACCGCAAGGGCAGTCCGTCACTGCCAGCACCGAGGTCCGGCTGTTCAGTGTCGAACGCAGCCTGCTCGAGCGCCTGATGAACTGGAGCCAGAGCGCTGATTACGGCGTGGTCAGCCTGCACGGCGAAAATCATGAGGAAGAAGACGAGCAAGGCGACTGGCTGGCCAAATTGCTGCGCACGCCCCTGTTCGGCCGGCTGCCACCGCAGCACCTGCATGCGCTGCTGGCCCGTTTCGAATCGGTCCCGGTCAAGGCCGGCGACAGCGTGATCCGCTATGGGGAACCGGGCGAGCACTTTTTCGTGATCAAGCAGGGCCGTGCCGCCGTCACCCTTCCCGCCGCCTACGCACAGACCGCGTGCGCGGAACTGCAGGTCGGTGACTTTTTCGGCGAGGAAGCCCTGGTCAGCGATGCCGTGCGTTCGGCCAGCGTCAGCATGCTGGAAGACGGCGAACTGGCGCGACTTGACCGGCAACACTTTGTCGAGCTGATTCGTCCCAGTCTGGTGCCGCAGATCAGCAGCGCCCAGCTCAGGCAGATCACCCTGCAGAACCAGCGCAGCATCGTGCTGCTGGATGTGCGCCTGCCGCTGGAGCACCGTGCCGGCCATCTGCCCGGCAGCGTCAGCATGCCGGTCACCCGGCTGCGCTCGCAGACCAGCGAACTGGACCGGCAGAGCCTGTATGCCGTGACCGCCGACGGCGGCATTCGCAGCGAACTGGCGGTGCATTTGCTCAATCAACTGGGCTTCGAAGCTTACCTGCTCAGCGACGCGCCCGGTCAACCACCACTGGCCGCCTGAGCAACTGGCGCGATTGGTCATTGGCAGGCGCGTGCCGGGTCAGCATCATCCAGGCACACGCCCCTCTGACCGAGCTGACTGCTGCCATGCCCTTGCGCCACAGCGCCACCCTTGTATTGACCCTGCTGCTTGCAGCGACCGTCACGGCTGCGCCGCTGGTGGGCGACCCGCTCGGCCAGCACCACAGCAGTGCCAGCCAGATCACGCCGGAGAATGTCGCTGCACTCAAGCCTGCCTGGGTGTTCAACACCGGCGATCTGGCCCGCGAAAGCGCCGCCACCCTGAAGCAGTCGTCCGGCCAGGCCACCGCGCTGATGCTGCCGGCAGAAGCCGGTGCACATCTGGTTACCTGTACCCCCTTCAGCCGCGTCATTGCGCTGGATCCGGCGACCGGCCAGCAGCGCTGGGACTTCGACCCGCAGGTCCCGCGCGGCGGCACCCGTGGTTTCCGCTGCCGTGGCGTCAGCTACTGGGAAAACCCTGCAGCCACTGCGACCCAGGCCTGTCGCCACCGCGTGTATATCGCCACCCATGACCGCCGGCTGATCGCGCTGGATGCGCAAGACGGCAAACCCTGCGCCGACTTTGCCAACGCTGGCACGCTGAATCTTGCCGAACACGGCCAGTACCGCCCCGGCGATGTCACCAGCAGTTCGCCACCGGCGGTGGCCAATGGGGTGATCGTGATCGGCTCCTCGGTGGTGGATTTCGAGTTTGCCGAGGCGCCACGTGGTGTGGTCAGCGCCTTCGACGCCATCACCGGCGCCCCGCGCTGGCAGTTCGACCCGCTCGAAGGCATCCGCGGTACCGGCGGTGCCAATGTCTGGGCACCGATTTCCATCGATGCGCAGCGCGATCTGGTGTTCCTGCCGGTCAGCTCACCCTCACCGGACTATTACGGGGTAAACCGTCCGGGTATCAACGGCGACGCCAACTCGGTGGTCGCCCTGAAGCTTTCCAGCGGTGAGCGGGTCTGGTCGTTTGCCACCACTCACCACGACCTGTGGGACTACGATGTGCCGGCCCAGCCGATCCTCTTCGACTGGCCGGGCCCGCAGGGCAAGGTCCCGGCGCTGGCGCAGCTGACCAAACAGGGCTTCACCTTCATCCTCGACCGGCGCAACGGCAAGCCGCTGTTCCCAGTCGAGGAGCGGCCGGTGGCCAAGAGTACGGTTGCGGGCGAAACCGCCTGGCCCACCCAGCCCTTTGCCGACAAACCCCCTTCGCTGATCGACAGCCATTTCAGCGCCGAAGACGCCTGGGGCCTGACCTTCTGGGACCGCGACAAATGCCGCGAACAGATCGCCGGGCTGAACAACCACGGCCTGTTCACCCCACCGGCCGAACAACCCACGCTGATGTTTCCCGGCAGCCTGGGCGGTGCCAACTGGGGGGGCGGCGCCTGGTTTCCGGCCGAACAGTTGCTGATCGTCAACGTCAACACCCTGCCGTTTTTTGGCCAGCTGCTGAAAACCGAGCATACCGGCGGTGGCAGTGACCATATCCAGGCCGGCAAGGAGTTCACCACGGTGATGCAGGGCACGCCCTACACCATGCGCATGGGCGCCATCCAGTCGCCGCTGGGGATTCCCTGTGCCGCGCCGCCCTGGGGCAAGCTGGTGGCAGTCGATCTGGCCGAGGGCAGCCTGCGCTGGCAGGTGCCGCTGGGTTCGATCCATGAAATGGGCCCGGTGAAACTGCCGTTCCGCATCGACTGGGGCACACCCAATCTGGGCGGCGGACTGGTCACCGACAGCGGTGTGTTCTTTATCGGCGCCACCATGGACCGGCTGTTCCGCGCCTTCGATGCCCGCACCGGCAAGGAGCTGTGGAGCCATCAGATGCCGGTCGACGCGACCGCCACACCGATGACCTATATCCACGAAGGGCGCCAGTATGTGGTGGTGAATGCCGGTGGCCACAACATGTTCGGCCGCCCCAGCGGGGATGCCTTTTATGCGTTTGCCTTGCCGTGAACGACAAGCCATGGAGAGCGGCCATTGCCTGATCCGTGAGCAAGCCACAGGTTGAACGCTACTTGCCGCTATACTCGCGACCCCACCCGATCAGGAGCAACCCGTCATGAGCATTACCCTGTACGCCGCATCCGTTCCAGTGTTCAAGCAAATGCTCACCAGCCTCAAGGACATCCTGCACAAGACCGAAGCACACCGTGCCGAAAAGAACATCGACGCCAGCGCCCTGTTGCAGGCTCGCCTGTTTCCGGACATGTTCGCCCTGACCCGGCAGGTACAGATCGCCGCTGACTTCGCGCGTGGCATCACCTCACGGCTGGCGGGTGTTGAAGTGCCCAAATACGAAGACAACGAACAGACCTTTGCCGACCTGCAGGCTTTGCTGGAAAAGACCCTCACCTACCTCGACAGCTTCACTCCGGAGCAGATCAACGGTCAGGAAGAGCGCGAAATCATTACCCGTCCCGGCACCCCGAAAGAGCGCAAATTCAACGGTCAGGATTACCTGCTCAGCTACGGCATTCCGCAGTTCTTCTTCCATGTCAGCACCAGCTACGCGATCTTGCGCCACAGCGGCATCGAGGTCGGCAAGCGCGATTACATGGGCAACTACTAAGGCCGCAGATGGCGCAAGCACAGGGCTCCTGCAGACGAGTTTGTGCAACCATCACAGGAGCGTGCGATGTTCGATTACGACTATCTGATTGTCGGCTCCGGCTTTGGCGGCTCGGTCTCTGCGCTGCGGCTGGCGGAAAAGGGCTGGAAAGTCGCGGTGGCCGAACAGGGCCGGCGGATTGGCCGGCCCGAGATTGAAGCCGGCAAGCGCAGCCTGCGCAAGCTGATGTGGTTACCGCAACTGGGCCTGCGTGGCTACTTTGTGCAGCACCTGTTCCGCCACGTGGCCATCGTTGGCGGGGTGGGCGTTGGGGGTGGCAGCATCGTCTGGGCCGCCGTCATGCTCGAACCCAAGGAGTCGTTCTACAACGACCCAAGGCTCAAGGCCCTAGGGCTGGACCTGAAAACCGAACTGGCGCCGCATCTGGCCACCTCCAGCCGCATGCTCGGCGTTACCCGCAACCCGCGCCAGTCCGAGCAGGATCATTTTCTGCGCCAGACCGCCGAGCGCATGGGCGTGGCCGAGACCTTCGCCGCCGTACCGAATGCCGTGTATTTCGGCGATGCCGGTGTGACAGCCCCCGATCCGTTTTTCGCCGGTGAAGGCCCCGCTCGTGAAGGTTGTACCTTCTGCGGCGGCTGCCTGACCGGCTGCCCGAGCGGCTCGAAAAACAGTCTGTACTGGAACTACCTGTACCTGGCGGAAAAGCGCGGTGTCAGCATCCTCGCCGAGAGCAAAGCGCAGCGCATCGAGCCTCTCCCCGGCGGCGGTTATCGCGTGACCCTGGTTGATGCCGTCAGCGGGCGCGAACTGCGCCGCCTGACCACGCGCAACCTGGTGCTCTCGGCGGGCGTGGTCGGCACACTGGAGCTGCTCTACAAGAACCGTGACCACTACCGCACCCTGCCCCACGTTTCTGCACAGCTCGGGCAACTGGTGCGCACCAATTCCGAAGCGGTCACCGCCGTGCTGCATCCCGCGGGCAGCGACATGACGCGCGGTACCTCGATATCCACCGACTTCCACCCCGACCCGTTCACCCATGCCACACAGAACCGCTTCGACCGCGGTTACCGCTTCATGCGCAGCTACATGGGCCCGCTGGTGGATGACCCCCTGCCCTGGCGGCGTGCGCTGAAGACCCTCGGCGCGATCATCAGCTCGCCACGACTGCTGCTGAGCAACCTGTTCACCCGTGATTGGGAAAAGCGCATCACCGCCTTCACCATCATGCAGGATCTGGACAACCACATCGGCCTGCACTATCGACGGCCCTGGTACTGGCCCTTCAGGAAAACACTGGTCAGCGTCGCCAACCCCGGACACGAAGCACCCAGCTATCTGCCGGTTGCCAACCGCCTGACCCGCGAATACGCCGCCGTCAGCGGCGGCACGCCAATGAACATCACCCTGGAATCGATCGGCGGGCTGTCGACCACCGCGCACATTCTCAGTGGTTGCCCGATGGGGCTCTCAGCCGAAGATGGCGTGATTGACACCCGGCATCAGGTCCACGGTTATCCGGGGCTGTTCGTCGTCGACGGCGCCAGCATTCCCGGCAATATCGGGGTCAACCCGAGTCTGACCATCACTGCCATGGCTGAGCGCTTTGCGGCCCTGCAACCTGCTTACGGAGAGCCCAATGTTTGTTGATCAACACATCGTTATCACCGGAGGCTCTTCGGGGCTTGGACTGGAACTGGCCAGTCAGCTGGCCGCCAAGGGTGCCCGGCTGACGCTGATCGCGCGCAACCTGGCAAAACTTGAACAGGCCGCCAGTGACTTACGCCAGCAAGTCCCCGGTGCCAGGGTCGCTGTGCAGGCCGTCGACGTCTGCGACGAGCAAGCCATCAGTGGTGTGATGCAGCAGATTGCACAGCAGGGCCAAGGCATCGACATGCTGATCAACAGCGCCGGCATCCTGCGCGAAGGCTACTTCGAGAAAGCGCCGCTGGCGGATTTCCGCGAGGTCATGGAGATCAACTATTTCGGCCTGCTCAACGCCACCCGTGCCGCCCTGCCTTACCTTGAGCAAAGCCGGGGTCGGCTGGTGAATATTGCCTCGATGGCCGGACTCACCGGTGCCTTCGGCTACACCGCTTACTGCGCCGCCAAGCACGCGCTGGTCGGCCTCAGCGAGGCCCTGCGCTATGAGCTGCAACCCAAGGGCATCCGCGTTCATCTGGTGTGTCCGGGTGAGTTCGATTCGCCGATGGTGGATGAGCTGGACAAGGCACGCACACCAGAGAACCGTGCCCATGCCCGGATCATTCCCAAGGCCGGGGTCGAGCCGATCGCCCGCGACACTCTTGCCGGCATCCGCACCGGCCAGTTCCTGATCATCCCCACTCTGCCGGCACGCCTGACCGCGCTCGGCATCCGCCTCATGCCGCGGCTGGTCCGCTGGCTCGGTGACCGCACCATTGCCGGTGTACAGCGCCGACTGCGCTGAAGCCTGACGGCGGGGGCGCTAAGCGGTTATCCTCTTGGCGTCTCCGTGACTGGCCAGCTCCCGTGCATTGTTCAAGCGACCCCGACCTTTCCCTGAACCACCTTGACCGCCTCTGGCTGTGCGAAGCCATCCGCCTGCGTGAAAGCCAGGCCGGGCGTCTGGAAGACCGCGAGGCCAACCGCGTGGCGCGCGCCGCGGGCGGCGATCTGCGCCAGCGCATCGAAAGTCGCGCCCTGTGGCTGGCGCAGCGTGATGGGCAACTGCCTGCGCTGCAGCACTATCGTCACGCCGCACGCCTGGCTTTCGGGTTGCTGGCGCTGCTGGCCGTGGTGTCGGGAGCCGGGCTGGCGCTTGCCGCCCTTGGCGACGGCCTGCACCCGGTCAATGTGTTCTGGGCGCTGGGCAGTTTGCTCGGCATCAATCTGCTGCTGCTGGGCTTCTCGCTGGCCAGCCTGGGGCTGCGCGACCATAACGGTGTGCTGGCGCGCGGCTGGGGCTGGCTCAGTGCGCGGCTGGCGCGCGATGCGCAGGCCGCGCAAATGGCTCCGGCGCTGATGCTGCTGTTGCAGCGGCAACGCCTGAGCCGCTGGCTGTTCGGCCTGCTCAGCCATTCGCTCTGGTTGCTGGCCCTGAGCAGTGCGCTGGTGCTGCTGGTGCTGCAACTCAGTACCCGGCGCTACGGCTTTGTCTGGGAAACCACGCTGCTGGGCAGTGACAGTTTTACCGGGCTGATTCAGACCCTCGGCGCCCTGCCCGGCCTGCTCGGCTTCGCCCAGCCGGATGCCGCCATGATCCGCGCCAGCGGCGACGCGGCCCTGAACGATCCTGCCGCGCGGCAGGTGTGGGCCAACTGGTTGCTCGGTGTGTTTATCGTCTACGGTCTGCTGCCCAGACTGCTGCTGACCTTGCTCTGCCTGTGGCGCTGGCGGCGTGGCGTGCAGCAACTGGGTCTGGCCCTTTCGCTGCCGGCCTACCAACTGCTGCGCGGCGAATTAATGCCGGACAGCGAACCGCTAGGCATCATCCACCCCGCACCACCCTTGCCTGCCCTGCAGCCCAGCGACAGCACCGATGCCAGCGGCAGCGGCGCACTGCTGGTGGCCGTCGAACTGGACAACCAGCGTATCTGGCCGCCAGCGCTGCCGGCAGGGGTGGCCGATGCAGGCAATCTGGACACCCGCGAACAGCGCCAGCATCTGCTTGATCAGCTCAGTCGTTTCCCCGTGCAACGCCTGCTGATTGCCTGCGACCCGCGCCGCTCGCCCGATCGCGGCAGTCTGGCGCTGCTCGGTGAACTGGCGCGCAATGCCGCGGCCACGCGCATCTGGTTGCTGCCGGCAGACGCTGGCGAGCAATTGGATACCGAGCGTCTGGGCGACTGGCACAGCGCCCTGCAACAACTGCAACTGCCATTCAGCGACAGCCTGCCGCTGCACTGGCTGGAGACCGGTCATGACTGAACCGCTGAGACTGGCCGTGGCCGGCCACACCAATGTCGGCAAAACCTCACTACTGCGCAGCCTGACCCGCGATGTCGGCTTTGGCGAGGTCTCGCACCGCCCCAGCACCACCCGCCACGTGGAAGGCGCGCGGCTGTCGGCGGACGGCGAGGCAATGCTCGACCTGTTCGACACACCGGGGCTGGAAGATGCCATCGCCCTGCTCGATTACCTCGAACGGCTGGAGCGTCCCGGCGAACGCCTCGACGGCCCGGCCCGCATCCAGCGTTTCCTGGACAGCAGTGAAGCCCGCCAGCGCTTCGAACAGGAAGCCAAGGTGCTGCGCCAGTTGCTGGCCAGCGATGCCGGCTTGTACCTGATCGACGCCCGCGAGCCGGTGCTGGCCAAGTACCGGGACGAACTGGCAGTGCTTGCCGACTGCGGCAAACCGCTGTTGCCGGTGCTGAATTTCAGCAGCGCCAGCGCCGCGCAGGAACAGGCCTGGCGCGACACATTAGGTCGCCTCGGCCTGCATGCGCTGGTGCGCTACGACACCGTGGCGCCGCCGCTGGATGGCGAGCAGCGCCTGTATGAAAGTCTGGCCTTGCTGCTGGAACGTGGCCGGCCACAGTTGCAGCGCCTGATCGAAGACCACCAGAACAAGGTACTGGAACGGCAGGACAGTGCCCGGCAGCTGATCGCCGAACTGCTGATCGACTGT
>JACCEA011477631.1_pt1 | contig 14570 bp, 5 predicted proteins | sample 7449851 | NCBI WGS metagenome assembly JACCEA01 (sample SAMN15323453, study PRJNA562643) | freshwater metagenome | isolation source: river surface water | place: USA:Blue River Watershed | collected 2017-08-18 | reverse complement strand
CTGTAATTCCGCCGCCGTTAGAGCCATGGCAAGCTTGGGTGAGCAAAGACTTACCCGAACGTTTTTGTCCATGGTTTCAAGATGCGCAAGACAAACATTGTTTATTTGTGCGACAAACCTCGTTAGCCGCCACTGAGCAAGGGGCGCAATTGCAACAAGATGTACAAAGTTACAGCAAACAATTGTGGGCCTTGCCTGGCGATCAGCGCGCATGGCCCCAACAGGTAAAAGTGCAGAGCTTAGATGAGCGCGGCCAACTGCAAGGCATTGCGCAAGCTGTTGCGGTGCGTGAGGTCAATAATCGTCCAGAAATTCAATTGCCTGTTGGTCGCGTGCGGATCACGGCAATCTATCAATGGGCAGCACTGCCTGAGGCTTTAGAATTACCAAATGGCACTCCACCCGTGGCGCTGAGCGTCAATGGTCAGCAGGTAGCGCAGCCGATGTGGGATCAACAACGGTTATTATTACGTGCAACGCCTGCACCTGAACAAGGCGAAAGTCGGGTGCAGATGCGAGTATTCCGCTTACTCAGTGACGCCATTCCTTATCAATTAACCACGCTCATCCGGGTTGATGTCAGTGGGCCATCGCGAGAATTAAAAATCCCAATGCCGCTGCCGGAAGGATTTGTGTTGGCAGGCATTGAAGGGGATTTACCAGTGACCATTCGCCAAGATGGCAGCTTGAGTGTCAGCGCCTTATCTGGCAATTATCAAATCAAGTTAACGGCTTTACGTTTTACTGCCAATGGAGCGATCCGTAAGCCTAATTTACCTGAGCCTTGGCCAGATGCAGAAGTTTGGGCTTTTCAAGGCGATAGCCAAATTCGTACGGCACAGTTAGAAGGGGCTGTCAGTATCGATCCTCAGCAAAGTGACGCGCCTTCGGACTGGCAACAATATCCGCAATATTTAGTGAATGACGAGAATGAACTGAAAATTTCGCAGTTGGCAGGGCCTGCCAGCAATGAGCGTGACGCAGTCCGGTTGCAACGCACCATGTGGTTATCGCCAACCACCCAGCAGTTCACGGTGGAAGATCAATTGCAGGGGCAGCTGCGTTCTGTCGCGCGCCTCACTTTATTACCCCCGCTTGAGCCTGGCCGTATTGAAGTGTCTGGCGAAGCTCGGCTGATCAACCAACTCTCAGCAGAAAGCAAAGGCGCGGGTGTGGAAATTCGGCAGTCAGATTTATCGGTTGTGGCCCTGAGTCAATTGCCCCAGCAACGACAATTGCCAGTGCATGGTTGGGATATCCCGGTCGACACTGTGACAACCACTGTATATTTACCGAGCGGTTGGGCGGCCTTGGCCGTATTTGGCGCTAGCCAAGTCTATGGCGATTGGCTGCATGCTTGGGATTTATGGGATATGTTTTTGGTGATGTTATTAACAGTCACTGCGTATCGGTTATTGGGAGTGCCTGCCGCTGGGGCGATGTTGTTATGGTTATTGCTGGCTTACCAGAAAAGCCAAGCCCCCGACTTGCTGTGGTTATTGGTGTTCGCCAGTTTAGCGCTTGTGAAGTATAGCCGTGGTCGCCTTGCGACTGTCAGTCAATGGCTCGCCAAAGGCGCTTTGCTTTGGTTGGGGATTTCGTTACTGACTTTAGCCACCGATGAGCTGCGGTTGGCGATTTATCCCCAGCTCGCCAGTCAGGGGTATGGTGCAGTGCAACACGATGGTTTTGCCGAGCGGCAAGAGCTGAAAGTGGCAGCGCCAGCGCCCGCCGCGTCGATGGCGGAATTTGCTGAAGAAGAAATGGCGAAAGCCGAGCGACGCAAAGCCAGTCTGATGGAGAAAATTGAAGTGACAGGTTCTCGCATCCAGAGATCTGATTATGACTTGGCTTCAGCCCAACCCGATCTGGTGTATGGCGTGCAAGCAACCGATCCCGCCAATAAAATTCAAACCGGCCCAGCATTACCACAATGGCGTTCCAGAGCCTTGTCGGTTGAATTTGCAGGCCCAGTCAGTGCCGAGCAACAATGGCAAGTGTATTTGATCCCAGCATGGCTACAAAGCTTAGGCCGAGTGCTGTTGGTGCTGTTAAGTGTGGGCTTATTTATGTTGTTACTAGCGCCATGGCGAGCAGAACTCAAAGAGGCTATCAAAAGAGTCAAGCCAACTGCGGCCGCAGCACTATTCGCGTTCTGTACGATGTTTCAGCAGCCTACTGCGCAAGCACAAGCCATTCCATCGCCGGAATTGTTGCAGCAGCTGCAAGAACATCTACATAAACCGGCGGAGTGCACCCCGGATTGTACCAGCATCGAACGCGTCACTATTGCCGCTAATGGCGATGAGTTGCGGGTGTCGATGTGGGTGCATAGTCAAGATTTTCAGGTGTATCCGTTACCGATCTCGCCAGATTTGGCCAGCCAAGTGACCATCAATCAACAAGATGCCGAACTATATCGTTTGGATGATCAATTGGTGATTGCTTTGGCCAAAGGTGTGCATCAGATTGATTTGAAAGTAAACGTCACTGGTATCAAGCAACTGAATTTAACCTTTCCACAGCATTGGCATCAGCTGCAAACGCAATTAACAGCGTGGCAAATGACGCCGCAACTCAGTCAAGGTGAGCAGAGTTGGCAAGTGCGCCTGGATCGTCAAATCACCGCAAGTACGCAGGAAACTGTGACCACGCAAGCTATCACCGGCCGAGCACTCATCACCCGTGAATTCAATTTAGGCTTGGTGTGGCAAATTCAGACCCATGTCAGGCGACTCGATCAAAGTAATGAAATGCTGCAAATTGAGTATCCGTTGCTGGCGGGTGAACAACCATTGACTGATTTCAAGCAGCAAGATGGCAAACTCCAGATCACCTTGGCGCCTGGTCAGGCGGAACTTTGGTTCAACTCGAATTTGCCAGTCAGCAAGCAATTGGTATTGCAAAGTCCAGCGCAGCAACAGTTCGTCGAACGCTGGCATCTGAAAGCAAGCCCGGATTGGCATGTGCAAAGTGAAGGCAATGCCGGGCAATTTACCTCGATGCAACAGCCAGTTTGGCAACCTTGGCCAACCGAGCAAGTGGCTTTAACTTTCCACAAACCTCAGGCGGTGCCAGGGGATTTATTGACGGTTTTGGACTCGCAGATGTATGTCCGTCAAGGTGAACAAATCCAGCATGTGAAACTTCAGCTGTCTCTGTTGGCTTCACAAACGCAGCCACTGACACTGACTTTACCTGCCAATATTCAGCTGACCAAAGCAACACTGGGTGGCAACAACTTACCGCGCCAGTTGCAAAGTGCTGATTATTTGGTACAAATTCCGCCAGGACGCCATACGTTGCAATTAGAGTGGGACGTGCCGCAAGCCATCAACATGCATTCGGTCTATCCTGCGGTGAAGTTATCAGCCCCAGCAGCCAATATTCATTTGTCGCTGGAGCTGCCGCATAACCGTTGGTTATTGGCTTTGGGAGGGCCTGTGTCAGGCCCAGCGCTATTGTTTTGGGGTATTTTGGCCCTGGCAGTGGCTTTGGCTTATTTGGTTGCCAAGTCTGGGTTAACGCCGCTCAGCTTACGAGATTCCGTTTTGTTATTTTGTGGCATGAGCGCCATTAGTTTGTGGGTTCCGGTGGCGTTATCAACAGCCTTGATTTTGGTCGGGTGGCGCGGACGGCAAGTGGAATTGCGTGGCAATTGGGCTCGTTTAAGTGTGATCAGTTTAGTGCTGCTATTGGTTGGGGCGCTCATCGCATTGTTGGTGTCGGTGCCTCAAGGGTTAATGTCGAGCCCTGATATGGCCTTAGTGAATCCGCTTGGAGGTTATAACCAGCTTAACTGGTATCAAGATTATGCCGAGGCAGCATTGCCACAACCTTGGGTATTTAGTTTGCCGCTTTGGGTCTATCAATTGGCGATGCTGTTATGGGCATTGTGGTTAGCCAGTAGTTTATTGCGTTGGTTGCCATGGTGTTGGCAACAATTGTCGGTGCATGGCTTCTGGCCGAAAGCGTCAGAGCCCAAAGCGTCAGAGCCGAAAGTCTCGACACCAACACCTGCAGTCATGCCAACTGAGCAAGCACAGGATGCCGAGAAACCTGAGTCAACGAATTGAGTTGATGTGCTGAACATGGGGATATTCAGAGCAAGTAGGGCAATGGCCACTTGCTCTGAAGCTCGGCAAGCACTGTTGGGTAAATTTGCTCGAGCTATCTGAACGCTGACTTTCAGTCAGTGAGCGCTCGAGCGCAGGCTGGCGTCAGTATTGATGGTTGAACACTGCTCTCGTGAGTACTGCTGGTCTCGTGCGTACTGCTGGCTTTTAAGCGACTTGTTTCTCTGCTAAATGCAGTTCCATAGTGGCTTTCAGTAAACGGAACAGCAAAATTGACGCATCAATTTCTTCCTTGCGGTTCGTTAAACTTTCAACATTCAATCCCAGTGGAATATTGAGCGCAGCACAATGTTGCAAAATGAGTTGCAGGTTGTCGCGGCAAATGCGGATCGATTCATTCAGTGGGTTTTCTGCATCAAGGATGCGATATTTCGCAGCTTGCGGAACTGAAATGCCCAGCCACTGCATAAACTCAAGTGTTTGCTCACCGCCACAAGGCGTAAAGGTCAAAATAATTCGTTGTGGTGTTAAGCCTTGTTGTTTGCAGGCGCGGGCATAACTGGTCAGTAAATCAATGGTCGCTTGCGCGTTGTACACGGCTTGCGTGATAAAAAACTCACAGCCCTGTTTGGCTTTCTCAATCAAACGCTCGTGTTCATTGCCTTTATTGGCATGACGTTCTGCAATAGCCACGCCGCCTAGGTAAAACGGTGCAGCATGCTGCGCTAATTGCTGATAAGCATCACTTAAACTTAATTTGATGGTTCCGGCAGAAGAAGGGCTACCCACTAACACCAGATTGTGTAAGCCATAGTCTTCATGGGTATGATCCAGCCACTCGGCAAATTCTGCCGCATCACGCTGTGCCACGCTTTTGTAGGTGATCACATCACGTCGAGCCAGTTTTTTCAGCAGTTGGCCATAATCACGCGGGTCTAAAGTCGCATGAAATGGAAAGGGCCGCTCAGCACTGACACGACTGCTTTCATCTTGAATGTCATAAACCACGACACCGTCAAATTCGATTTCATTTAAGCGTTTAAGTAACTTGCTGGCGATACGCTCTACTTTATCCGCGGGTGTCTCTGCTTTGGGTGGGGTTGTGCCAATCAAATAGACGCCTTGTTTCGGATCTTTGATTTTCTGTGATAACGATAATGGCATGATGGCAACTCCACAAATAACTCAATACGGCTAAGTATACAGATGTTTGGATGGCTGGCCATCTAAATTTTAATGAATTTTTTCGATAATCGGCAAAAAAACAAAAATTTTGCATTGAAATGGGCTAAACCATCCTAAGTTTGCCTGCTCAATCGTTGAAAAACTGAGTATGAGGTCTTCCAACAAGGCCTTTAGTTTCGGCAATACTTGCCCACTAAAGTAGTTGGGGCGATTGAATTCGTGATTGCGATGGATGTTAAGGTAAGGAATTAAGGTATGGAATTAAGGGAAGGAATTAAGTTAGAGGATTAAGGTGGTTAGCGAAGTGTCGACGGCGGTTTTAATTTGTCGTGGAGCCATCGGTTGCCTATCAACAGGCCACATCAATTGATGTGGCCGCTCAAAGTGACTGGTTTTGTTGCTAACATTTCTGTGAGATATGCGAGATTTTATCCGTGACTTGGGAAGCCACTTGCTGAATTTCTTCTTGCGCGTGCACCGCTTGGTCTACCAACACCAGGCCCGTTTCGGAAAACTCATTCGCATTTTGCATCAACTGCATCGCATCGGCGGTGATGGCTGCATTTCGAGCCACCACACATTGGATTTCCACAGTGGATACACTGGTTCTCGCCGCTAAACTGCGAACCTCGTCCGCAACCACCGCAAATCCGCGTCCATGTTCACCTGCGCGTGCGGCTTCAATCGCAGCATTTAATGCCAACAGATTGGTTTGATCGGCAATCGAACGGATCGTTGTCACAATCGCGGTAATTTGTTTGGCTTCCTCGGTCAATTGATCGATTTTGGCAAAGGCATCATGGACCTTGGTAGAGATTTGTTTCGAATTTTCAACAACATCGGATAATACTTTTTTACTATCGTTCGCCACTTCGACGGTTTTAATCGAAGAACTGAGTGCCATCGCCGCGGCTTCAACCACCCGATGATCCTGTTGAATTTGTTCAGTAATATCACTGGCGAACTTAATCACTTTTACGATGTTGTGATGCTCATCATAAATCGGGTTGTAGGTGGCCTCCAGCCATAGGCTCTGCCCATTTGCATTTAGCCGTTCAAACTGTCCAGATTTAATGTGGCCCTTGGCGAGTTCTTGCCAAAAGTTGGGGTATTTTTGATAGAAATCAGGTTTGCAAAAAATGCGGTGGTGCTGTCCGATGATCTCTGCAGCTTGATAACCCACAGCATTTAAAAAATTCGCATTAGCACTGAGGATTTGGCCTTCGGGACTAAATTCGATGACCGCCAAGGAGCGATCTAATGAAGTGATAATTGCTTGCGTTTGGCGAGCGTTTTCAACCTCGGAGGTTACATCACTGGCAAATTTGACGATTTGCGTGACTGCACCATTGGCGACAATTGGAAAATAGGTCGCATCAAGTGCCAAGGGCTTTTGTTGTTTGCCAATCCGCAGAAATTGGCCATGTTTAGGTTGGCCTGCGGCGAGATCTTGCCAAAATTGCCGGTATTGCTCACTGGCTGTGTATGCACTTGGACAGAACATCCGGTGATGTTGGCCAATAATTTCTTCACGAAAATAGCCAACTGTGTTTAGAAATAACTCATTGACATCAATAATTTGGCCGTCAGGTCGAAAGATGATGGTTGGGATATGCTGCAACACAGCGTGGTAGAACAAGTCTGCCGATGATGGCGTTGGAACTGATTGCAGCGCTTTGCGCCCAAAAATTGATGCGAACATAAGTCACCTATAACCTTTGATGTCAATGAACTTGCAGTTATTGCATGTTGAAACCTTCCACAATTCGTTGAACTGCTCAGAATCTAAATGGATTAAGAGAGCGTCGCTTGGTCAATCAACCAAACTATTGCTCTCGGACACAATCGCGCTCAAGTTTTTGACCAACAAAAAGCTGAGCAAGTATTAAAAATAGTCAATTTTGTGCAAATTGCAGATCGCTATTTCAGTTTTAGCTAGACAAAACCGCAAACACACCTAATAATCTAAGCGACAAATGAGACATTTGCAAATTTTTTGCTTTTTTTCCGCCACACTTGGTCTTTGCGATATAAGCTGTTGAGATAACTTTGCGACTTAAACAATTTGGTATGTTCTCGGGAAGGGGCAATTATGTCTTCAAGTTTAAATTCAGTGAATCAACGGACCAACTTAGTTGGGCAGAATCGCTTTGAACTTTTAATGTTTCGGCTGAATGGGCCGCAACCTTTTGGCATCAACGTGTTTAAAGTGCGAGAAGTTTTAAAATGCCCCGAACTTTCTGAAATGCCAGGTTCAAGTCCGCAGGTCCGCGGCATTGCGCATTTGCGTGGCGTCCCGATTACAGTGATTGATTTAAGTTTGGCCACCGGCGGCGCAGCTATCAGCGACCTCGAGAATTCTTTTGTGTTAGTCACTGAATATAACCGCAGTACGCAGGGCTTTTTGGTGGGCGGAGTTGATCGCATCATCAATGTCAATTGGGAACAAATTTCACCGCCACCAAGCGGTGCAGGCAAAGCGCATTATCTAACAGCCGTCACTGAAATTGATGGGAAATTAGTACAGATTATTGATGTTGAAAAAGTATTCTTCGAAATTTCTCCAGTCAATGAAGATGTTAGTCAGCAAGTGATTGAAGAAGCTCAGCAACTTGATTTCTCCAAGATGACAGTACTCGTTGCCGATGATTCGATGATTGCCCGCAAGCAGGTGAAAAATGCCCTGCAATCCATCGGCATCAATGTCGAATTGGTCAATGATGGCCGTTCGGCATTAAATTGGTTAGAAGCAAAGGCTGCCGAGCTTGGGCCGAACTTCACCAAAATGGTACCATTATTGATATCCGATATCGAAATGCCAGAAATGGATGGGTACACCTTAACTGCAGAAATTAAGGCCAATCCTGATTTGCGAAATTTGCATATCGTGCTGCATTCATCGCTCAGTGGTGTGTTTAACGAAGCCATGGTGAAGAAGGTCGGAGCCGATCAATTCATCGCGAAATTCCATCCTGATGAACTAGTACTGGCCGTACAAAAATGGATGAACCAAGGCTAGCCCCAACCGAATGTTCAGATTTTTAAAGTGAACTAGAACGCCCTCAAGCGATTGAGGGTTTTAAAATTGCACGAAATACGGAGTTTTTGGCAACAATCGTTGAAGGAACTGAATCGATTTATAGAGGTCGATTTATGAAGTTTTTGCTTTTGTTTAATAACTTACGCTTTGCCAGCAAGATGGCCATGTTAGGGGCTTTAACTCTGATTATGGTGCTGGTTCCTACAATTCCGCTGATTGGTCAGTTGTCAGATGATGTTGATTTCAACTCCCAGGAGTTATCTGGGGTTGCACCCGCACAGCAAACGTTGGCCTTGCTGGTAAAGCTGCAACAGCACCGGGGGCTGAGCACACAGACACTCAATGGTGCCGAGCCAAGCCAACGTTTGGCAGTTGCTGCTCAAGTAGATGCTTTTTTTAAACAATTATCTGAAACGGTACAGCGCGGTTTGGCTGATCCATCAGTGATGCGGCAAATTGGCGAACTAAAAACGTCTTGGCAGCAGCTGGAGAATGATGTGGCTTCAGGTCGGTTGAGTTCAGCTGATTCATTTCAACGTCATTCGCAATTGATTGAGCAAATTGTGCAAGAAACGCTGAATCAAGTGCTCGATAGTTCAGGCTTAAGTTATGATCCCGTCGCTGAAAGTTATCATCTGATTATTGCAGGGTTGCAAAATGCCCCTAGGTTGATGGAGGAAATTGCTAAGGTACAAGGCGACATCCTCGCAACATCAACGGCTCAGTCGCCTTCGTCGGATGATGCACCATCCCCACAGCTTTCCACGACAAGTCCGGCTATGCCAGTAGCTACAACAGCCTTGAAAACCTTGTCATTGAATAGTGCACAATTACTGGCGAGCGCCCAACAACCCTATGTTGATTTGTTAAGGAATCTGCGAGTGGCAGCGAGTTTAAGTTCGCAACTTGAGGTGCAAAAACTATCAGAACAAAGTGGAAAAATTGCAAATCATATGCAACAACTGCCGCAATTACTGAATCAGTCTGCTGAAACCAATCCGCTCAGTTTATCCCTTGAGTTAGACCGGATCACCCAAGATATTTTCCAAATTTCTTCGCAAGTCAATACGGTTCTCAATGGGCTTTTAATGGCTCGAGATCAAGAATTCCGCAGTCAACGCCAACAGTTATTGTCGATTGTCATTGCTTGTGGCGTGTGCTTTTTTGCTTTAGCGATTTATTTGGTGATGAGTTTTTCTCGGGGTTTACATCAGAGCGTTTCGACAGCACGGGCCATCATGGCGAAAGACTTTACCAAAGCGCGGGCGAGTCAGCGCCAAGATGAAATTGGCGCGCTACAACGGGCGATGTTTGAGATGAATAAAGGTTTGGAGTTGGCAGAGCGGCAAGCGCATGAACTGGCGCAGCGCGCCGAAGCGGATGCTCAGAAAGCCGCAGCTGATGCCATCATGGCGCGTGAGAATCAGCGGATCCGTCAAGCCTTGGACGAAACCTCAACCAATGTGTTGTTGGTTGATGCACGCAGAACCATTATTTATGCGAACCATTCGATGATGAGCATGCTGCGCAAGGTGCAAACTCAGCTAAGTCGAGAGCTTCCGTCGTTAAACGTCGGAAGTTTGCTGGGCAGTTTGGTGGATGTTTTTGCTGTATCTGGTCAGCCTGCCAGTCAGTTTTTACTGCAACTTGAACAAGCCAAAACCAGTGATTTATTGATAGCCGATGTGCATTTTCGAGTGACTGCCACTGTGATCACCACGGAACAAGGCGAGCGGTTGGGGACAGTCTTGGAGTGGCTAGACCGCAGTCAAGAAGTGCAAGCAGAGCAGGATGTTGAAGCTGTGGTGCAGGCTGCAGTTCGAGGGGATTTCCATCTGCGAGTTAACGAAGCGCATAAGCAAGGCTTTATGCTAAAAATTGCCGAGGGGTTAAATAGTTTAACTGATACTTGTGAGCGCAGTTTATCCGATATCAGTCAAGTGTTAGGGGCGATTGCTGACGGCGATTTAACAGCACGAGTGACCGGCAGTTACCTAGGCACTTTTGAAGCACTGAAAAATGGTTGTAACCAGACTGCCGACACCTTGAGCCAGATGTTGCTTGAAATTCGCGATGCTGCAGCCACCATCAATAGCGCTGCTGATGAAATTTCTCGCGGGAATACCGACTTATCGAGTCGAACCGAAGAGCAAGCTTCGAGCTTAGAAGAAACTGCGTCCAGTATGGAGCAATTAACTGGCACTGTGCGGCAAAATGCGGAGAATGCGCAGCAGGCCAATCGCTTAGCCGCTGAGGCATCGACTGTCGCAATTGATGGCGGTCAGTTGATTGGGCAAGTGGTGCAAATGATGGCGGCAATTAATGATTCGGCGCAAAAAATTGCCGATATTATCGGTGTGATTGATGGTATTGCCTTCCAAACTAATATCCTTGCTTTAAATGCAGCGGTTGAAGCGGCTAGAGCAGGCGAACAAGGTCGCGGTTTTGCCGTGGTTGCCTCTGAAGTGCGCAGTTTAGCGCAGCGTTCAGCCAATGCCGCCAAGGATATCAAAGGCTTAATTTCTGATTCGGTTGCCAAAATTAGCAACGGCAATCAGTTGGTGGGCCGCTCCGGTCAAACGATGCAAGATATTGTCGTCGCCATTAAACGGGTGAACGATTTGATGAGTGATATTGCTGCAGCATCAATAGAACAAGCCACCGGTTTGGATGAAGTCAGTAAGTCGGTGAGTCAAATGGATAACATTACGCAGCAAAATGCAGCGTTAGTGGAGGAGGCCGCAGCCGCTGCCGAAAGTTTATTATCACAGGCGAATCAACTGAGTAACCAAGTTTTGCAGTTTAAATTAGCAGAAAGTGCCACCCCGCAATTGGTGACAAGCCATCAGGGCAGGAGATCAGCAGCCAATGGCGTCAAAGCGGGTCATGCTCGTCAGCCATTAGCACGGAGTGCTCAGCCTTTGCAGTTAGTACAAGATGATGAATGGGAGGCTTTTTAGTAAGCAATTGGTGCGAGAGGCAAAGCCTCTCGTACCTTTCCCACTCGTGACCGTTGGGGCTGGTGACCGTTGAAGCTAGTGACCGTTTGAGCTAGTGACCGTTTGAGTTAGGGACAGTCGGCTCAAGTCGATTCACTGGTCATTTTGCGAATAGCCATGCCATAGCTGAAGAAATGCGCTGCGAGACACAGATGAAAACAGGCCATCGCCAGATCGTCATTGCCAATCAATAACACCGACAGCGGAACCGCCAATAAACAACCTAGGGCGATCAGGACAAAACGACGCGCTGCAGTAGATTGCATCAGCGCCATTAACATGAGTACCAAGCTGGCATCGGTAAATAAACTCAGCAAGCCCAATTGCGGCAGCATGGCCATGGCGAGTAGCGCTGGCGCAAACCAAAGCGGCAAACGGCCCCAGAGCCAAACCGAGGCAAACAGATAGAGCGGCATGGCATAACTGCGTGAAAAAGCCGATAAGCCATCATGCAAATCATCCAGTCGAAAGCCGATGAATTCTGTCGAGATTAAAGCCGCGGGCGCTTGCGGGCTTAAAGCATAATAACGGACAGCGCCGATCCCTGCGGTGAAGGCAATGGTGCACAGTGCCAGCAATAGCACCGCAAAAATAAGGGATGCTTGGGGGGCTTCGCTATTGCTCACGCCAATTTGACTCAATCGCCAGAGTGTGATGAGCAGAGCCAAGACCAAAACTATCTCGGCGGCGGCAGTTAAAATCATGGTGATGACTCCGAAAAAAGCCCCGAAAACGGGGCTTGGGATTGTATAACTTTGGTTTAGCTTCGCTTGGCGTTAGAAGGTCCAGCCTAACTCAATGCCATACATTCTGGGTAAACCAGGGGTTGCGATGGGTGAACCTACCGCCATGGCTTGGCCGCCAGTTTGGATAATATATTGTTTATCCAACAGATTGTTGACATAGAAGCCGACAAATAACGGATGGTTCGCGCTTTGCCACACCACTTTGCTATTGAGTAAGCCATAGCCTGAAATTGAGTTCAGCGCATCATCGTTCAGGCCGGTCACACTGCCTTGTTCAAACGGCAGAATCGCCAGAGCCGGACCATCAACGCCTTGGGTGCGGTCGCCAGTGTAGCTGTAGCTGAGATGGAAGTTAAATTGGCCATTCATGCCATCCACGTAGTAGTCGATCGCTGCGCTGGCTTGATCTTCCGGCATGCCAGAGATAGGTTGGCCCACTTTGCTGCCGCTATTTTCCCAAGAAAAATACTGCCAGTTGGTATATTCAGTTTCAACATGGCCATAGTTGGCGCTCAATCTTAAATCTTCACTGACTTGCCATTGCAATTCAGTTTCGAAGCCTTTGCCCTCGGCATCAACGTTACGAAGGTTATAGGTTGGCACTGTCCCTGGCGCACCGACTAACTCGAGTTGTTGCAGGTTGGTGTAATCGTATTGGTAGGCCGACAGATTGAGGCGGACTTTGTTTTCAAGCCAAGTTGATTTCATGCCAATTTCCGAGTTTTTCACGGTTTCTTCTTTCACCGCAGGCGCTTGGCCTAAAGTGTTGAAACCACCGGCTTTGAAGCCCTCGGCATAAGAGGCGTAAGTCATCAGCTGATCGTTCCATTGATAGTCGAGCACAACGCGAGGTGTGAATTTTGACCAATCGGCATCTTGCTCGGCTGTTTGTGGCATGAAAGCAACGGCCAGCGGCACTTGGCCGACATTGCCAAAGGGCACAGTGAAGAAGTTTCGCGGTTCGCTATGAATGTAAAAATCTTTTTTATCAAAGGTATAGCGGCCCCCTAATGTCAGATCGAGTTTGTCCGTCAGGGCATAAGTCGCATCAAAATAAATGGCGCTGCTATCGGTGGTGCCTTCATTGTCGAACTGTTCCATATGCTTGCCCGACAGTTTCAGGAAGTTCGCCATCACCAACTGATTGCCTACAGTGGCTTGGGCTTGGGCAAATGACATTCCGCCCATCATCAAGCGGCCGATTTCATTGGCAACGGCTTGGCGTGCGGCCGGTGTGCCCATGGTCATATAAGCCCCTGCAACACCAGTGCCCAATGGCAGCTGTGGCACAGTGCGCGGATCGCCACCCATTTGCACCACTGCCAGTGCATCAAAAGTGGTGGTATTGAAGGTGGCTTGAGTGATTTGGGCGATATCTTCTTTAAACCAGTTAGCACCTAAGGTCCATTTCAACCGCTCACCATTGTGGCTCAAGCGGAACTCTTGGCTCCACTGATTTTGATCTTCAATCAAGTTACTGGCAAAGAAAGCCCGAGCAAAGGCCGAACCGTCATCTTCCATCGCATTGCCGCGTTTGAATTGACGGTAAGCACTGATTGATGTGAACTGCATGCCAGCAATATCACGGGTATATTCTGCTGAAACCCCTGCCACATCGCGGCTTTCATGGCCTTCAAAGTCGTATTCAATCGGGGCAAAGGGGTCACCGCTGCCAAAACTCGTATTTAAGGTGACCGCAGGGCGGGCTTGCTGATCAATTTTTGATACATCAGCCCGAACCACCAAAGCCGCACCTTGATCCAAGGACCATTCAAAGGCGCTGCGCAGCGACCAATCATTTTGGTTGCCATAACGGGTGTCGCTATTTTTCACATCCAAATAGCCATCGCGGGTGTTGCGATCGAAGCTAAAGCGAGCATTCAAATTGTCAGTCAGTGCCGACGTTGCCGACAGTTCTAATTTACGTTTGCCGTATTGGCCAAGCGTCATTTTGAACTGGCCTTGCGGATCGGCGCTGGCCGCTTTGGTGATGATATGGATAGCGCCCGCTGCAGAGTTTCGGCCAAACAGCGTCCCTTGAGGACCTTTCAGCACTTCAACGCGTTCAACATCATTAAAGTTTAAGTTGGAAGTGCCGCGCCGACCGACATAAACGCCATCGACATACACGGCCACCGCGGCATCTAAACCAATGCCAAAATCATTGGTGGAAATCCCGCGAATATTGAAGATAGTTTGGGTGGCTGTGGCGTTGTTTGTTTCTAAACCGGGGGTGATCCGGCCTAAATCATTCACATTCACCAACCCCATTTTTTCGATGGCTTCGCTACTGAAAGCGCTGATGGCGATTGGCACTTGTTGCACGTTTTCCGCGCGTTTTTGTGCGGTCACTTGAATGACTTCAAGGCCTTGCTCAGTTTGTTCTGCTGAACTGCTGGTGTCGACCATTTCTTCTGCCATGACGCTTGAGTTGGCAAAAGCCAGCGCCACCGCTAAACAAACCGGTGTTAATTTGGTGAATTGCATATCGTCCCCTGTTTTTCTGTTTTTCTGTTTTTCTGTT
>JACCEA012092956.1_pt1 | contig 14578 bp, 8 predicted proteins | sample 7449851 | NCBI WGS metagenome assembly JACCEA01 (sample SAMN15323453, study PRJNA562643) | freshwater metagenome | isolation source: river surface water | place: USA:Blue River Watershed | collected 2017-08-18 | reverse complement strand
TTAATATTTCGTCGAACATAATTTTTAAAATGTTTTCTAAATTCTTTATTATCTTTTAAAAACATTTTTTTTCTTAAATAATAATTTAAAAATCGAAAATGTTTTAATTTAGGATTAATAAAATAAAAACGATTATTTGTTCGAGTATATTTAAAAATCTTATTTAAACTTAACTTATTAACACCATATTTTTTTGCAACAAGTATTTTTTTAAATATTTTTTTCATAATCCTATTTTTAAAAAATTTTATAATTACAAAAATTTTAAATATATATATATATAAACATATTTTTTAAAATATGTATAAATATTGAATATCTAAATTTCATTAATAAATTAATGGAAAGAATGGGATTTGAACCCATGATATATTTTAATAGAAATATATGTCGATTTAGCAGATCGATGCTTTCAACCACTCAGCCATCCTTCCAACTGCTTCTTCTAAAATAAAAGTTTAATGTCAAATTTGTTAGTAGAAATGTTTAATAGGAATCGAACCTATATCTATTAAAATCAAAATTTAATGCTTTTTCCATTAAGCTATAAACATCTTTATACAAATGATTATTTTATCTTTATTTTCCAAAAAAATTAAAATAAGTTACTAAAATATATAACATAAATTCAAATGAACAAAGTAAAGCAACATCGCCACAAATATACATATAATCTAAATAATAAATAGCAAATAAACCACCTACTAAAATTAAACTAACATATAAAAAATGTCTACTCATACCTTCTATATAAAGTTGCTTAACTTTATAACCTGATTCAGTAACAAAATGAGCTAAACTAAGCGGACCAAAATATTCTAAAAAACCTCGATCAATTAATTTATATCCAATATGATAACTTATATATAAAACAAATTGCGCAATTACTTCATTATATATACGATCAATATACCAACGTTTATTCAAAAAATTATAAATTTTGTAAAATAATTTATTTTGTTTTAAAATAAAAAATTTTTTAATATGAACTGCATATAATATATAAGAAATATAAATACCTAAAAGACTTAAAATAAAAGGAAACAATTGAAAAAATAACAATTGAAATTCAATATCAATTAATGTATAATTATTTGGCAATACAAAAATTGAATATATCCAAAAATCAGTACCAAAACCTATAAAAAAATCTTTAGTTAAATACCCAACAAAAATACTAAAAAAAATTAAAATAAATAAAGGTAATGACATTTCTAACGAACTTTCATGTGCATTCAATAAAATAATTCTATTTCCATTGGGATTAGCTAAAAAAACCAAAAACAATAATCGAATTGAATAAAAAGCAGTAAAAAAAGCAGCAAATGAACCTAAAAAATAAGAAAAAAAACCAAGAGTATTATGTTTAGCATATGCAATTTCTAAAATACTTTCTTTTGAAAAAAATCCAGCCAAAAAAGGAAATCCTGTTAAAGCTAAAGAACCAATTAAAATTGCAATATATGTAAATGGTAAAAAATTTTTTAATCCACCCATTTTTCTTATATCTTGTTCATCGTTAATAGCATGAATTACAGAACCTGCGCTTAAAAATAACAACGCTTTAAAAAAAGCATGATTTGAAAGATGAAATAAAGCTGTTTCATAACTTGATAAACCACAAGCAAAAATCATATACCCTAATTGACTACACGTAGAATATGCAATAATTTTTTTGATATCATTTTGAAATAAACCAGTTGTAGCAGCAAAAAAAGCTGTCAATGATCCTACTAAAATAATTAAATTTAAACATAATTCTGAATATTCAAAAAAAAAAGAACAACGAATAATTAAAAAAACACCAGCAGTAACCATCGTTGCAGCATGAATTAACGCTGAAACTGGCGTAGGGCCTTCCATTGCATCAGGCAACCAAACATGTAAACCTAATTGTGCTGATTTCCCCATAGCACCAAAAAATAGAAATAAACAAATTAAATCTAAAACAAAAAATTCATAACCCCAAAAAACAAACTTAGAACTTAGAGCTAAAACAGATAAACTTGAAATAATATCATAATCTAAACTACCAAATGTTAGATATACAACAAAAATTCCTAATAATAAAAAAAAGTCACCAACTCGATTAGCTAACATAGCTTTTAATGCCGCTTTAGTTGCTTGTATACGAGTTGACCAAAAACTAATCAATAAAAATGAAGCTAAACCAACTCCTTCCCAACCAACAAACATTTGCAGTAAATTATTAGCAGTAACTAAAATTAACATAAAAAAAGTAAATAAAGATAAATAAGACATAAATCTCACTTGATGCGGATCATGTTCCATATAACTTATTGAATATAAATGAACTAGAAATGAAATAAAATTAACAATAATTAACATCACTACAGTTAAACTATCAATAAGAAATGACCAATTTACATTTAAAACATCAATTTTAATCCAATTGCAAACTACTAACTTATAATTAATACCATTAACAAGAACATCAAAAAATAAAAAAAAAGAAATTAAAACTGTTAAAAATAAAAAAAACGTAGTAATATATAATGTTTTTTTACCCAAATAACGACCAAAAAGACAACCACTTAAAAAGCCCAAAAAAGGAAATAATAATAATAATAATACCATAATTTAAAAAAAGTTCCAAAAAAACAAAGAATTTTTGGTTAAATTAAAATAATTAGTAGACTTTAACTTATTTTCAATAAAAACATTCAACCCTAATTTATATTCTCGTAAATTAATATTTTTTATTAAAATCTTTACTAAAAAATAAATATCAAAAAAAAAAGATAAAGAAATAGTTAAATTTAAAACAAATAATTTTGGATTAGATAAATAATATTTTTTAAAAAACAAATTTTTATTTAAAAATTTATAAAACCTAACATTTTTAAGCACTTTATAAAACTCAATTTGCTTTTTCTTTATATAAATACTATAAAAAAGATTAAAAATTTCATAATTTTTAGTCAATGAAAATTTAAAAAAATAAAAATTATAACTCAAATCGGAAGATTTTTTAATTTTTTTCGCACATTGAACTAAAGGTTTTTTACCTAAATATAAATAAAAAATAAAATATAAGCGAATTAAAATATTAAAATCACTTTTTAACTCATCTTTAATATTTTTTTTAATTAAAAAAAATAACTTAAAATTTAACTTTTTAACATGTATTATATTATATTGACTTTTTAAACAATATTTTGTTAAAAAATCATAGTTTAAATAATAACTATTAAATTGAAAACTAGAATTAGATAATATCGAAATCATAATTGCGTGAAGTAATTTTTAAAATAGATGAGGTTAAAAATTGTAAAAAATACGAAGGAACTATACCAATAAGTAAAACAAAAAATACTAAAAACACTAAAATAAAAAATTCAGATTTATTTAAATCAGTAAATTGCAATAAAGTTACATTTTTTATATTCCCAAAAATAATTCTATTAAACAACCAAATAGCATAAATACTAGATAAAATAACACCTAATGCAGCAAAAAAACCTGCAACACTGCTTTTGCCAAAAATTGCCAATAATAATAAAAATTCGCCAACAAAACTGCTAGTACCTGGTAATGCAATATTAGCCATTGTAAAAAATAAAAACATAAAACTAAATAAAGGCATAAAATGAACTAAACCGCTATAATAGATTAACAATCGAGAATGATAACGTTCATATAAAATACCAATACAAAAAAATAAAGCTCCAGAAACAAAACCATGACTTAAACTTTGAATAATGGCACCATTTATACCCAAAATATCTAAACAAAAAATACCCATTACAACTAAATTCATATGAGCAACTGATGAATAAGCAATAATTCGTTTCAAATCAGTTTGGCGAATAGCATTCAAAGATGCATATAAAATACCTAAAATACAAATTAAATAAATCATAGGAACAAAATACATAGAAGCATTTGGAAATAAACATAAATTATAACGAATAAAACCAAATACACCTAATTTTAATAAAATACCTGCTAAAATAACTGACCCAATTGTTGGAGCCTCAACATGCGCTTCAGGCAACCAGATATGAAATGGAAATAAAGGTGCTTTTGCAGCAAAAGATAAAAAAAAAGCAAACCATAACCAAATTTCATCATATTCAAAAGAAAAAAATCTTAAAATTTCCATACCAAAAGTACCAATTTTAACATAAATATGAAAAATTGCAACTAATAATAAAATAGAACTTGCAATGGTATAATATAGCAATAAATAACTTGCACGAATTTTTCTACTACGTGAACCCCAAAAACCTATTATAAAATACATAGGAACTAACAAAAATTCAAAAAAAATATAAAAAACAAATAAATTTAAACTAGAAAAAATAAAAAATAAACATAATTGTACAAATAATAGGTTCAAAATTAATGTTTTTTTATTTATAAACGAAATATTAAAAATAAAAATAACACATAAAAATGATAACAAATTAGTTAAAAATAAAAATAATAATGCTATACCATCAACACCAAAACTCAAATTTAAATTAAAAAATAATGTTTTAAAACAAAAAAGATCAAAAACATATTGATAATAAAAATAATTATGTTTAAAACAATAAATCATTATAACAGATATAAAAAACAATGCACCCGTAAAAAATAAAGCGATTTTATTAATAAGATAAGATCGACTAGTAGGAATAAAAAAAATGCTTATAATAGCTAAGATTAATAAAAAAAAACTAAATTCTAAACTATATTTTATATATTCAGACAAAAAAATTACCATAATTGATTTTTCAATTAAAAAAATTATATAAATGTTCAATATAAATACTGTTACTAACTTTGTAATATTTATACGCTAAAAATGTTAAATTTTTTAGGTTAACGATCTACTTCACCAAATACTATATCTAAAGTACCGATTAATGTTACAACATCTGCAATAGAACTATTTTTAGCTAACATATCTAAAGCTTGCAAATGACCAAAGCCCGGAGCTTTTATTTTACAACGAAAAGGTCGATTTTCACCATTAGAAATTAAATGAACACCAAATTCTCCTTTAGGCGCTTCCGTAGCTGCATAAGTTTCACCATTAGGACAATTAATATTATTAGTATAATACTTAAAATGATGAATAACTGATTCCATAGACTCCTTTAAATCATTACGTAATGGCGCAAAAAACTTGGAATCATCAACTTTAATTGAACCAGGTTGAATTAAATTTAAACATTGAAAAATAATTTGCACAGATTGTAACATTTCTTCAATACGCACTAAGTATCTATCATAACAATCACCATTAACTCCAACAGGTACAGCAAATTTTAATTCTGAATAAATTTCATATGGCAAATTTAATCTTAAATCCCATACAATTCCAGAACCACGCAACATAACACCGCTAAAACCCCATTCAATAGCATTTTTTGCAGAAACAATTCCAATATCTACAAGACGGTTCTTCCAAATACGATTATTATCTAAAATTTCTTTAATTTCAGCAATTCGAACAGCAAATTGTTTAATAAAAATATACAAATCATCTAACATTCCAAGCGGTAAATCCATTGCAACCCCACCAGGTCTAATATATGCAGCATGCATTCTAGCACCTGAAACTCTTTCATAAAATTCCATCAATTTTTCTCTTTCTTCAAAACTCCAAAGGAAAGGAGTCATTGCCCCAACATCTAATGCATGACAACCTATAGCTAATAAATGATTTAAAATACGAGTAATTTCTAAAAAAATAACCCGAATAATTTGAGCACGTCGTGGAACTTTAACTCTAACTATATTTTCAAGAGCTAAAGAATAAGTATGCTCTTGTGCCATCATAGAAACGTAATCTAAACGATCAAAATAAGGCAATGCTTGTAAAAAATTTTTATATTCAACTAATTTTTCAGTACCACGATGCAACAATCCAATATGTGGATCAGCTTTAACAATAATTTCTCCACTTAATTCTAAAATAAGTCTTAAAACTCCATGCGCTGCTGGGTGTTGAGGTCCAAAATTAATAGTAAAATTTCTAATTTTAGTAATTAAATTGTGTTTTTTTAACATATATGTTTTTACATTTAATAAAATAAATATTTTACTTTACTTAGTATTTTTACATACTAATAAATTTTTTAGCTGAAGATCTATCCTCTAAGAATAACATGTCATCCCGTTTCTGCATTAATTGAAAACGTCTAGAAGTCGAAGTGCTTAAATAATGATGTTTAGGAGAAACCTCTAAAACATTATCTAATTGGAATGAAGGAATAATATCTGCATCAATAGTATCTTCCATTAAAATATGTTTATCTAAAAAAAAACTACGATACTCCTGAATCAATTGAGAAAAATTATAATTTGTTTTTTTATTTTTGTAATCATAAATTAATTCTAAATAGCCAAAAACAAAAAATTTTTTATCTAAAGGTGAACCTTCAAAACCATAATCAGTTAAAATTCTTCTAAGTTCTGGATGATCAAAAAAAAAAATACCAAACATATCCCAAATTTCACGTTCCCACCAGTTTGCATTTATAAAAACTCCAACTGCAGATTGACTTACCTTTAAATCTGTATCTACTACAGTTTTAACACGAATTCGCGTATTATAAAGAATACTTAACAAATCATAAGAAATTTGATATCTATATTGAAAACTAGAATTAATATCAATTCCAGTAACACAGGATAATAGAGAATATTGGTAATTTATATGGGATTTTAAAGAAAATAAAACATCAGTTAATAAGTTAGCAGTAACAACAAGAGTTAACTCAAGTTCATACGCAGAAAATTCTTGTGCAAAATAAAAAGGAATTAATTTTTTGTAACTATAAAATCTGGTATTTTGCTTTAAAGGATCAAAAATCTGGATTTGAGACGACGCAAGTACTATCTGATTATCCATAAATTAAAGAAACAAAAATTCTAAAAACAAAAAAAATATATTATAATAATATAAAACCATCAATAAAAAAAGTAAAAAAGAAAAAATTATTAAAAATATTGAGTCTGCGCGCTCAGTATAAGTTCCACAAAACTGACGTTTATACCAGCTTCTAAGGGTAGATGCATATGCATCTTCATTGTTATCATAAAGTATTATTTTTGCGATTTTTATGTAGTAAGCAATAGAAAATAACGAAAGAATTAATAAAACAGCTGAAATAAAATCAGAATCAGACTGAATTGGAGTAAAAATAATTGAAGATTTTAAAAAAAAAAAGAAAAACGGAGGAATTCCTGCAAAACTAAATAAAACAATTAAAAGTACCACTGCCATTAAACGATTCTTTTTATATAGAGCAGATAAATCTGAAATAAAATAAGTTTCATATTCATTTATTTTATCATAATGAAAATGCATTAATCTATTCAAATTTACTGTAGGTTTAAATGAAGATAAATAATCTAAACATTTAGTATAAAAAGATAATTTATAATCCACGTATAAAATTTGTTTTTCAGTCTTATCCTTAATAAATCTAGGAATTCTAGATACATTACCAAATAACATCTCTTCTAATACATGTTTGTTGCAATAAAAAGAAAGCAACCAACCCCATAAAATTATACTAAAAAAAATATAAAAAAAAATTAAAGAAAACGAAGTTATAGCAGATTGATATACAAGCTGACTGCAAGAAATTAATAATAAAGATAGTGGTATTGAAGAAATATAAATAAAAAAACGTTTTAATTTAGGCTGATGAAATCCTAAAAGAGAAACATGAAAAATAGTAAATACAGTAAATAAAATAAAAAAAATCCTAAAACTATTAATACTTACAAAAATAAATGAACTAAAAACAAACAATAAAATACAATAAACAAATTTTGGAACTAATAGTAAAAAAACAGTTACAGCGATAGAACTTCCTTCATACATCTCAGCAACTACAACTTGAAATGGCATAAAACCAATTTTAAAAAAAAATGTAAAAATGATCAAAAAAAAACCAAAAGCATATAAAAACAGTTGAAGAGTTTTTTTAACAATAGTTAAAGTTACAAAATTCATAACAGCAAGTTCAGTAATATCAATTGTTCCATAATTTGCATATAAAATTAATGTACCTAATAATATAAAAGATGAAAAAATACTACTAAAAATAAAAGCTTTTAATCCAGACTCTGCATTTTGGGAACCACTAAAATAAAAAAAATTTTGGGTGCTAATCAAAATATAAACTGCAAAAGATAATAATTCTAAAGAACAATATAATTGCAATAAACTTCCACTTATAGAAGATAAAAGCTCATAACCAGCCAATACTGCAACTAAAAAAATAGGGTAAAAATGAAATACATTAATTGCATCCATTACTAATGCTTTATGTAAATATATACACACAACAATACAAATTATTAGATAAATATACAAAATAACATTTAAAAAAATATTATCATATACCTCTAAACTTAAACCAACATTAAATAAACTAATAACTAAAGTAAAAAGAGTCATAATAAACAAAATTTTACTTAAATCAAGTTCAGATAATACATTATTAGAAACTTTAAAATATTTATTAGAAATATTATTAAAATGTAAAAATTCAGAATAATAAGCGTTTTTATTAAAAAAATAAACGTTAAAATCTTTTTTATTTAATTTAAACATTTCAACAATTAAAAATTGTAAAATAATTATAGTAAAAATAAATTCATTTAAAATTGAAATAATTGAAAACATATAATTTTGCTTAAAAACAGTAAAAACCTACCTAATTTTTACTTCTGATCTATTATTAGAACTAAACCACTACTTTCAAAAAAAAAATTTTAATTTAATATAAATTTTATATTAAACTGTAAATCAGACATTTTATGTAAATTAGCATTCTGATAAATTTCAGCATACAAGAACATCTTTTTTTGGCGATATTTATCTAATTCAATGCCAATTGATGAGGGCAAAGGAATTCCACTATTTTCAAGTAAAAAAGCTTCAACTGGATTTCCTAAAAAAAGTTCATTAATAAAAGCCTCTTTATAAAAATTTTTTACTATTTCTAAATTTTCAGGATCTACCATAAAACAATCATGAGCAGTAAAAATGTTCAAATTTCGTAATCTGCATTCTTTAACAACGTAATTTAATAAAACACTATCTAAATGATGAATAAAATGAGAAAGAATAGTACGATTTAATTTTTTACGGTCTAACTTATCAGTTAATTTATAATATACAAATTGACTTTCTTTTAAAATTTTTTCCGTACCCTCTTTAATAGGAGAAAATAAATATCTCCACTTCATTTTAGATTTTTCGCACATAGAGATATAAATAATACTAAAAAATGACTCCAAATTTGCTTTTGAACATATTTTAATAAAAGGTTGTTCATCCGTTTTAACCTCAACAAAAACTTTTTTTAAAAATGTTATAAATTCATTTATTTCTAAACAAATAAAGTAATCAAAATGAAAAGAATATTCTTTAAATATCATTCGTTCAAAATCAGAAAATATTATATCATCATTAAAAACGGAAATGTTTTTCTTCTCTAAAAAAACTTTCTTTAATTCTTTACATCTAGTAAAACCGGATTCTCCATAAATATAACGTATAACCCATTTTTTTACAAAATCCCTCGTAAAACAATCAGAAAGAACCTGTAAAGATTCAACTCTTTGTTTATCATAAGAATAAGTTATTAACTGTTTTTGAATTTTTTGAATTATTTTAGATTTTATAAATAAATAATAATCTTCTTTAATTTCAGAACCCTCAAATCTTTCAGTTAAAATATTAGTTTTAATTAAACCTAATCTATAGCCAATGAGACCTGATATTATTGAAATACCTGAGCACGATGCATCTAAACTTACATATGAATTAGTCTTTAATTGCACTTTAAGGTACTCAAAAAGAGCAGAACCTTTCTTTTTTTCAAATTCAAATAAATCTACATTTATTTCTGCTTTATTTTCTTGACTAATATTTTCATTATAAAAATCAAGAAGAAATTTTGAAAAACAATTTCCTTGTGGACTTAATGGATAACCATGTGTGTAAATACGCCCTCTATTATCAAAAAAAGCTTGAAAAAATAATTTTCTATTTTTTAAAACATCTGCTAATTCAAGTAAAAAAAAAAATTCAACAACAGCTTGGTATAAAACCAAATATTTATTTAAATAAAATGAAAATTTTTTCATATCCTTTAAAAGATCATCTCTGTCTACAGTAGGACCATATGCTGCTTGCATATAACTGTCAAAATTATATATATGAATTATATCATCATTTTGAAAAGCTATATTATTAATATTAAAATTTTTATCTAATAAAAACGCTCTTAACATATAAAAAATATTTTTTTTAGTAAAATTAAGAGCAGATTCATTTATTTGAAAAGCTTGTCCTTGAAGATAATTTAAATTATCAATAATATCATTTGGAACCCAAGAATAAGATCTCTTGTCTTTAGAATGAACTCCAGTAAAAAGATTACTTTTATTTGAAAAAAGACCTCCACCACATAATACTTCTTTTATTTTTGTTATTAATTTATAATTACGAGTAGAAGAATTATAACTAAATGTTTGTTGATTTAAATCTTTTTCCTTTTTCCAACAAATTGGTTTTTCAATCATAGGAATGGATGAAGAAAAAAAATCTGATTTTAACAAATTTTCTAAAATATCATCAGAAATTTTTATTGTATAAAATTTGTTAGAAAAAAATAAATCTAAATCTTCTTTTTCTTCTAAATTAATTGGTTTTTCATCTAAATCATGAAAAAGATCTGTTTCACCCATAGTATTATCGATTTCATTGTCTTCATGTTCATTTTTAAAGACACCATATTCAATTATTTTATGTTTTATTAATAAAAATTCTAATTGCAATGCTAAATAAATCAACTCTTTATTTGACAACTCTAAGCAAGGGTCTTTTTTTGAATCTTCTTTTTTCTCAAAATGATATAAAGTTTTATATTTTAAATAAAAAGAAGATGCTAATTTCATTATAAAACTAGTTCTTTTCATAGGACCTATTTTTTTCGTAAATTCTAAAGAAATCATTTTATTTAAAGATTTTTCACTTAAAGAAGAAGATGATTTAGAATTTGATAAAAATTCTAAAAGTTCTTTAGATATAGTTTCCATATCTAAAGTTAAATTACTATAGCTAGAGGAAATAGACATAATTACTGTAAAAGCCGCTTCACTTTCATTTTTGCTAAACATTCTTAACATATTATCATATTTAAGATAAAAATTTGTTTTTTCTGATCCTAAACTTCTTAATTTTCTTTTACTTTGAGTGAGATCATCTTTTAATTCAGATTTACTTAATCTTCTTATATCATGTTCTAATGGATCACCTTTAAAACACAAATCTTGTTGCAACATTTTTGTTTTTTGAAGTAACGTTCCAGCAAATAAATATTGAAAGTTTTCACTTTTTTTTAAGAATGGATTCATTAAATTTTCCAATTTCTCTTGTTTTTCTTTGTTGTTTAATAAAGAGTTTTTTAAAACTGCTTTGATTTTATCAGTAAACAGTGCAACTCTTAAAAAGGAATTTGACTCATTTTTACTAAAATTGTGAATTTGAGAGTCTAAAACTAAATTATATTTTTTTAAAAATTCAGTTAAAATAAAAAGATTTTTTTTCGAATTGATCATATTTTTTTTTGCTTATGTAAGTATTGAAATTTTTAAAATGGAAAAAAATGTATAATATAATATTTTAATATTATATTCAAATACAAAACTATTTCTTCAAAAATTAACGTTTTATATAAATATAGGTTTTCTTTCTTCTTCAAAGAAGTCAATACCCATATTTACAGGGTGAAGCTTCAAAAGCAAAATTTATAGAAATATGTCTATAATTTAAATTTTTATATAATTGTATCTAAAATAGCTTAATATATTCTAAAGATATTGTATATATCTTCAAAATACTATAATTTTTTTATCTAATATTTCTATTATTAATAGTTAATTATGATATTATTAATTATATGAATGATTCCTTGTATATCTCTTTTCTTAGAAAAACAGATTAATATGTTTATATATTAATCTGTTTTTTTTCTATAATTAATTTTTTTAATTATAGCTATAATGTCTAAATTGCTATTCCCTCATAGTACTAAATATACATAATATATATATTTATATATATTTATATATTCCATTAATGGTCCCCTATATTTTATATATGGGAGGGTAAATATAATTTGGACTTTAACTTCTTTCTTTTAAGAAGAAATATAATTATACCGACTTGGCGGAACTAGGTAGACGCGACAGACTTAAAATTTGTTCCCTGTTAAGGGGTATTGGTTCGATTCCAATAGTTGGTATATTTTTATTGTAATTAATAGTATTTTACATTTTATTTTTGGTTTTTTATATAAGTCAAAAATTTCAAAAATTGAAGAAAAAAGTTTATTGTTAAAGAGCAAAGTTCTTTTACCGACTTGGCGGAACTAGGTAGACGCGACAGACTTAAAATTTGTTCCCTGTTAGGGGGTATTGGTTCGATTCCAATAGTTGGTACATTTTTTATATTTATTATGGTGATTATAGCTTAATTGGTAGAGTATTAGATTGTGATTCTAAGTGTTATGGGTTCAAATCCCATTAACCACCTTTGTATTATATACTTCTGCTTATTTTACTAAAATTTAGTAACGATTTTGTTACAAAATCAGATTGGTTAAACTCCAGTAGTAAGCGAAACATTTTTTTTATAAAATTAAATATATGAAATTATTTTTTTTAAATTTTATTTATTCGTTTAATGATATGCCTTATAATTGGCAATATCGTCTTCAAGATCCTGCAACTCCAATTGCAGAAAGTATGTTAGCTTTTCATAATTATATTATGTTTTTTTTAATTTTGATCTTTTTTTTTGTTCTTTGGATGTTATTTGCAAGTCTTTTTTTTTTTAAAAATAATAAACGTCCTTATCAGTTTGTTCATTCAAGTGATTTAGAGGCTATTTGGACTATTATACCTGCTATTATTTTAGTATTAATTGCAATTCCTTCTTTTAGTTTATTATTTTCGTTAGAACAACGTATAAGACCTGCGTTTACATTGAAAGTTATTGGTCATCAATGGTATTGGACATATCAAATGGGTGGTCTTTGGAAATATGTTTCTTATATTTCTAAAGGATCAGCTGTAGAGTATAAAGATGCTGAATTTGAATGTTATTTAAAACCTGTGGAAGATTTTCGACGCAAAGGTTTAGTTCGTTTATTAGATACAGATGTTAGATTAGTTTTGCCTAAAAAAGTATATATTAAAGTATTAGTTACTTCAGTTGATGTATTACATAGTTGGGCTGTTCCATCATTTGGTATTAAAATTGATGCTTGTCCAGGTAGATTAAATCAAGTATCTTTATATATTCAACGTTCTGGTTTATATTACGGTCAATGTAGTGAAATTTGTGGTGTAAATCATGCTTTTATGCCTATTTCTATTAAAGTAGTATCGTTTAAAAAATTTTTGCTTTGGTATCAATTTTTTATTGATAATTCAAATAATTTTTTAATTAAAATGTCTGAAAAACCTTTTGAAGGTATTACTACTTACATGGATTTCATTAAACGTCCAACTTCAGAGATTTCTACCGATCAAAAATTTTTTAAAAATATTTATTATGATTTAGAAAGCAAAACTCCTGTTTTTGTATTATATAATCCTAATAAACAAATTTCTAGTGCTATTTCTCAATTTTCATTAGTAACAAAACCTTGTGAAGACCCGATAATGTCTTCTAATATAGAATATTATTATAGACTAAATAAAATGTTGGAGCGTCATAATAAAATATTAGAGTTATCGTCGCCAATTAAGTTAGCTTCTCCAATATCTTTCAATATTAAAGAGTTAATGGCTTCTTTTAAAAAAATGACATTAGCTGTTCCTTCTGTGGAAGATACAATTTCTTCTAATAATGAAGTAGAATCTTCTGTTTCTTCTGTAGAAAATACAGTTGAATTAGTTGTTCCTTCTGTAGAAGATACAATTTCTTTACCTAAAGAAGAAGAATCGATAGAACCAAAAGATCTTGAGGTTTTACAAGAACTAGTTGAGTTAAATACAACTCAACCAGAAAACAAAGATTAATCTTAAAAATTTAGTTTTTTTGAATTTTATATGAATCATGTTTCTTCTTCAATTTTTAAAAATCGTTTAGACAGATGGAATAAAGAACCTTTATTGGCATTTGTTGATTCTCATATAATTGATTATCCAACTCCTACTAATATTAGTTATTTATGGAGTTTTGGTGCGTCTGCAGGTATTTGTTTAGTTATTCAAATTGTAACTGGTATTTTTTTGGCTATGCATTATACTCCAAATATTGAGTTAGCATTTAATAGTGTTGAACATATTATGCGAGATGTTTGTTCTGGTTGGTTGATTCGTTATATTCATGCAAATGGAGCTTCATTTTTTTTTATTGTTGTTTATTTACATTTATTTAGAGGATTATATTTTAATTCATATGTTTATCCACGTCAAAATTTGTGGTATAGTGGAGTTACATTATTTTTTTTAATGATGGCAACTGCATTTATGGGTTATGTTCTTCCTTGGGGTCAAATGAGTTTATGGGGTGCAACTGTAATTA
>JACCEA010903009.1_pt1 | contig 14581 bp, 15 predicted proteins | sample 7449851 | NCBI WGS metagenome assembly JACCEA01 (sample SAMN15323453, study PRJNA562643) | freshwater metagenome | isolation source: river surface water | place: USA:Blue River Watershed | collected 2017-08-18 | reverse complement strand
ATTACGTGAGTACCTTGTTCTTCAATAGCTGCGATACCTTCTTTGCGTAAAAACGGTTTTACTTTCGGATAAATGTCTGCTAATATTTGTGTTTCTTCTTTTGTTAATGGCGCACCAGCATCTCCATCTACACAACACGCACCTTTACAAGCAGATAAGTTACATACGAAGTCTTTTTCTAAAATTTCTTCGGAAACTATAGTTTTTTGAAGTTGAAACATTCTTTTTAATTTAGAAGGCAAAGATACTTTAAAAGTTAGAAGTTGGAAGATAGAAGTTGGAAGTTTTTTTAACAACACCATGTAAAATAATAATGTTACGTTAAATCAAACCTTGTATCCGCTTAATATTTTTTATATTTGCACAAACATTTACTTTTACACACATGGGAATTGATTGGAAAGAAGTTTTTACAATATCGATGATATTATTTGCTGTAATTGATATTTTAGGAAGTATTCCTATTATTGTTGATTTACGAAGCAAAATTGGACATATTCAGTCGGAAAAAGCGACCATTGTTTCAGCGATAATCATGATTGCTTTCTTATTTGTAGGTGAAGAAATTTTAAAATTAATTGGAATTGACGCCAATTCATTTGCCGTAGCGGGATCGTTTGTGTTGTTTTTCTTGGCTTTAGAAATGATTTTAGGTGTGCGATTGTACAAAGAAGACAATCCAACAACAGCATCTATTGTTCCGATTGCGTTTCCTTTAATTGCTGGTGCCGGAACGATGACCACTTTGCTATCTTTAAGAGCAGCTTATGATAAAGTCAATATTATTATTGCTATTTTAATAAACGTAGTTTTAGTGTATGGCGTTTTAAAATCGTCAGGAAAAATTGAAAAATTATTAGGCGTAAACGGTTTAGGAATTATCAGAAAAGTGTTTGGTGTAATTTTATTAGCCATTTCGATAAAATTATTTGCTGCCAACGTAAAAGGATTATTTATATAAGTTTAAAATAAAAATAGAATGAAAATATTTACTTACATCATTATTGCATTATCATTAATCACTATTATTTTTAATGCAACAAAAATTAATTTTGAAACACCTTTTGAAGGAGAAAGCACAATTGCTATCATTGGGATTGTAGCTTCATTTTGTGCTATTCTTATTGTAACTCTTTTTATGGTTGCTAAAAAAGTAGTAGAACAAACGAAATAAATAACATGTTTGACGTTTTAATCATTGGGGGTGGCGTTTCAGGCGTTTCTGCAGCTTTAATTTTTGGTTCGGCGAAAGAGAAATCTTTTATGACGGATAAAAAAATTGGCATCATTGCGCATCAGAAAAGTTCTTCTTTACAAAAAGCACTTTTTAATAATGCTTATGGAATCGCACCAGGAAAATTAGGTAACGAATTGTTGCAAGAAAGTGTAGCCCATTTATCTGAAAGTTATCCACATATTACTCAAATTGAAGGTGAAAAAGTTTTAAAAATTTCTGGTGAATCTGGAAATTTCACAATTACTACGAATAAAAACAGTTACCAATCTAAAATGGTTATGGTTGGTATTGGCGCTGGAAATCCGTTTACGATTGAAGGCTTAGAAAACTACATTATTCCACATAAAAAAGCGGCTCCAGAGAAAAACAGAATTCAATTAGCCAATAATGATCATTTCGTAACTGAAGGTATTTACGCTATAGGAACTTTAGCTGGACACAGAAGCCAGTTAGTTATTGCCGCTGGAAGTGGCGCGAGTGCTGCAACTGACATTTTAACTTTATGGAATGATGGCAAACCTGTTCAGGTTCATGATGTTGTGAAAGAATAAATTGACTTGGTGACAAAATTATATTTTTTGTCTATCTTCAATTTGCTGTAATTTTTATTTTTTTTAAAAATCATTTCTGTTTATTTAAAACTTTATTTATCATTTTGTCTCTTGGAAGTACAATTTGATAATAAGAAGCGTCGTTAAATAATTGCTTAGAAAATTCGGCATATAAATAAGTCAGAATTTGTTCTTTTTGGTCCGATAAGTTAAAAAGCAAACCGTTTGAAATTACATATTCCTTAAACTGATTAAAATATTTATCATTTTTAAACAATTCCTTTTTAAGTCCTGATTGGGTCATTCTACTAAAAAACGAACGATTTTCATCTAACTTTTCAAAAGCATAATAACTCATAATTTCAGATTGAAGCAGTAATTCTAATCCTTCTTTATTGTGATTTTTTTCTATTGGTACGAAAACATCTGGAATAATTCCACCGCCGCCATATACAATTCTGCCTTTTTTGGTTTTAAACTTTAAACTATCCGCCACTTTTATGCTATCGGCTTCGTATAATTCGCCGCTTAAGAAACGTTTTTCAAATTCGTTAAAATATTTTTCCCCTTTATCTTCGTAAGGTTTTTGGATGCTTCTTCCAGAAGGCGTGTAATATCTCGCAATAGTTAATCGCACCGCAGAACCGTCATTCATTCTCATTTCGCGTTGCACCAAACCTTTTCCAAAAGAACGTCGACCAACAATTGTTCCTCGGTCGTTATCTTGAATCGCACCCGCAAAAATTTCACTTGCGGAAGCACTGTTTTCATCAATTAAAACATATAATCTTCCTGTTTCAAACACACCTCTTTCCGTGGCGTAAGACAAATCTTCTGTTCCTTTTTTATTTTTTGTTTTAACGATAAGTTGTTTATTTTTTAAAAATTCATCGGCCATAGCAACCGCCATTTCTAAATAGCCACCACCATTTTCTCTTAAATCGACAATTAATTCTTTAGCACCTTGTTTTTTTAAGGACACCAAAGCATTATGAAATTCGTCATAAGTAGTTTCCGCAAATCGATTTACCTTGATATAACCTGTCTTTTCATTAATTTTTGTAGCAACATCGATACTTTTCACTGGAATCAAATCTCGAGTAACCGTAACTTTAAATTTCTTATTTTCCGATTTTCTATAAATCGTTAAGTTAATCGGACTACCAACTTCCCCTTTTAGAATAGGAAATAAATTCTCGGATTGGTATTTTTTCTTAAATAGTTGTTTGTTATTTGCGTACAAAATTCTGTCGCCAGGTTGGATTCCAGCTTTGGCTGAAGGTCCGTTTGGAATTGGTTTTATGACTGTTAACGTATCTTTATACATATAAAAATTTACGCCAATACCTACGAAATTTCCTTCCATACTTTCAGCTACCGCAGCTAATTGTTCTTTCGGAATATAAACAGAATGAGGATCTAGATTTTCTAAAATACCTGTAACCGTTAAATTAACGATAGAATCCGTATTAACTTTATCAACGTATTCACTATCAATGAAGTCAATTAGTTTATTAAGTTTTATTTTTCCTTCTGTTTTGGATCCGATTCGCGCATTTTTTAAAACATCTATTTTGTTTCCCAAAAGCAAACCACCCGCAAAAGACAAGGCGATGATTACAGGAATAAAAACATAATATTTATTTTGCGGTTTACTCATTTATAACTTGTAAATGTTCGGCTTCTACACCGGCTTTTCTTAAAAATTCGACACCAGAAGTGTCTTTATATTCTTCTAAATACACCACTCTTTTAATTCCAGATTGATGAATTAACTTACTACAATCTTTACATGGTGAAAGTGTAATATATAATGTGGCACCTTCACAAGATTGTGTAGAACGTGCTACTTTTGAAATCGCATTTGCTTCGGCATGAAGCACATACCATTTGGTTAAATTTTCTTCATCTTCACAGCAATTTTCAAAGCCTGTTGGTGTGCCGTTGTATCCATCAGAAATAATCATTCTATCTCTAACAATAATTGCGCCAACTTGTTTGCGTTTACAATAAGATAATTTTCCCCATTCGGTTGCGATGCGCAAATAGGCTTGATCGTATTTTAATTTTTTCTTTTCTTTCATGTTAAATTTTACCGCAAAGAAACGCAAAGTTCTTCGCAAAGGTTCGCAAAGTTTTTATTTTAAATACTTTTTGAACACATTATATTGAATTAAAAATAATTTTGTGTAACTCGGTGTAATCTTTGTGTAGCTCTGTGAAATAACTTTTACCCAAAAATTTCACTTTGTATAATCATTGGCAAAACTACACCAATTACAAATGCCGACATCACTAAAGCCCAATCTCTTTTTGAAAATCTAAAAACAGTTTGTACAATATAGGCGATTATTAAAACAATTAGTACTACAATTATTTGAGCTGCTTCGATTCCTAGAGCGAATTCTAATAATGGAATTAACTTTTCTGCTCTGGTTCCAACCATTATCGTATTGAAATAATTAGAAAATCCTAAACCGTGAATCAATCCGAAAAACACAGTTACTAACGCTACAAACGTGATGCTTTCTTTTTTACCTGATTTTCCAGCAGTAAACAAATGAAAAATAGCCGTTATGAGAATAGTAATTGGAATTAAAAACTCCACCACATTTACCTGAATTTTTACAATTCCGAAAACAGATAAAAACAATGCTAAAGTATGACCAAGAGTAAACAAAGAAACCAATAATAAGACGCGCTGCCAATCTTTAAAAGCATACGGAATCATTAAGGCGATGAGAAACAAAATATGATCATAAGCACCAATGTCTAACACGTGCTTTAATCCCATATTGAAGTATATTAAAAATTCTTGCATAACAATAGATTTAGGAATATCAAACTTACAGAATTTTATGGAAATAAAAAAGCGACATTTCTGTCGCTTTTGTGATATTATTGTTTATTGTAAATTACCCAAGTTCTTGGAATTGGTACTGGCACATCAGTTCTTTCGGGATAAGCTGGGCAATCTTCAGGACTCCACCAATCGCCAAAACTAAAAATACCATATTTTAGTTGAATAGTACTACCAGGTATTCTTATTAAAGAAAACGTCATCGTGTTATAACAATGAGCAATGTCGCAAAAATAAAAATCCAATCTTCCGCCTTCATAAGGTGTACTTAATGCAGAAATAAGAAAATCATCATAATTGACAGCTGACATAGTTGTAAATAAAACAATACCAGTAGTAATATCTTTAACTTCATATTTTGCTTTTAATACATCTTCATAATGATTATCTCCATTAGGATAAGATTTTAAATGATGATAGAAAACTTGAAATACAAATGTATATTCTTTGTTATCTTTTATGGCTTTCCAAGTACCAACATAAGGTAAGTACTCATTATCAACATCTTTTAAATAAGTACCATTTGGAACATCAAACGAACCTATAGTTCCTCTTGGCACAACAACTCCTGATTGACTATAACATTTAAATGTAAACAGTATAAATGCAAGCATTATTATTTTTTTCATTTAATAAAAATACAAAAAAAAGCGACATTTCTGTCGCTTCAAAAATTATAACTTATTTTGCCTTTTCCATAAATTCTTCTGCTTTTTCTACCATGTTTTTTACACCGCAGAAAAATGGAACACGTTGATGCAACTCAGTTGGGACAATTTCCATAGTTCTTCCAAAACCGTCTGATGATTTTCCACCAGCTTGTTCGGCTATAAACGCCATTGGATTGCATTCGTATAACAAACGTAATTTTCCTTTTGGTGCTTTTGAGCTTGTTGGATAAATGTAAATTCCGCCTTTAATCATGTTTCTATGAAAATCTGAAACCAAACTTCCAATATAACGTGAGGTATATGGTCGGTCTTCTTCTTCCGCTTGACAATATTTGATATAATCTTTTACACCTTGAGGAAAATGAATATAATTCCCTTCATTTACAGAATAAATATTTCCTTTTTCTGGAAATTTCATATTAGGGTGCGATAAATAAAAGGTTCCGATAGCTGGATTTAGAGTAAATCCGTTTACTCCGTGACCTGTTGTATACACTAACATGGTTGAAGTTCCATAAACCACGTAACCTGCCGCTACTTGATTAATACCGGGTTGCAAGAAATCTTCTAAAGTTACCGGCGTTCCAATTGGCGATACTCTTTTGTAAACGGAAAAAATAGTTCCTACAGAAACATTGACATCGATATTGGAAGAACCGTCAAGCGGATCCATTAAAACCACATATTTGTTATTATGACTTTTATCTAAACCTTCAACGGTAATAAAATCATCATTTTCTTCTGAGGCAATTCCACACACAATTTCACGATTAATTAGCGTTTGAATAAAAACTTCATTCGCATAAACATCTAGTTTTTGTTGGTCTTCACCTTGAATATTTTGATCACCTGCTGCTCCAACAATATCTACTAAACCGGCTTTGTTCACTTTGTAGTTTACTACTTTCGCAGCCAAACGTATAGAATTGATAATTTTAGATAATTCTCCCGAAGAATATTGATGGGCTTTTTGATTTTCGATGATAAACTCACCAAGAGTTTGATTTCTTTCTGTATTCACGATTTTATTTTTTAAAAAAAGGATTTCATGAATGCTTCGCATATCATTACGAAATCGATTGAGTTGAATTGTTCCACAAATATCGTTATTTTTGTGATAATGCGAAATTAATTTAGAAAGTTGTTTGTGTATCTGTATTTTTGCACCAGATTTCATGGAACAAACGATTTAAACTAGCCCTGATTGTAGCGGCATCTCCCGATTTTTCATCGGGAATATAGCGGAAAGCAGGAAATAGCTCCAAAAAAATATGAAAATTAGAAAAGGAACACCTCAAGACATGCCCGACGTTTTGGCGTTAATTACAGAATTAGCCGTTTTTGAAAAAGAACCCGATGCGGTAGTGATTTCAGTTGCAGATTTAGTACGAGATGGTTTTTCAGAAAAACCTTTATTTCATACTTTTGTGGCGGAAGTCAACGAAGAAATTATTGGTGTAGCTTTATATTATTACCGATTTTCGACTTGGAAAGGCAAAACGATTCATTTAGAAGATTTGATTGTGAAAGAAAACAATCGTGGTACGGGTGCGGGTTTTGCTTTGTATTCTGAAATTATTAAACAAGGAAAAAAAGACAATGTTCGTAGAATTGAATGGAATGTTTTGGATTGGAATACACCAGCCATAGCCTTTTATGAAAAAAGTGGCGCCAAAGTTTTAGAGGATTGGCGTGTAGTTCACATGGATGAAAACGGAATTGAGGCTTTTTTAAACAACTAACAAACACAACTTAAAATAACAAAATGGAAATTTTCAAATTTGGTGGTGCATCGGTAAAAGATGCGGCTGGCGTAAAAAACGTTTTAGAAGTATTAAAAACAGTAGGACATGAAAATGTGTTATTGGTAATTTCTGCAATGGGTAAAACTACTAATGCATTAGAAATTGTGATTAAAAATTACTTTGATAAGTCTAACGAATTATATGCTTCGCTTCAAGATATTAGAAAATATCACAATCAAATTCTTTTAGATTTATTTGAAGATGAAGAACATGACGTATTTTTTGATGTAAATGCTCATTTTGACGATTTAGAATATTTTGTAAGAAGTAACAAATCGCCAAATTATCCATTTGTGTACGACCAAATTATTAGTATTGGAGAATTAGTTTCAACTACTATTGTAAGTCATTATTTAAATACTGCTGGAATTGACAACCAATGGTTAGACGTGCGTCAATATATTAAAACCGATAACAATTACCGTGATGCGAATGTAGATTGGGAGCATACACAGAAATTAATTTCAAAAATCAACAGAAAAAAATCTTTATTCGTTACGCAAGGATTTATTGGTGCAGACGAAAATAATTTTACTACAACTTTAGGTCGAGAAGGTTCAGATTATACCGCTGCGATTTTTGCTTATTGCTTAGGCGCAGAAAGTGTAACCATTTGGAAAGATGTTCCTGGAGTTTTAAATGCCGATCCAAGATATTTTGAAAATGCGGTTTTATTAAACCAAATTTCGTACCGTGAAGCCATTGAACTTGCCTTTTACGGAGCCAGTGTTATTCACCCAAAAACATTACAACCTTTACAGAAAAAAGAAATTCCTTTGTATGTAAAATCGTTTATTAATCCAACTTTACCTGGAACAAAAGTTTCAAAAGGTGTGGATTTAGAACCAAAAACCTCTTGTTTCATCGTAAAGAAAAATCAGGTTTTAATTTCGCTTTCTTCTATTGATTTTTCATTCATTATGGAAGAAAACATTAGTGAAATTTTTGCTTTGTTTCATAAATATAAAATTAAAGTTAGTTTGATTCAGAATTCGGCTATTAGTTTTTCGGTTTGTGTAGAAGACAAATTTGACAAATTCAAAGAATTGAAAACTATCTTATCTAAAAAATTCAAAGTTTCTTATAACGAAAATGTTTCTTTATACACGATTCGTCATTTTGATGCAGCATCTGCAGAAGTTGTAGAAAAAGACAAAAATGTTTTAGTGAAACAAATTAGCCGTGAAACGTTGCAGATTGTAACGCAATAATACAAACAAAATAATTTAGCCACGAATTCTCGAATTAAAACAACAAAAAATGATTAAAATCGACAAAGTCGATTAATAATTCGAATTAAAATTTTCAAAACAAACTTACCAAGAGTAAATTCGAAAATTCGTGGCAAAAGAAACTGAACATCTAATTAACGTTAATTTAATTAGGTGTTTTTTTTTACTTCAATTATTTAATTTTCTATTGTCTTTAACTTAATACTCAACCCATTACTTTGCCGAAACAATACAACAAGTATTATGGCAAGAATAGTTGATGTGGTAGTAATTTCCGATACGCATTTGGGAACTTATGGTTGTCAGGCGAAAGAATTGCTTTCTTATTTGAAATCGGTTAGTCCAAAAACACTAATTATTAATGGTGATTTCATTGATATTTGGCAGTTTAAAAAAAGTTACTTCCCGAAACCTCATTTAAAAGTCATTAAAAAAATTATCGATTTAGCTACGAAAGGCACCGAAGTGGTATACATTTTGGGAAATCATGATGAATTTTTACGTCGATTTGCGGATACGAATTTCGGAAATATTGAATTGACGAATAAAAAAATAATGAATCTTGACGGCAAAAAAGCTTGGTTTTTTCATGGTGATGTTTTTGACGCTTCCGTACAACATTCGAAATGGATTGCCAAATTAGGCGGTTGGGGTTACGACTCCTTAATTCGTATTAATGTGTTGTCTAATTGGGTTTTAACTCAAATGGGAAAAGAAAAATATTCGTTTTCTAAAAAAATAAAAAACAACGTAAAAAAAGCCGTAAAATTTATTGGCAATTTTGAAGATGCTGCCACTGAATTAGCGATTGAAAATCAATTCGATTATGTTATCTGTGGACACATTCATCAACCACAAATTAGAAAAGTGGAAAACAAAAAAGGCAATTGTATGTATTTAAATAGTGGCGATTGGATTGAAAATTTGACCGCTTTAGAATATCATAACAAAGAATGGAAAATTTACACATACGATAAAAATGATTTTCAAGACGAGTTAGAAAACGATATTAATGATATTGTATTAAAAAATATTGACGAATTAATTAAAGAAGTTGTTGCATTTAACTAAAAAAACTATGACATCGCAATTATCAACTTGTTTGTCAAAGCAAACATCAATAAAGACAAAGCGAAACCATATTTGACCAATAATAAATAAATTTTACAAATATGAAAATACTATATGCCGTACAAAAAACAGGAAATGGTCATTTAGCGAGAGCGCAAGAAATTATTCCGATTTTACAAATTTATGGAGACGTGGATATTTTAACAAGTGGCAGTCAGTCGCAAATTAATCTGGGTTTTCCTGTAAAATATGATTTCAAAGGTATTTCTTTATTTTATGGGAACAACGGAAATGTATCTTTTTTGAAAACGTTTTTTAAAAACAATTACTTTCAATTTCTAGTTCAAATTTTAAAACTGTATGTTTACAAATACGATTTGATTATTAATGATTACGAACCTATTTCAGCTTGGGCTTGTAAATTAAAGGGCGGAAATATTGTTTCCTTATCGCATCAATCTTCTTTATTTTTTGAAGAAACACCAAAGCCGAAAAAAGTAAATTGGTTGAGTTGGCAGATTTTTAAAAACTATGCACCCGTTTCTAAAAAATATGGACTTCATTTTGAGTCGTATAACGAAAACATTTTTAATCCGGTGATTCGAAAAAAAGTTAGAGATTTAAAAACATCCACTTCTGGAAACTATGTGGTGTATTTACCTTCGTTTTCTGACATTAAAATTATTAAAGAATTGAAACGAACTTCTGCGAATTGGACTATTTTTTCCAAGCATGCAAAAACTTCTTATACAGCTCATAATTGTACGGTTTTTCCAATTGATGAGAACGAATTTTTACATTCTTTTGCGAATTGTCCTGGCGTGTTGTGTAATGCTGGTTTCGAATTGCCTTCGGAAGCATTGTATTTGAAAAAGAAATTATTCGTTATTCCGATCAAAAAACAAATTGAACAAGAATACAATGCTTTAGCTTTGAAAGAAATGGGCGTTTTAACTTCAAAAAAACTCGATTTTAATTTAATTGAAATGTGGACCTTATCCAACAGAATCATTCCAGTAAATTACACCAACAATATTGAAAAAGTCATTGAAGAAATTGTATTAGAAAATACGTCATTCGATACCGAATTTTTATTCATATAAACTGGGTGAAGAGTGACAGAAAAGTAGTTTTTTCATTTACTTGTGGTTGGTAAATCGTCGCTCTTTTTTCCCGTTTAAGCTAAAAAAAATCCCACATCTGACGATATGGGATTTTTATTTTATAGATTCTTGTCAAGCTGAACTTGTTTCAGCTTCTACATATTGAGATTCTGAAACAAGCTCAGAATGACAAACTTTATGGTTCATTATTTTTTGCTAGAAGCTTCTAAATTTCTTTCAATTTTATGATCTGGACGGCTCCATTTTGGTTTTTCGCCCAATGCTTCAAATTTAGAATCTGCCGCTTCAACTGTTTCAGGTTGCATTTTTTTGATGAAAGGTTTTTGTGGATTTAATCCTAACATTTCGAACATTTTCATATCTTCATCAACATCTGGATTTGGTGTAGTAAGTAATTTATCACCCGCAAAAATAGAATTTGCACCAGCAAAGAAACACATCGCTTGCCCTTCTCTACTCATATTTGTTCTTCCAGCAGATAAACGCACTTGCGTTTCTGGCATTACAATTCTGGTAGTGGCTACCATACGAATCATTTCCCAAATTTCCACTGGTTTTTCATCTTCTAAAGGTGTACCTTCCACAGCAACTAAGGCATTAATTGGCACAGATTCTGGTTGTGGATTTAAAGTAGAAAGTGCCACAAGCATTCCTGCTCTATCTTCAATACTTTCTCCCATTCCGATAATTCCACCACTACAAACTGTTACGTTAGTTTTACGTACGTTTTCGATAGTTTCTAAACGATCTTCAAAACCACGCGTTGAAATAACTTCTTTATAATATTCTTCAGAAGAATCTAAATTATGGTTGTAAGCATACAAACCAGCTTCTGCTAAACGGTGTGCTTGATTTTCAGTAATCATACCTAAAGTACAACACACTTCCATATCTAGTTTATTAATGGTACGAACCATTTCTAAAACCTGATCAAATTCTGGTCCGTCTTTCACGTTTCTCCAAGCGGCACCCATACAAACCCTAGAAGATCCAGAAGATTTGGCACGTAATGCTTGTGCTTTAACTTGAGAAACCGACATTAAATCGTTTCCTTCAATGTCAGTATGGTAACGCGCTGCTTGCGGACAATATCCACAATCTTCTGGGCAACCACCTGTTTTTATTGATAAAAGTGTAGAAACCTGAACCGTATTTGGGTCGTGGTGTTCTCTATGTATTGATGCTGCATCGTATAACAATTCCATTAAAGGCTTATTGTAGATGTCAATTATTTCTTCTTTCGTCCAGTTATGTTTAGTAACACTCATAAAATCATAAATTAATGCTCCAAAAGTACTAATTTACATTTGAAGAAAAAATTTTAAAGGGCAGGAATTTTTGAATTCCGAATTTACTTGCCTTCTGAATTAAACTGCATCACTATAAAAGAACCAATGAAACAAGAAGCAATTCCTTCAAAAAAAAGCATGGCCGAATACATAATTATGTTTTGTTTTCCGGGAAAGAAAAAAGTATCAGACAATTTAAGAAAATAAGATTCTCCTCCTTTTAATTGAATAAAAACGATTAAACCTACTATACCGAGTAAAATTCCAAATACACCCGTTTTAATTCCTGAAAAATAATTTTCTAAATAATTATTTATGCCATTTTGATTGTTAGATTTAATGGTTTTATTGATGCCGTACAAAACAATAAAAGCATTAAAAATTCGTAAATAATTTTCACCAGCCAAACCTAAAAAATCCATAAGCATGAAAAATATAGCAATACCCATGAAGATTAATAAACCATTTTTAATTTCGATTTGATTTTTCATAATACTATTTTTTTGTTCATATAAATTTACAAAAAAATTTTCATGTATTTGATAATCAATGCTTTTATTAATTTAAATCGTGAAGTAACACCCATTCATTATGTCTGAAATAATCGAATTTGGCTTTTGCCATATCCGTTTTTTCATCGATGAGTTTATAATAAGGTCGTCTGTTTATGGAAACCGAGCATTCTACAAAAATGGAAATAGGTTGACGAGCTTCTTTTTTTAATTTCTGACAATATTGCCAAATAATATCTGGAGAATTACTTAAAAGTTTCACCTGTTTTGGCGTTAATTCTGAAGCGTAATTGTGATAGTGTGACACACCTGTTTTTTTGTTTACCACCTTAATATTTAACGTTCCTTTTCTTTCTCGAAGCATCATTCGCCAAGCCAACCTATGGCCTTCTTCAGTGAATAATACATCTCCTTTTATGAAATGGTGACGCAAAGGCAAAATGATTTGTACAATAAAAAAAGGTATAAAAAAAACTAGAAAAAATTTTGTATTAATACGATTGGTTAGTGAGATTTCTTCCTTACCATTTAAAAATTTCAGTGGAATTGTATCGTAAAGTAAAACGATAAAACTTAACGCTAGAAAAGGGAAAATACCAATTTTTAAAGAATAGGCATTAAAAAGATGAAATCCGAAAGAAGCCAGAATCGCTAATTTTCTAGTTTTTTTCCACAATAGAGCGGGCATAATTAATAAATCGAAAAAAATTCCAGCATAAGCATACGTTAATAGAAACCATTTCTGATTGAAAATATCTAGTAAAAATCGTCTTTGTGTGATTCCATTTAAAAGAATTCTGGAAAAAGTTCCGTCTAACCAATCCGGATATAATTTAGCAATTGCGGCATAAAAATATAAGATGGCCAATTGAAAAAGGAGCAAATATGGCATCCATCTTGGAACTTTTGTTTGTTTTAGTTTGGGAAATAATTTTGCATCTGCACTTAATTTACCATTGGCTGGTAAAAAAATCATGATGATACAAATAAGAATTAAAAAATAATAATGATTATTATAGGATTCTTTTTGAATTAAGTAAACGGTTGTCCACATAAATGTGAAAAGTACCATAGCCAATCTGTAAAACAATCCAAAAGTGATAAGTAATCCGAAAATCCCCATAACGAAAAAGTACGAGTACATTTTTTCGCCGTGTAAAATTTGCAGAAAATCGAAACCAATAAAATTAAAGGTAAATTTACTTTGAATAAAAACTGCTTCTACCCAACCCAGCAAAATAGCTCCAAAACTTTCTGCAACAATTAATAATCCTAGTAAAATTCTAAATAATACTAAACCAGAATTATCGATATTTTCAGAGAGCCATTTTTTTATCATTATAAGTTTTCAAAATAATGAATGGTATTTTGTTTGTCTTTTTCTAATTGTACTTGTAATGCTTGAAAAGATTCAAATTTTTGTTCTTCGCGTAACTTTTCTAAAATATGCACTTGAATTTTTTGATTGTAAATATCCGCATCAAAATCTAATAAATGCACTTCAATTGACAATTTATTTTCCCCTAAAGTAGGTTTCACACCAATATTCATCATTCCAATAACGGTTTGATTATTTACATTTACTGTTACCACGTAAACACCATTTTTAGGAATCAATTTATAGTCTTCTGGAATTTCAATATTTGCTGTTGGAAAATTAATCGTTCTGCCCAATTGATTTCCTTTTACGACATTTCCCGTCAAAAGATAAGGGTAACCTAAATAGTCTTTCGCTAAAGAAACATTACCTTCTAAAAGCGCATTTCTGATTCTGGTAGAGCTTACAGATACTTCGTTTATTTGTTGAGCCGAAATTTCTTCTACTTCAAAACCAAATTCCTTACCAAAATTAATTAAATCATTAAAATCAGCTGCGCGGTCTTTTCCAAATTTGTGATCGTGACCAATAATTATTTTCTGAATATTTAATTTATCGACTAAAACTTGGGTTACAAATTCTCTTGGCGACAATTCTGAAAAGGTTTTATCAAAAGGATGAACGATGAAATTTTGTATGCCTTTTTTCTCCAAAAGGATTGCTTTTTCTTCAATCGTATTTAATAATTTAATATCGTAATTATTAGAAACAATTAATCTCGGATGTGGAAAAAAGGTAAGAATAACACTTTCTAAATTTTCTTGTTGTGCTGCTTTACAAATTTTATCTAAAATGGCGTTATGTCCAATATGAACACCATCAAAAGTACCTAAAGTAACAATTGTTTTTTT
>JACCEA012570590.1_pt1 | contig 14582 bp, 10 predicted proteins | sample 7449851 | NCBI WGS metagenome assembly JACCEA01 (sample SAMN15323453, study PRJNA562643) | freshwater metagenome | isolation source: river surface water | place: USA:Blue River Watershed | collected 2017-08-18 | reverse complement strand
GAGGCAGTTAAACCAAGTACGGTGTGTGCGCCGATTGCGGCCATGCTCACGGCAGATCCGCCGCTGTTGGGCATCGAGCCATTTACATCCCAATTGCTCGATGCATTACCACTTCGGTCAGTCTTCGCGAAATAATCAATCGAAATATCTCGCGTGGTGTTTGCCAGATAGCGAGTGTTGAAGTAAGTTTGGTAAGCGTCGGCCGAACGATTCACGACCGCGAGTGACTGAGAGACTTTGTCTTGCATCAGGGCGCGACCATCAATCAGAATTCCTTTGTCATCACCCCCTAGTGTCAAGACGCCAACAGGTGAAAGTGAGGTGGTTGCATCAATCGCTCCATCTACGCCTGCTGAAACGACAGCCACGGAGTGATAGTTGAATGTGATTGAGTTAACCGTGATGCTTTGCATGGGCGTGATGTAGACGCAGAAGCTGCGCCCAAATCCGTCATGCCAAATGTCTGATGCACTTGTCGCTAGGTAGCGGCCGATGGCAGTAAACGTGGTTGGACCGCCGACACACAAGTTATTGACTGTTGGTGTCAGTTGAGCAAGCGTTCCTGCGGGTGTTGTAAATACGGCGGATGAAACGGCATCAACCGTAGTTGCGTTGTCGTTGTATGCGGCTGTGAGCGCCATTCGCAAGTCTTTAAGGCGGCTGTCTGTCTCTACGCGAGAGAAGAACGTAATGCCGGGACCAGTAGCGTTCGAAATCAAGACGATCAAAATGCTGGCCAAGCCCATGGCGAACATCATCTCCAGCAAGGTAAATCCCCGCTGATTTTTCATGTGTGGGGCGTCTTTTGAAATTTGCTCGGGCCTCGTTGTCATGCGGCCACTCCCAAGAGGCGTTCAAGAGCTGGGCGGTCATTAGATGCCATGAGCGCCGTTTCTTGATCCACAATTTTTTCGTTAAAAAGCTTTATCAGGCTTTGATTGAGTGTCAGCTGTCCATCAATCGCACCGCTACTCATCTCTTGAATGAGTAAATTGTTTCGTCCGCCTGTGATGTGAACCCGAATCGCTTGGGTGGCCATGAGTATTTCAAGTGCTAATACTCGCTTACCTTCTTTGGTTCGGACTAAGCGCTGAGAGACAACCCCGCGCAGAACGGAGGCAAGGACAGATCGGGCTAGTTCACGGTCACTTTCAGTAAAGAACGCCAAAATTCGATTGATCGTTTCGGTTGCTGAATTTGTGTGGAGCGTTGCTAACACCAAGTGTCCGGTTTGAGCTGCGTTCAATGCCGCCTCGACTGTTTCGACATCGCGCATTTCACCAATCAAAATAACGTCGGGGTCTTCTCGCATTGCTCCAATCACCCCGGCCGCAAAATCAGCGCAGTCTCCAGCTTCACCAATTTGGCGCTGACGCATGCGTGAGGCTCGGTCTTTGTGGACGTATTCAATGGGGTCTTCGAGGGTGATGATGTGGCTTTGCGTATTCGCATTGAGCCAATCAATCATGCTGGCCAAGGTTGTTGATTTGCCGCTGCCAGTGGGTCCAGTTACCAAAACAAGTCCTTGGGGGGACTCTATGAGACGCTGAACCGATGCTGGCAATCCAAGACTTGACATCGGAGGGATGTCGTTTGATAACCGACGTACTGCGACGTTGAGCTGCCCTTGAGACATCCATGCATGGGCGCGGATTCGAAAATTTCCCAAATTCAGAGCAAAGTCGTCTTGGCCACCAAGCTCTAGCACTCGGGTTACTGGTGACGCATCTTTGTAACGAGACTGCAGCCAATTGTTTAAATCCACAGCAGACACGCACGAGTTCCGCACAATTTGCATCTCTCCGCTGCGACGAACCCAAATTGGGTGGTCGATTTGCAAGTGAACATCGCTGATTGCTTCCTCAGCCAGCAACTCCGTAAGAACTTCCAAAAAACTGCGGGTGTCTTCTTGATCATTCATGTTGATTCTTTGCGTGGTTAGTCGGTTTGTTGAACTTGGTACGAGACCGTTTGGCCCCATGGTGATGAGGCTTTAATTGACAAGCTAAATGGCATTGACGAGTTATTGCTGTCCAAAAGATTGCTAATCTGAACGACGTCGCCCCAAGGGGTCTGAAAATCGCTATTGAGCAAGCCAAGCATTGATGGAATTGTTGTGCTCGTGATTGGTTGATATGTATCAACACATGGGAAGTGCCCAGATATAGCGCGACCACAGTCGCTGGACCTGAAGTAGTTCTCAAATGATGGAGAGCCAATGACGCTTTGTTGTGCACGAGCAAAGTTCTGCAATCGGGAGGCAGTTGTTTTGAGAAGCTCGCTAATCTGGACCATCAGGCCTTGTTGATAAAGCTTGGTATCGAAAATTCGTGTTGTTCCAGCTGCGGCAACAGCTGGGTCTGGCGTGAGCGCTCCGTTGGCTTGATTAAACGTGGTGGTATCTGGGGAGCTAATCGGCGGCAACCAAACTGCTATTACTCGATATGGCACGCAACTTCCAAAGCTCGCCGTTGTTGAGCATGGCAAGCCAAGTCGAGAGCTGATGGCGGCCCGAACTCCAAACCTACGCTCTGGGGCAATTTGCTGAAGCAAATCGGCTTCTGTTGGTGTGTCACCCGAGACCTCGATGGACAAAGCCACACGTTGATACCAGTTGTGTGAATCCTTGATAACTGTGTCAAGGTATTGCCGTTGGTCTTGCTCAAAGGTCACTTGTGCCTGATGTACGACGCGGGCACGAAATGAGCCTGCCAGCACCAGCATTGCGCCAAGAAGCATCGTTACTACCAGAAGAAATGCCGCGCCGCGTTGACGGTGTGCAGGGTGGTCTTTGGGTAGTCCTTCCCAATCGATGGCGATATGGGCAGATGATTTCTTGTCGCTTTGCATGGTGCTAGTCCGGCTACTGATTAACGTGAATCAGAGACTTTGACGTCAAACGAACCAAATTCCGTTGCACCGGAACCAAGCGTAGCGCGACATTGACCATTGACGAAGGTGGCATTTGCAACTACGTCTGTGTTTGCACACTTTTTAATTGCTTCGATGATCACAGCGTTAGGCACATTGGATGCTCGCAGGTAGTAAACCCACGTGTAATTGCCGCCGTTTGTCGCTGCATTCGCAGCTTCACGGGCAATCGTGATAGTTGTTGCGTCACCGATGCTGGACTCTGTAATCGCGTTGTTTGCGTCAGTTGGTTGGCGGTCAATGTATGGTCCGCTCCAGTTGTTCGTCGCGGTGATACCGTTGAACATATTTCCAGCGGTCGCATCCGTACGGTTCCACAACACAGAGAGGCGGTTTGGAACGCCCCCCAAATCGACCACCGCACGTTGTGCTGAATCGCTCAAGGTTTTCATGTCCGAGAATAATTTGACAGCCTTGCTTGAGTCGCCAGAAAACTTCGAGGCCATAAACGTGGCCAAGACCACGATGACGGCTAAAACCACAATCAATTCAACAAGCGTGAAGCCGCGTTGCTTGCGAGCAACAATATTTGCTTGCAAGCGGTGCTCCAAAGAGAGAGGGGCGGCCCCTGTTTCGTTTGATGTGGGGTTGTTGGTAAGTCGTGGAAGGTTGTTGTTTCCCATGGGGTTCTCCTGAGTAAGCTGTTAGGTTTGGGATTTAAAGGGACTGAAGCATTGGCCCAGCGATTGGGTAATAGGTGATGTAGAACACAGCCAAGATCAATACGACGGCAATGGCGAGTGATATCTTTTGGAGAACGGCTTGCACCTTCTCTGTTAATACCTGCACATCTTCTTGAAGCATTTGGCAGAACGATTTCAAGCCGTCTGGCAAGTCACCTGAATCTTTGGCGCTTCTATAGCCGGCATTGACAAAACGTGGAAACTGCGCTGCTTCTAATGCGCTGATTTCGTCCGCTCCGGCTGCAAGACGACGACTCATGACGTAAAGGGATTCACCAGTGACCGTCAGTTTGCAAGCGGGGCGAAGAATGGCGCAAATTTCTTGAGGCGCAATGTTGGCCGAGTACATCAAGGCATACACGCTCCAAATCTGCGCGTGTTCACTTTTCAAATCCAAGTCGTGGAACGACTTGATGTGTGATTTGATTTCTTGCCAAAGGGTTGACTTCAACAACATCCATGCGCCAAAACCCATGGCAATCCAAGCCGAAAACCACATTACCGGGTTGTCATTGACTTCACCAACAAAGCTGTAAAGCGCCTGAATGTCAGGTGGAATATTGACGGTTGAGCCAAGCTTTTTGAAGAAGCTCAGCATTTGTGGGCCGAGAACTCCAAAAAAGAGCGGTAGCGCAAAATAAGACATGATGGCCATGGTCTGTGGCATGCGCATAGCGCCGCGCACAGCGTTTTGGGTCTGGTGCCGGAGCTTGGCTTCTTGAGCCAAATCCCAAAACGACTTATCCAATCCGCCCACCATGTCGAGCGCCTTCACAACCATGACATCACGGTGAGCGAACCCGCCCATTTCCATGGCCTTCCATGGGCGAAGGCCGCTTTCTTGGGCTGCCGAGGCAATCGCAACCGCCGACAGTAAACGTCCGTCCTCGATGTACTCTTTGGCGCTGTCTAGAGCGTCTTTAAAAGTGCCCCCTAGCTTGATCCGTTTAGAAATGGTCTCGTAAAACCGGGCCTTTTCTCGCAGATCAAAGTCGTCTGGCTTGAAGAAGCCAAAACCCGAGGCCAGCGTGTGCATGATGTCTAGTGAGACAACCGGATTGATGAATCCCATTCTTTTGATCTTGGCCATGGCAAAAACGTCTGACTCGGCTGTAATCAGTCCCGAAACTGTTTTTGTGCCGACTGGCTGGCGTGCTGAGAATGCGAATGTCAAGTTCATGATTAAGATGCCTCTTTGAGTGGGCCGAGTTTTTTCACTTCATCGATGCTGGTTATTCCATCGGCGACCAAACGCAGCGCATTACCCACAAGCGTGCGGTCCTCATTGATGCCCTCTCGCGCAATTTGGCTAGGTGATGCCCCGTTTTCGATCAGCTCGCGTACACGTGGCGTCACGCGCAGGAGCTCATAGACCATGCGACGGCCACGAAAACCTGTACCGTGGCAATTTGGACAACCCATGGCACGTTTTGCTTTGATGGGCTTGCCTGTGCGTTGCTCGTCTAAAAATGGCAGGTTGCCTAGAACGGTCAAGGTGTCTACACGGTGGTCTTCGACAGCACACGTGCAAAGTGTGCGTACCAAGCGCTGAGCCAAAATGCCGAGAAGTAGGCTGGCAATCGCACTCATATCGAGGTTGAAACTGCGAAGACGGCTTATGGCCAAAGCAGCGTCGTTGTTGTGGAGTGTTGAGAAAACCAAGTGACCCGTGTTACCTGCATCTACGAGTTGTTCGGCAATATCGCCCTTACGAATCTCTCCAAAGAGGATCACATCTGGGGCAGCACGAAGTAAGCCCTTGAGTAAGTCGTGAGCGCCTTTTGCCTCATCGCTGCCTCCGTTTGGGTCGTTCTTGGCTGCGTTTTGACGCGTTTGAAACTGCATCCAAAGACCACGTGAATACTCAATCGGGTTTTCGATGGATTGAACCCATCGGGAAATTGGGTCAATCTCGTTCAAAGTCGCGTAAAGGGTGGTTGTTTTTCCGCTACCTGTAGGGCCAGTAACCAAGAAAAGACCTGTCGCGCGGTTCTTGCTGTCTCGGATGTACTTCAAAGTTTCTGGGTCAAAACCGAGTGTGCTCAATTCAGCGGTGTCGGCCTGTTGGTCCAGAATACGCATCACGATGGTGACAAGGGTGTTGTCTGTCTCGTTGCGCTGCATCAAGATGACGCGAAAGCCATAGCGCTGAGAGATTTCCCCAAACTCCTCAGCATCTGTCTCTTGAAATACAAAGCGGCGATCCACGGGGCCGAGTGGTAATTTATCTTGGGCACCACACGTGGTGACAAGGTGCGTAATGACCCGGCTCCAAATTTCAGACGGCAAGAATGTGAAGAGCTGGCCAACACCATCAATTTTCAAGCGCACGTCACCGCCGGACTTGGTTGCCGAAGGTGAAAACGAAATGTCAGATGCCCCCGCATAACATGCGTGGCGCATCAAAGAGAGCACAAATCTGCGAAGTAGCGATTGAGCTTCTTCTTCATCAACCTTCACGCTAGACAACTGCTCAAACAACTTCATCGTGTCTGCATCAGAGTTTGAGTAATAACGGCGATACATAGTCGACAAGGTGCGCTCTGAAGCCACCTTATAGACGTGGGGCAAACCGTTGAATAAGCGTGAGCCTGCCAATGTTTTGGATGGCTCACTCACGGCTAACACGAGCGTTTGAGAACCGTTCTCTTCTGTGATCAAGTTCACCGGCAGCACACCCTCAAATTTCGATGGCAAAGCAATGCCATGATCCTTGAGTGCTTTTGAAATTTCTACAGCTGGCACCGCATCAATTTGGCTTGGCGGGAAATAATCCATCTGACTGACCTTGGCCAACACGCGAGCCACACCTTCAGGGGGTAAAAACCCATACTCCGACGAGCGCATGATTTCAGTGATTGGCTCATTCGTGAGAGCTTGTCGGCGGCGCAAGATACCGATATGGGTTTCGCTAACCCCTTCGGTGCGAAGCGCCTGCTCCATAGAGTTTTGAAGAGTGCTCTCTGGATTTGGTGCCTGAACAACAACGGCCGACTCCACAATGGAGTTATTGGACACAAATGGTGGTGTGACACTGGCCATTTTTTGTGTCTCATCAACTTGTGGAGTCGCCACAGCGAGAATTGGTTTCCCAATATTTATTGGCCGTGGGGTTGCCGCAGGAGCCGGTAACTTGCCTTCGTTTTTCGAAGAAGCGCTACGAAGGTTAAAAAAGACAGGACCTGAAGCCATCACGCACCTGCCTTCTGGTCTTCTGCACGGCCAAATAGCTGAACTTTCATGTCAAAGCTGTAGCCGCGCATCTTCATTGAGCTGATGGAACCACCATGGTCGATGATTTGCGATTGGATGAAGCCTTGGAATTCTTCCAAAGACTCATAAGAGCCTTTTATATTGATTTCCTGAAACATTAGTCCAGTGGCTGCGTTTTGGCCCTGCAGTGACTGCATGGAAACTACGTTTTGACCACCAACAATATTGCCTGCTGAGACATCCGTCATCACGACGCCGAAGTCATGATTTGTATGGTGAAGGCGTGACATAGCCTGAATAGCAACTTTGTCAATGCTCAGATTAGTTGCTGGTTTCTCAGCAAACCTACCGACAAAAGACAAGCCTTTATTCGTGGTGGCCATAGACATGGACAGCCTTTCACTTTCGCCGTTTGCCAAGGCCAGTTCACGCAGCTTTGGCTGCATGACTGTCTTAGCGACTACCAGCGAGCAGAGAAGAAATACCGTAGTCAACAGACGTGCATTCATAGGTGATGTAAAGCTCAGAGAGCTGTGTGTTGGTTTCAGGGTTACGACGGGTGCAGCTTTTAGGGGGCGCTATGCTCATCAAGTCTGTCAACGCCGTTGGCGTGTTTGAAGCATCAACAACTTTGGCGATTACTTTGATTCGTAGAGAATCGCGGTCTGCATCAATTTCTAAGCGAAGGCCATCACGATGCAGTTCTTGCGCAAGCTTCAGTGCTTGGGCGATGGGAATTGAGCCTTCTTCAGTGATTGCCCTCCAGCGAGCAATGGTGGCGGTTCTCAATTCATCGTTGGCAATGCTGAGCTTTGCCGCTTCGCTCGATGAGTGGTGTTTAGACCATTGAATTGAAGCCCCGGCATAAACGCTCGTGAGAACGACTCCAATGAGGCTGAGCGCTGTAAGTTGTGTCGATAGCTTCCACCATTTAGTGACGCCAACACCAAACACCTCAACCTCTGTGGGATATGGGCGCACGACAGTGTTGTTCTGACGACCGCCAATCTGCTTAACAAACTCGGAGCTGTCAAACAAACAAATCCGGTCCGCAGGAAATTCGCTAGCCGAATCGAGAGCTGCTAAACGAACGTGCTGAAGATAGTTTTGGAGAGCTTGCTCTAAACGAAGTTGATTCGTTGACGCACGGTCTTCATCAGTCCCGGTCGGAGAATTGGTCAAGTTGACCGAAACCATGGACTCAAGTTCTCCAGCTTCTGTTGCCTTGAAGAACACAACTAGCGTGTGATCTATGCCTTGAAACACCACCCCGGTGACATATGGACTTTGCGGTTGAGGTTGCTCGGCCCAGGCTTGAGCAAGCAAATTCCGAAGAATGGCGCGGCCGGGCCAAATGCGAGACTTCGTTGAAGTCGTAGCCATGCGATCGGCAGGGGTGGCATACAACCCTTCGCTATTGGATAGGCCACGAGTTCGATCTTGAGCACTCGTTTGGGACTCTTCGCCCTTTGGTGCTTTCTCGCCGCTTCTAATGGCTTTGGCAAGGCTCTTGGACAGCTTATTGAGTTCACCGCGAAAGTCCATGATGGACTCTCGCTTTGATGATGACTGACCAAGCGTTTGTCGCCAAGCGATCAATCGAATGCCAGCCTCAGCCATCAGCCGCTTATTCAAGGCGGGTGTCGATTCGCGCTTTTGGGCACGCATCTCCAAGTCTTCTAAAGGAAAGAAACTGATGATGTCTGCCAACTCATCCTCAGCAGGGGGTTGTGAGTCGTGGGTGTTGCCAATGAGCGATCCCGCATCGGCTTTTGTAGCGTTGCTCAATGGCCAGTAAGTGTCTTTCTCACCTTCTCGCACGAACAACCAGAGCCGCACGTCGTTCGGCTCTGTAGACTGCTTTTTAGTGAACCGTGCCAACATCAGATTGACTCCGAAAACACGATATTCATTGGGGCTGGACGAAGGATGCGAGCATTAATGATCAGAACAGATTCGCGTGCTGCAACATCTTTGGTGTTACCTGCAAACAAGGCACCAATGCCGGGAATCTCAACCAGACCTGGTACAGCCTGTTTTGATGAGTTATTTGTTGAAGTGCGTGTGCCACTAATAACAACAGTCTGGCCAGACTGAATGGAAATGCGTTGACCACCGTTCTGCACTGACTGCTCGTACATCTGCACTTGGTCGTTCAAAAACTTTTGCAAGGAGCCCAAAGTCACCTTAGACGGCACGATGGTGAGGCTAGCGTTAGAGTCATCCAAAATGGAGGCGTGGACAGCCAAGTTGACGCCGTCTTGAGCATAGGCGCCAGTACCGCTTTGTGAGGTAGTTGTACCTGTCCCACTTGGTGTAGTGGTGCTAGTCACCTGTGGCATGTAAGGCTTTTGCGTACCACTGAAAAACACGCCTGATGAGTTATTCGCAACGATCAGCTTTGGTGTTGCTGAAACGTCAACGGTCGTGAAGTTCTCAAGCGCTTTCACGACGCTAGTAATTGAAGCGCTGGTGAACGATAAGGAACTGGTAGATGCTGTGCCAGCTGTAGCAAGGGTATTAATTCCTACTTTCTGAGTGCCAGCAGCGTTAATCACCTTATCCCACTGAATGCCGTATTTGAATTCATTGGTCAGGGACACTTCCACCAAGCGAGCATTTATCTCAATTTGGCGACGAGCATCGTAAGAATACTCGGTTAGAAAATCGTGAATGCGTTTCAGGGCTTGGCCGTTACCACGAACTGAAATTAATCCTGATTCAGCAAAGACTTCTACAGTTGTGTTTGGGCCAGCTTGCTTCTCAACGAATGTTTTGAAGGCGGAAGGTGCATTCAAGTATTCGCCTTGAACAGCAAATGATGCACCAATTGGATTGATTGACGACCCACCAATAGATGATCCAGTACCGGAGGATGTAGCGCTTGTGCTCGTACCAGATACAGGACTACCACCGTACTGAAATTTTGTAGAGAGCATTTTTTTCAAGTCTTCAGATGGGACTCGAAAGACGACTGTTGCTTCTGGTGCAACAGTTACCGTGCGATCTGTTTCGTTGATTACGATGGCATATCCGGCTTGCCATGCAATTTGACGCATCGCTTGTTGAATAGTTTGCCCCCGCAAATCAAGAGTCACTGTTCGTTGCAATTCAACGGCTGCGAGTGCTGAAGTCCCATATCCAAGACGATCTGACATTTTGACAATCAAGTCATAAAAGTTCGCATTTTTTACAGAGATGGTGACGGCTTGCCGTTCGTCGACGTCTTCTACTTCCACGCCTCGTGGAATTGATCGTTCGACGCTTCGAACCGTTGTTGCACCGCTAATGGGGCTATCAGAGTATTTTTTCGCGCGATCTGTAACTTCATTCTTGTAGTTATCAACACTGGCACAACCAGCAAGAAGAGCTATGGCAGCAATGGGTGTAAGAGCAAAAGTTGTGCGGGAAATTTTGTTTGTCATGAAGAGCTCCAAATTAAAGGCCGTTGCGCGAATTGCGAACAGTGACACGCTTGACGGCACCGCTGTTTTTTGCGATCTCAGCCTCAAAGCCAAATGGCTCCAAGACCTCGTTCAATGCGGTTTGAACGTCTGCCGCACTTGCTTGGAAATCGTCTTCTAGGACCACATCACGGACGCGACCGGATGTTGTGGCTGACGCTGCCCAGACCAACTCGATTGACTGTGACGCAAGCCAAGTCTTCAGAGTCGGCATGAGTCGCTCCCCCTGACGAATTACGAGCGGAGGAATGACTGGTGCCGCAGGAATTGCTGCAACTGGTTGATTGATGACAACGCCAGAAATCGTTGATTGCGCAGAGCCCGACCCAATCGTCCCAGCATCGCCCGTAGTCTCTTGTGAGGTGGACTCATCCACCGTCGCAATCATGGGCTGGGGGCAATATTTGCCCAGAATCACAGCGCCGGGTGGAACCTCAGGACAGTTTGAGCTTTTTGCTTCTGTTGCGCTGGCAACTTGTAGAAATGCAATCGCGCTAATGGCGATAAGGTTTTGTTTATTCAATTTCATGTGGGCCTCACTTGTTCGGAAAATCTGAAACGACAACCGTTGTCTTGTCTGGAAACTCCACCATGAGTGGGTTGTTTTCATCTTTGAGTAGTACTGCCAGTGCAAGCACGGCAGCACGAATGTCTGGTTCATCAATGCCACCAATGGTTGTGACTTGCGTTTTTGTGTTCCATACCAAGCGCATCTGTGCTTGACGAGTCCAAGTGGCCAAAACACGTCGCACATCGGCACCACGTTCAGCCGTATAGCGCGTTCGGTGCGGCAGGCCTGCGCGGGCAGCTCGGATAAGCTCCGCTAGTGCTTCTTCATCGGTGTTGATCTTTGCTACCGGACCAAAGGCCTGCGGTGGCGGTGGCGGTGGCGAACTGGCGCAAGCAGTGAGCACCAAAAGAATTAGGGGTGTCAGTTTTTTCATGTGGTTTCTCAACGAATCGGGGTAACGCGCTGAGGAGCTGGTGTTGGTGTGATCTTTTGCAACTTCACCGAGTGCTGGCCGTTTATGTTTTGGTTAGATGACTGGATGCCGTCTGCAACTGCTGCGATCGATGAAGCTGCAATATTTTTGGGAACTTTGTTGATCGCCATGGCACGCGACACAATTTCAAGACCTTTACTCTTTGAAACTTCGTCAACACTTGGTCCAGTAGCGGGGGGTTGTGTCTCTACCTTTGGTGTGACAACGCCAACTTGAGCGTCTTCATGTAGTTTTTGGATCGTCTCAGCCAGCCACTCGTTGCGATTCGTCGAAATGTCTTCTTGTCCAAGGACAAGACCTTTGTCGTCTTTAACGTCCACTTTTACTGAGACAGGCTTTGAACCTTGGTAAGCCAACAAGATCGTTTCACCAATAGGTGGGGCGTTTTCTTGCATCGCACGCTCGATGTCAACACCCCAAATCACCTCTTCGCCCTTATTCGTTTTCAATTTGGCGTAATAGTTTTTGCGCTTGTCATCTTTGTTGAACTTGTAGGGAGCAGAGCCATGCTCCAGCAAAACCCCAACGTAGGCTCGTGGCGTTTTCAAAACCGATGAGAGCGATGCAATCGTTGCCTCTACGGCCGCAACTTCAGTCACGCCCTTTGCACGCAACTCAGCACGAATCTGAGAAACCATCACGGGTTCACCGCTTTGATTTTTGGCAACCAATGGGGTGGGGTTGTTGTTGCGGACAGGGTTGACTTCAGTGGCTTGGTTAAGCGCCACTGTGGGGACTGCTATGCCATCTTTAACCATCACCGCAATGCGCTCTTGGAGCTTTGCACGGTCAACGGGTTCTGGTGTGTATCCAGTTACTTTTAAGCCGATTAACGAAGCCTCAATCCATGCCCGGCTCAAAAATTCAGGCGTGCCATTTAGGTGCAGCTGTTTCCAGCCTTTGGCTTGTGCGAGCGCAACGATGGCTTGAACTACTTCTGGACTGCTGTGCTCAGTTTTGAATGTCTTGCCGTCGTCAATAAAAGCCAAGGTGGTTTTTTTGTCACGGAAATAAAATCTCCCCTCGGCAAACAAAAATTGCTCTTTGAGGTGTGCCATCACTGTGTCAAACAGGGCAACGCCACCGATTGTTGGTGCAACAACGGGAGTAATGTCTTCGTTCTCAACAGAGTTGGCCAACCCTGTTGCTGCCTTTTCATCCGATGATCCGGCAGCTGTAGCGTCAGTTGAATCGGGCTCTACTGCAGGTGGCTCAATTTTTGGTGATGCTTGCTTGACTTCAGGCGTTAATGGCGTATCGACCGGGGCAATAGCTTCGACGGGTGTGGCCACGCTTTCATGCCCAGAAGCTGAAGCGGGTTCAACAACTGGACTTGTCTGCCCAATAAGGGCATTAATCAACTTGTCACCAGTCTCGTGTCCGTACTGGTCATGTAAATCATTGAAGTCTTTACCCGTAAAGCCATCTGCAGTCGGAAAAACTACGGGAGCGTTTATCGCTGCGCTCGCCTCAATCGCCTTTGCGCGGCCAGCGTTATGGGTGTTTTGTACATCGTCGTCCCCGCAGATAACCATTGGTTTCTGCGGATAAAAACCACGGAACAATTTCGCGACGCGAACCAAATTACCGGAGTCGAAAGTCACAACAACAGGGTTACCCGTTGCCTCATAGAGACTCGCACCAGTGGCATACCCTTCGCTAAACATAATTGGACGATCATCAGAAATCTCACCAATAAGATGAAATAAGCCGGACTTACGACCGTCTTTGAGATAAAACTTATCTGTGTCTGCGTTTTCTGGGCGTTGCGTCAGAATTCGTTGTACGTTCCATAGCTTGCCCTCTTCGTCCACCAAAGGCACTAAAAGCACTCCATTGGGCATTGAGCGAAGGCCGTAGCTGTCAACGCCTTTGCGGTCAAGATACGGTGTAATCACATCTGGCGTGCTCGCATCCCAAAGTTCTGCAGCTTGTGCGGCCGTTTGCTCTTGCTTTGCAAGCTTGAGTGCGGCTTCTTTGGCGGCGGCCTCGACGCGTTCTGGACTTGGCGCTGGTGCTGGCCGACTCATGCGCTCTTGCGTTTGCTGGTCTGGTTTCCAGCCTCCATCCATGGCTTCTTTAAGAAGCGTGGCAATGGTTACACCACCATCGGCCTTGATGCTTTTCCAAGTGGCGTCTGCTGATGAAGCCTTATAGCTTTCACCGCTTTGGCTCCAGTTATCAAACAACGAAAAACCATCTTCACCGGGAAATTCACTTTTGATGGCCATGCCTATCTTGGCCCACTCATCGCGCCCGGTGTTGGGTGAGATGAAGCTGAGTGCATCAGCCGTTTGTTCGTACGTGATTTTTTCGGATTCTTGGGTGGCCATGACACGATCCTTCTGAGGTGGAACGCCATAGCCAAGGACTTGAGCCTCGACTACGGGCGTTTCATGCACAGCTGCTTCCTGGGCTTGCTCTTGGGTGGGCGACTGACTCAAGCCAATCACAAACTCTGCAATCTTGTGGGCTTGAGACGCTGCTTGATAAATCTCGTTTTTGTCGTCTTTTAAAGCAGCAATCCAGCTACCTTGATACGCAGCGTGGCGCTCTGGGTTGAATGGAACACCAAGCTCAGCACTAATGAACAAACTGGCGAGCTGAGCACGAAGCTCTTCGCGTGCGTAAGAGGCGCTACCGAAACCACCGCTCAAATTACGGTTAAGGCGACTTTCGTGCCCAGACCAGTGACCAATTTCGTGCAACAGAACTTCGTAGTAATCCAAGCTAGAAGAAAACGCTGCGCGTGGTGGCATATGAATGTCATCTGCGCTTGGTGAGTAAAAAGCTCGGTCTAACTGGTCGTGAACAATGAGAGCACCGCTTTGCGCGATGATCTTCTCTGCCAGCTCAACGGTTTCCCACTCTTCGCGGACCATTGCTGGGGTTTCGTACGCCGGGATGCCGTCAATTTGCGATGCATGAAATACCGATGCGTAGAAAGCGGAAGGAACTTCAAGCTTTACAGAAACGGTTTCTGACTTTCCAGTGACGGGGTTAGGTCGCTTCTCTTCACGATCCCATTTCCAGTATTGAATCGTTTGTGCTTTAGCGCCCTTCTTGACTTGCCAGCCCTCGGCTTGGGCTTGTTTGTACGTACACCAGCGAGGGTCTTCGCCCTGCCCCATTTTTGAGGCAGCGACCAAGAGTTGAATAGAGTTGCCGCCCTTGTATGGCTTACCAGTAACTGGATTTTCAGGAAGTTGCAATGCTGCAGCTGCTGCAGTTGCGTCCCAAGGCTTTTGCCACGGGGCCGTGCCTGTCTCAATTAGCTTGATCAGTTC
>JACCEA011207048.1_pt1 | contig 14582 bp, 21 predicted proteins | sample 7449851 | NCBI WGS metagenome assembly JACCEA01 (sample SAMN15323453, study PRJNA562643) | freshwater metagenome | isolation source: river surface water | place: USA:Blue River Watershed | collected 2017-08-18 | reverse complement strand
TAATATGGGAATCTGATTTTTATAAAGATGGGATTGATAATACAATAGATAAAATTTTAAAAATAATAAATGGATAATATAGGATATATATATGATGATATAGAATCATGTGAGATGATAGGTGAATTTAATGATGAATATGTCTATGATGTTGAAGTTGATGATGATACACACACATTTATTGCTAATGATATTTTAGTGCATAATTCGTTATTCGTATCATTCAAACCAGCTATAGATCATTGTACTTGGAAAGATTTACAATTTGATAATTTAGATTTTATTGATAGTAAGTTTATAATTTTATCAAAAGTATTACCAGAGCATAGTAACCCAAATTGTGTTGGTATGGCATCAAATTTAGACGAATTAAGAGAGTTATTGACGAAAGACTATGATTTACTTATATTCGATGGTGAGTTCATTAAAAACCGTGATATTAACTCAATGATTAATGATGGTGTATTCACATCTGAAATTAAATGGAATTGGAGTAAAGAGTTAGATTTAATTCAGGGTATGGACCATTTCAGATATGGTGGATACTTTAAAAAGTGTTTAGAAGAGTATGCCGCTAGTTTTGGTGTTGAGAATAAAGAAGATTTTGAGTTAGAAAAAATATCAGAATCAATTATAAATATTGCAAAGAAAAAATATATTCAACACATTGTTAATGAAGATGGTATTAACTTTGAGCCAATGAGTTATATATTCCCAAAAGGAGTAGAGTTAGTTAAAAGTTCAACACCATTATTTGCAAGGGATAAAATTTTGGATATTGTAAAATATCTATTCAGACATCCGGATACCTTTAATATTAAGGAGTTATTAAAACTTGTTAAGAATTTAAGAAAAGAATTTGAACTAGCTGATATTGATGATATTTCAATGCAATCATCCTGTTCTAACTATGATGAGAAGATTATTGATGATAAGAGTTTGCCTTTAAAATTCGTTGGAGGATCACACTTTGCAGTTAAATGTTCAGCATATCACAATTATCTTTTGAGTAAGAATAAAGATTTACAGATGAAATATGACTTTATTAAATCAGGAACTAAAATAAAATATTATTATTGTAAAGATAAGTCTGTAAATGATATTTTCGGTTATGTTAGAGGTTTGTACCCTATTGAGATGGCTCCTGCTATTTGCTATGATACTCAGTTCGCTAAGGCTATATTATCACCTATAAACTCAATTATAGAGCCTTTGGGAATGCCTACTATTACAGAAAGATTGAGTATAGTAATTGATATCTTCAGCGGCTTCGGGAAATAAAAAGTAAAATTATGGATATAAAATTTATAGAGTTCTACATATACAAGAAGTATGATGAGAAATTAGAGGATTATTTTAGTGTTGCTAAATCAGTTGCTTCCAATTGGAGAAATAAAAAATTCCCAGATAAGAGATTACACGAATTTTGCTTTAGAGAAAAATCATCTGATATGTTAGAAATGTTTAAGATATTGTATAATTTGTAAAAGGAAAGAGAACTTTTTTAATATATATATTAAAAAAGTTCTTATTTATTATGATGTTAAAATTTAAACCGGAAGAAAAGAATATACGAGTTTTTGAGAAATTAACAGGACTAGAATGTGTTGTTAATAATTTTTATGAATATGAATCTGATAATTTACCAAGATGGTTAAAAACAAAAGTAGAATATGAATGCTCATCATGTAAAAAAACACATCTAATAAACTTTCGTGGTTTTATAATAAATTTAGAAAAAAATTCTAAATTCATTTGTAAAAGTTGTATAACCATAGTGATTAATAAAATAATTAATAGGAAAGGCGTAAAACACAAAAACGACAAAGTTGATTATAAAAAAGTAATCTATGATAAATTTGGTATTATACTTTTGGATGATGTTATAAGATATAGAGATTATGCTAATTTTATTTGTGATAAACATGGTGAGAAGAATATTTTATTGAAAAATATTATAAGAACCGGTTGTGTAGAATGTAATAATACGAAATTAATAGATATTAAGTTGGATAAATTTATAAAGAAATCTATAAAAATGCATAACGGTAAATATGATTATTCAAAAGTTAAATATGATGGAGTTCATAATAATGTGATAATAATATGTGATAAACATGGTGAGTTTGAACAAACACCTCTTAATCACACACATTATTCGGGTTGTCCTATGTGTAAAGAGAGTAAAGGTGAGACAGTTATACGAGAAATATTAATAAATAATGGTATAGAATTTACATCACAGTACAAGTTTATTGAATGTAAAAATAAATTACCTTTACCTTTCGATTTTTATTTACCTGAATTAAATATTTGTATTGAATATAATGGTATTCAACATTATGAACCTGTGGAATATTTTGGTGGTGATAAAGCATTTGAGTATAGAAAGAAAAATGATAAAATAAAAGCAGATTATTGTAATAATAATGGTATAGAATTATTGATTATATCTTATAATGATAATGTTGAAGATAAATTAAATGAATTATTAAATAATTTATAAAAAAGCAATTATGGAATTTTTAATTAGATCAGCAAGAGTTATAGTTGGGTTATTGTGGTTGGGTACATTAGTTTTCACTATTATACCATCATTATTTCTATGGATTATTTTCGGTAGAAATCCTTTAATGGATATAGCACAATGGGTAGCAACTGGTGAATATGTTTATTAAAAAATCCTCTCAATTGAGAGGATTTTTTATTTATTTGAAATTATATTATTTGAATTAAAATTAAAATGGTTTCCTGTAATTGTTACATCTTTACCTTTAACAATAATAAAACTATCATCTTTATATAGTATAAGATAATCAGTATTTAGTGATAATGATCCTTGTGAATATACTTTCATAATACCATTATCTATTACATAACTATCATATGGTTTTACTTGTATAGTTACTACTCTACCACCCCAATTAAACTTACCATCAATACCTTTAATATCTTCTTGAAGAGTTGGTTTTTCCATTGTTATATTAACATTTTTCTTATCTAATATAACTTGTTTGAAAAAATCAAGAGATTTTTGCTCACCAATATTACCTTTTCTCGTAGTGCTTATTACTATTGGTAAAGTTACTATATTAAAGTATTTTCCTTTAGTATTATAAATTTCATAAAGATTAGATTCCATAAATCTATAAAAATCATCCTCATTAGTTATATTATTCATATCTATCAATTTCTTAAAAACTGTATAGTTATTTACCATCTTATTAAGATATTCTGTATTTATTACGAATCCATCAATATCAATATCTTTATTTTCAAAACCATACGAATATCCATATTTAGAATATGTATTATCAAGATAAGCTTTTATTTTTGTATTCAAAGTATTAATTGATTTAATACCATATTTTTGTGTAGTTACTGGACCTAATTGTGTATTCTCTGTAATTAGAGTGAATTTTTTCATACTATTTATTTTACTTTTGTGCAATTATCTTATCTTTATCAAAAATGAAAAAATCATCAACCGTAGTTACATCACTTTGATTAAGAAGTATAAATTCATTATTATAATTATATAAAACAAGATAGTTTACACCATCATGTAATTTTAATGCTCCACTTGTTTTAGCTTTGATGGTATTGGTATTACCTACTTTAAGTGTATAATTAAATGGTTTAACTTGTATGCTATACCATTTGCTCTTAAAACGAAATTTACCATCAATTCCTTGTCTTAAATCTTCATCATCACTTGCCTTTTCTATTTCTATATTAACACCTTTATTAGCTAGAATAATTTCTTTTACAAACTCAAACGAATTTTTTTCACCTTCATCACCCCTCTCCTGCACACCAATTAATAATGGTATTGATACTTCCCTGCAAAATTTAGATTTACAATTATAAATATCAAATAAATTAGCTCTAATAAAAGTATCGATCTTCTCTTTTGTATTTAGATTATAAATTAATATAATTTCATTATATAATTTTTGATTATTAATCATATTATCAATATATCTTGAATTTACTTTAAATCCATTTATATCAAATTCTTTATTATCTTCAAATGGTATATAATCATAGACTTCTTCAACATATTTTCTAACTTTAAACTTTAAATTCTTAAACCATTGCTCATTTTTAAACCGTTGAATATAGAGCCTTTCACATATCAAACTAAATTTTTTCATATATTATATATTAATATATAATATATGAAAATGGATGAATTATATGATTTTTATATAAACTACTTAGTTAGTAGATTAGAATGTAGTAAAATATCAAATGGTGAACTTAAACTTCTTATGATTAGTGAATCTTATTTTATTGATTTTAAGTATAGATTTGAACATGATGAAAAGTTTGCTTTAACATTTACCAGAGATAGAAAAATAGATGATATACTAGATGAGACTAATTGAGTAAATAGATGATGTAAAATTTTACGATGGTATTGATATTGTGTATCTTAGTAATTATAATGAAAAGAAACCAATAGTTATATTCATTGATAATTAGGATAAAGAAATTATAGCTAATAAGCGTGATAATGCAATTGGTTCAATTTTAGATGAAAATTTATATGACTTAAATAAATTAGAAAATATTTATACAGTTATATATCAAACTAATGGATATTTAGAGCCTGTATATGAGGCTATTAAGAATAAAATTCTCTGTAAAGACAATGGCAGGTGGTATTCTGTTGCCGGTTTTACAAAAATCAAATTTGATAATTAATATATAAATCTATATATAAAAAGAAATTAAATGCACATGATTGATGAGAAGATTAATGAAATTCTAGATAAGATATCTAGATATGGTATAGAATCAATCACAAGTAATGAAAGAAGTTTTTTAGACTCATTATCAACTAATGATGAAGAAACAATTAACTCTAAACTTCTTGGGTTGATGTCGGATTACATAATTGAGGATGAGTATTTTAAGTTCGAATTAGAGGATATTGTTTATTCTGATGACTGTATTGAATACATTGGAACACTTTACGTACCAGATTTAATATCAGAAGATGGTAATATCATTATTGAAGGTAACTTAAATGGTAAAATAATTTTAGAAAATAATGGAGATTATCTATTAGACTTTTTCAAAGTTGTTAAAATTAATGAAATTGATGTTGAATATGATGTGTTTGAGTTCTGTGATGGACTTGAATATGAATTTGATAGTTTTGTAGATTACTTATTACAGGAATTAGAATAAAAACATATATAATTTTTTATATATACTAAAAAATATTAAAATTTAAAATGATTAAAAGATACAATGATTTTGTGAAAGAAGAGTTTGTAATGAGTTCTCAAACAGAAACTAAACCAATGCCAACAACGGCACCTACAAGAGAAAGAGAGATTGAAAAGAGACCGATGCCAACTAGACCATCAGTAATACCATCTAAGAAACCAGGTGTTGAAGATGCTCCTTTAGCATATAGTGATAACGAGTATGTTGGTGATTATATCATTAAAGATTTAGCTTATAAACTAGGTCCAGATGCTATATTAAAAGGCAATTCTATTAAATATAATGGCGTTAATATAAACTATTATTCAGAAACAGAGAAAATACATATTGGTAAAAAGAAGTTTGGTACTGCTGATGAAGCATTAGAATATTTAAAAGGTGAATCAAGTGAAGAAAGAGTTGATCCAGAATTTGAAGCCAAAAACTACAAATTATCACATAGACATAAAAGAATAAAATAAAAAAAAGCACTAAATAAATTTAGTGCTTTTTTTATTCTTCCTTAACTGGTTCTGGTTCCACAGTAGTAGTATCATAAGATGCTACACGCTTTTCCTTTTGAATTTGGCTGATGATATAACCAGCTGCACAAAATTGGATACTAGCCCAAGTGAATAATTCAACTGAACTAAGAGTATCTATTTTAGATATCATATAGTATATCATACCCCATTCAGCAATCACAAAAGCTATTCCAGATTCAATTCTCTTCTTTGAGAAGTATGAAGATTGACTAGAATAAATTTTAAATATTTCTTTAATGAACCAAGAAACATCTGCTATGAAAGATTTCCATTTTGACTTTTTTTCGGACATAATAATCGATTTTTATTTTATATATTAAAAATGAAAAATAATTTTATGACCTACATATTAAATATCCACTTTTTAGAGCCACAATCAAATATTCTAAAATAACCCTTTTCATTCATTATTTGAACTTCCGTCTTATTTGGATCACCACCCTCTCTTATTAACTTATCTTTTCTGAAATTAAACCTATGCTTTTTTACACCATTAATTATATAATAATAATTCGGTGTAGATTCATGTATAAATTCAAAATTTAATAATTTGTATAAATTACCAACTCCCCTAGAACTATCAGAATAACTTGTAATTTCTTTAACATCATAATTATTTAAAAAATATTTAAATAATTTACTAGCACCTCCTATAATAGAATATCCCAACTTATTACAAAATCTCAACAATTCATAACTTCCCTCAGAACTAACTTGTCCCAATGATTTTCTTAAATTACCAAATGTCATTAAACTAACCAATTCATCTTCAAAATATAATCCTAATTTAATATTAGAGCCAACAAAACCTTGTATGTGATTGTTAATTAGAAACTCTCTAACATCTTTATTATTAGGTGTTTTAATTTCACATTTTCTAGCAAATATCTTCTTAGATTTACCCAGTTTATGTAAAATCATAGATTTTACAATATCTTGTCTAAATATCCAATCATCTTCCCATATATGAATCAAATTTATTCCTTGTTCTAAGCATTTATTTGTCTTATTTATGTGATAGTTTCTACCTTTGAATAACTCTGAATGCCAATATAAACCATTGAATTCAAATGCTAAGTTTAACTCAGTAAGATAAATATCTAATTCCTTACCATTTAGAATATCTCTATCAGATTTTTTTATAATACCTTTATAATTAAAACTAATAAAATCAAATAATTCTGATTCCATTTTAGATTTATTATGTAGAATAGGATTACAAAATATACATAAGGCTTCATTATTAACATCTCTTATATATGCAAAACTTTTACTAACTTTAAAAGTTCCATTACACTTATCACAACAAAATTCCATTGAAAGTTTTGATGAATGTAATAGTTCACCATATTTTTTAAATTTATTAGATTTTTTTAAAAAATCTTTATCTTTTTTTTGTATTTTAAAAAATTTTGTTTTTGTATAGCTATCAACTCCATATCTAATAAGATTGGTTGATTTCATCTTTTCGAGTATTTCTATACTTTTAGCAGGATAATCAAAACCAAATTTCTCTATATTTTTTAATTTAACTTTTTCTTTAACTTTTTCACTTGATGATGGGTGTTCAAATCCGTACTTTTCAAGCGAGGTTTTTTTTCTCTTATCTACAAATGTTTTACATTTTTGAGGGTTATCAGCACCATATCTTTCAAGCATTACCTCCTTTATTTTATTCTTAACTATATCACACTGAAATGTGTTTTCTACTCCATAGTTATTCAAATTCGTTATTTTTGTCTTTTCAATAGAACATTTTTTCGAACAAGTGAAAATACCACTACCATTATTAGTTTGTGTATTATATGATTTGTATTCTAAACATCGTTCTACTCCACATATATCACATATACCAGTTATTTTAACATGGCTTCCAAGTGATAAATTATTTGATTTTATGTTGATAAGCATACCATTTGATATATTTTCAACAAAATTGCTATAATACTTAATATTCTTATTAGTTACTCTAACTTCAATATCTTCTAACTTTAACATAATTATTATTTTTAGGTATATATTAAAACTACAACTCCTTTTTTATACACCAACCAATCCTATAACTTATCCAAAACATCAAATTTTTTATTATAATCAATTTCTTCTATTTTCTTATATTTCTTATATTTTGGGATCCATTTCATATCCATAATGTCTTTACTGAAATGCTCTTCAAGATTTAATTTTTTATAAGCATCTGGCATAATTTGTGATAACTTATTTAAATCCTTAACCTTACTAATTCTATCTAAAAGTTTGTAAGGATCTTCCACTCTTTTTTTATCTACAATGTAGTTGAAAAGTTTATTCCATAAAAATACACTAATACCGCTTTTAATTTTTTGTTCAGACTTTTTAAATCCTGCTTCATCATTATCATAAAAGTATTGTATATCTAATCCATTGTTTTCTAGAAATCTATCATCAGTATTAACACCAACCATACCAATCGAATTTGGATAGAATAGAGAATCTAAATATCCTTCGAAAATAGTTATCTTATTTCCAAAGTCAATATTTAATATATTGAAAAAGTAAGATAATTTATTATAAATAACCATTTCATTTATATCAACAAACTTAGGTTCTTCTTTACCAAGATTTACCCATTCTAATATATTTTCATAATTATAAATCTTAAATGTTCTTCTTCTACCTTCTTTTAGATTTCTAATTTGCATACCTAATATTTTATCACCTTTACGATTTAACATAACAATTACCCATTCGTGTTCATCTTCATTTTTCCAATATTTAGCCTGATAGATATTCTTATGATACTCAGGAGTTATACCTCTATTACATAAATATTTATAAATACCTCCATTTTCTTGTATTGGTTTAAATTCTGTAAGTGGTGTTAGATTCATAGTAATAGAATGCTCTAAATCAGATAAATCTATCAAATTTTCAAACTTAGCTTCTATTGCATCACTTTGATAATCATTATAGGTTATTACTCTATCTAAGTGTTCTATCATTTCAAGTTTCTTAGATGGATCTATCTGTATATTGAAATCCTTGCAAAATTTATCAAATGTAGTACTTTTCCCACAACGAAAACAAATATACAAAAGGCGATTGGTGTATATGTTAGCCCTCTTTTTTGTTTTTGTTCTACCCTCAAGACAATAACAACATCTGAAATTTATACGGTCAGTATAAATATTTATTCTTCTCATAATTTGAGAAGAAAATTTACTATCTACTACACTTTGTATTATATCTTGTATATATTTCACATCCATATAAATTATATTATAATATATTTAAAAGTTAATTAGGGAAGAATATATTTTTAATAATATAGTTTATACGAAAAAAGTATCGTTTATAGATTTTGATAATGCCTTGTTAGAGAACTTGGAATAAAAAATGTTTCGGAGTGGCGAATATGGATTAAGAATAATAAAGATAAAAATATACCTTATAATCCAGATTCATTTTATAAAAAATGTGGATGGATAAATTTTTTTTGGAAAAGAATTTAAAAGAAAAAACTGTTTTTTTAAAAATTATGGTGAGAGTTGTTTAGAAGATTGTGATTTAATAGAGTTATAAAATATTTGCGATTAATAAAATTATTATTATCTTTGTAAAAAATTAAAACTATGAGAAGAGTAAGTCCAGAATCGTATGAATATAAATTTGGTAGAAAACCAAAAGTTCGTACTATTAAAGAATTAAACACACTTTATATAAATTCAAGAAAAAGATCTGACTTTAAGCAAAGTGTTATCTTAGGTATCATAGATGAAATTGTTGAGAAAATCCCTTTAACTACCACCGGTAGAGGAAGAGGACAACACATAACATATTTTAACGGTCATGATAATGTATTATATCAATATGAAATGTCTTATAACTCAACATGGGATTCATACGGAACGTCTTATAACAGAGTGAAATTTGAGGGATCAGTTGAGCAAATAAGAGACCAAAAATTGGATTTCTTACTATCAAATGAAATGGCGTTTGAATTAGGCGAGAAATATAATAGAAATAGAAATTATAATATGCACTTACATAACAGAGTGAAATATTATTTAGTTGAAGCTATTACAAAACAATTAGAAATTATATACAAAGAAATTAATTTTCTTAATATACCTAAAGTTATACCTGTTAGTATTGATGAATGTCAATACATTTTTACCTTAGACGGTAATTCTAGTGGATATTACAAAAAATTCGTTTTGGTTGGTGAAGTAGGTATGAAGCCTATTGAAATGTAATTATTAAGATATAAATTTTAACAACTATAATTATATAAATAACTTATATAAAAATCCCTCTTTTTAGAGGGATTTTTATTAACATTTACAAGTAGTTTTTGAGCATTTACCATTATCACATTCACATTTCTCACATTCACAGTCTTTGCAAATTTTACCGCTAAACTTACTAAGTTTCTTAACATTTTTCTTGAAAACATTAGCATAATCATCTTGTCTATCTTCATTACCACCCGGTGTAAAATTTCCAGAAGGACCACCTTGTGCTACATTAAAGCTTGTGAAAGGTAGAATAGAAGATTCCATACCAGCTGCTTGACTTTCAAATGTTCTTACTTTCTTACTTATGTTATTAGGATCTTTAGTTCCTTTAACAACTATACTAGCTATATGTGAAAATCTTTCCTTGTGTAAGTTTTCAATTAAATCTTCAATGTGTTTAACATTTTTCAAATCATCATCAGAGAATCCAATTTTAGCTTCTCTACCGATAGATTTTGCATATTGATTTACTCTATCATTAAATTCCATTAAAGCGTCTTCTTTAGCTTTCTCTGGATTAGCAGGAGAACCACCTCTTGATGGAGCAGAAACACCAACGTAATCACATTTATCTAAATAGTCTTTTACAACTGAATTTTGTGAAGGAACACCTCTTAAAATTCTATCAAATTTAGTATTGTTATTTTTAAATAAATATAAAAATTTACCTAAGTTATTATACATTTCATATGCTTGATCCTCTGTAAGAACATTATCAATTATCCATTCTATACCTTTTCTCATTGTTGGAGCTTCATGTCCTCTCGCAGTAATAATTGCAAATAAACAACCATTTACTAAACATTCAATGAAATCATCCCAAGCAGGACCTAATTTATTATTAGCAATAGCAGTTTTCATATCCTCTATAAAAGCATTTTCACCTCTAGGACCACTATCTCTAAATTCAGAGAATGGTTCAGAACCTAATCTCCAATTAACGCTATCAGATCTAACTTCAGCAAATTCAGCAGTTGATACAGTAGTTGGAATCCACTCATCATCAACAAGTCTTTCCATATGTATAACAGTAGGCATGTTTAGAATATTATCATCCAAGTCGAATGTATAGTATAAAATGTAAGAATTTTCATCCTTTTCCGATGTTATATTATGATTTTCAAATGTTTTTAAGTATTTCATTTTAATAATTTTAATTTTATGTATATATTATATTTTAATATTATATTATATGACTATCCGTAACTAGTACTACTATTAAGTATGACTTCTTAGGTATGGAAAAGTACTACCACTCCGATTTCTATTTACCTAAACTTAACTTAGTATGTGAGATAAAATCTTCCTATTATTATTCGTTATATAAAGATAAAAATATTTGTAAAAAAGAAGGTACTATTAAACTAGGTTATAATTTCTTATTTATAATTGATAAAAACTATGATGAATTAAAAAATTCCCTCTAAATTTAGAGGGAATTTTTTATTTTTTCTTGTTAATGAAAGCTTGAAAAGATTCTAATGTTTTATCATCTTCCTCTTCTTCTTGTACTTGACCTTCAAAATCGTCTTCTTCATCTTGACCTTCGAAATCTTCAAATCCTTTAACATCATCGTCATCACCTTCTTCTTGTCCTTGACCTTCTTGTGACTCTAATGTAAATTCTTCAACAGTTTCACCATCGAAATCAGCTTTAACGGTTACAACACCATCAACTTCTTCTATTTCGATTTCATATCCTAATACTTCAATTTTAGTTTTCATATTTTATTTAAATATTTTTATTTTTATATATTAAAAAGTAAAAGCTCTTTTTTAGCCTTACCTTACTTTTAAGCAAACATATATATTATTTTTAATATAAATAAAAATGATAAATATGAAAAATAATTATAAAGATGCTGAAAGGTTTCTAAAATCACAGAATATAAAAAGTCAATATTTGGATCATTATAAAGCTAGAATTAACTCTTCAATGTTATACGAGGGCCCAACTAATGTTGATGTCTTTTCAAAATTATTCGATGCTAGAATTCTTACATTAACAGGTGATGTTGATGATTATATGTGCGAATTATTAAAGGCTCAATTATTATATCTAGAAACTATTAGTGATGAGGATATAATAATGTATATCTCAAGTGGTGGTGGTTCTGTATATGCTGGTTTAGGTTTATTGGATGTAATGGACTTAGTTAAACCTGATATATCAACAGTAAACACAGGATTAGCAGCTTCTATGGCGGCTGTTATATTATGCTCCGGTACAAAAGGTAAAAGAAAGGCATTGAAGAGAAGTAGAACAATGATACATCAACCAATTAGTATGTTCTCTGATTATTCACAGGCATCCGATATGGAAATTGAAGTAAAAGAAATAAATTCCTTGAAAAAGGAGTTATATGAAATTATTTCATATAATACCGGACAGACATATAAAAAAATAGAATCGGATAGTGATAGGGATTATTGGATGAATTCATTAGAAGCTAAGGAATATGGTATTATTGATGAAATTGTTAAAAGAAAGTAAAAATATAAAATAAAGATTATTTCTTATCTACTAATAAATTTGGAGAAGAAATGCCATAGGATGATTGTAGGAACAAACCACTAATTAAATTAGTGGTTATTTTATTAAATGATGTATTGTTTCATCTCTTTTGTAGTCAAAAGCATCTTCAAATATATCTTTGTTATTGATTATCTCAGATGTTGTGTAGTGTGTAACCTTATAACCACTTAAAGCACCGTTATCCTTTGAAGACCTCAAAAATTTATAAGTATATTTAAATATCGTATTTATTACATTCTCTTCTAACTCAGTTATTTCATATTTAATTTCCGGATAAAAAGAAACCATCTTATTATAGATTACCTTATTCAATCGAATACATTCCGTTTTAATATAAGCTGAACTAGTATCATAACTAGCTTGGATATATTTCACACTCCAACCAACAGGCTCAAATACGAATATAGTACCCTTCTCAAAAAACCATGTGTTATCTTGTAGTATAACTTCAAGATCTACTTTACTTTTTAAATATGTTTTCATACTACAAATATAGTATAAAAAAATAATTATTACAACTTTTTAATATTTCCTATTTCAATGTCTATCCTATTTATATTTGAGTCTAAATATAAATTATAATCATCAATCTTTTCGGAGCCTGTTTTTGTTTCTGGCCAAATACTTTTATAGAATATAGTATAACTTATAGCATCATATAAATAAAATTCATTTATATAATCAATTATAGTATCTAGGTTATCCTTTATATAATCTAACTTAAAATTATCTTTTGAATATAGTGATATTGCGTAATCATACTCATCAAGTGAATCAGTTTCATTATCATAAGCTAATATTTTAAATCCTTCATCTTTTAAATCAGTTACGAAATATTTAATATCATTATTTAGTTTTCTAAAATTTAGAGTTTCCCAAACATCTTCAAATAGTTTTATATGTTTCATATTGTATATATAAAAAAATACACTCAATTGAGTGGATTTTTTTATTATTTCTGATCTTCATCAGTTTTTGGTTTTGGTTTTCTTCTTCTTCTAGGTTTTTTCTTTTCAACAGCTTCTTCCGATGCTACTTCTTCAACCTTTGGAGCTTTAGGTTTTTTCGCTTTCGCCTTAACTTCTTTAGCTGTTACTTTAACTTCTTCAGCTTTAGGCTCTTCAACCGTTACTACTGGTTCATCGAATTTGCAACATACTTCTTGTTTACCACAACATCCTTCTTCAACTTTTGCTTCTTCCTTCTTTTTGAAAATTGACAAAATCGCTTTTAATATATTCATAAATCATTTTATTTTTTTATATATATCTAATTATTGCCCGCTCCTTCATCTTTTTTTATTAAAATATAACAAGACAGTGAATATATAAGTCGATTATCTTCTGGTTCAAATGTATGTTGCATTAGCGCAGGAGTTTGATATAAGGTATCATGTAAATTATGTGCATCATCAATTGTATTAAAGTAATATGATATATCTATATTACCAACTGTTTCATTATAATAATCAATTATAGTCAATACATAATCTTTTATATCACTATAAACATATTCAGACTTATCTTTTTTATATACTTCTAAACTTATTAGTTCATCATATATAGATAGAGTATGTTTAAAACCAGCATCTTCAAGTTCTACTAAAGTAGATTCTACGCTATTATGGAATCCATCAACATCAAAATCTTCAAACAATTTAATATATTTCATAGCTTATATATTAATTAAAAAACTCAATAATAAGAGAGATGAATATTTTTTATATATAGAATAATGGGAAACATTATTAAGGCAATGTGAAAAAATATAATAATTAAATGAAATTTAGATACGATAAAGAAAATGAGGAATTAGTAGTAAGTGATGCAACTAGAATAGAATATCACCAAATGCAGCTACATTTTACAAGGAAGGTAAAGGGTTGGAAATTTCAACCAACTGTTAAACTAGGGATATGGGATGGTAGTGTTAACTTTTTTAGAAATGGTAAGATAAATTTAGGATTATGGAAAGAAGCAATGAAAGGATGTAAAGAGATTGAAG
>JACCEA010096543.1_pt1 | contig 14582 bp, 6 predicted proteins | sample 7449851 | NCBI WGS metagenome assembly JACCEA01 (sample SAMN15323453, study PRJNA562643) | freshwater metagenome | isolation source: river surface water | place: USA:Blue River Watershed | collected 2017-08-18 | reverse complement strand
GATCAGATGAACCTCAGGAAGACTTTGAATTTGCTAATGATATTTCCGTACCAGTAAACGATTCTATAAATTTGATTCCTGATGGGAAATTAGTTTTAGAAACAGGAGATAGTATTAAAGTTAGTGCCAGTCAAAATAATGGATTAAATATTATTTTAAGCGTACTTGAAACTGCTAAGAATTAATTAAAATGGCAAAATTAGTATCAGGAAGAGTAAAGGTAACACCTTCTAGTGGAATAACTTCAGATCGTTATGAATTTTTGGGGCTAGAACAAGCTGAGCCAAATTTAGGAGATCCATTGGTTGGTCCATCTTCAATTGGAGCAAATCCACTCCCATCACCAAATGCATATGTTTTGGCGGCAGATCCAACAACTCCAGGAAAGAGATATTGGACTTTAGTTGAAAGTCTTTCTGGATCTGGTATTGTTACTTTCTCGCAAACATCTGGTATTTCATCGAGTGTTGATGGTGGGTATGCTTATGTGACTAGATTGGAGTCAACAGGCATAACAACTATTTCTAGTAGTCAATTGGCCACTTCAACAACTAATGCTGCATTAATTGTTTCTGGTGGTGTTGGTGTTGGCCATAGTCTTATTGTTGGGCAGAATTTAATTGTTAATGGTATTTTCTTAGGGAAAGTGGGAGTTGCTACAGACAATTTCTTTATTGGAAATCGTGCTGGTAGATTGAATTCTTCTGGTAATTATAATCACTTTTTTGGATCAAGATCCGGATCAAACAATAATAATGGTAATAATAATAATTTCTTTGGCGCTTTTACTGGATTTGAAAATATCAGCGGAAATGATAATAATTTTATAGGCAGAGATTCTGGTTTTAATAATACTGTAGGTTCTTTTAATAATTTCTTTGGTAGAAATTCTGGTTACAATAACGACTCTGGAAATAATAATGTTTTTATTGGAAGAGATTCTGGTTACTTAACTGAAGATGGAAACGATAATATTTTCATTGGAAAAGGATCTGGATATTTTAATATTAATGGTTCAAATAACGTTGCTATTGGAAATAGTCAATCTCTCCCAATCCCAAATGGATCAAATCAACTTTCAATCGGCATTGAAGGTAATAGGTGGATAACTGGAGATAATAACTTTAATGTTGGGATTGGAACAACAATATCACCATCAAAGTTAACAGTCACAGGAAATGTTAATGTTTCTGGTATAGTAACAGCGACTGAAGGATTTATTAGTGTTGGCAATACAACTCCAATTAAGATACAATTAGTAGGAAATCAATTAACTTTTGATGCTCCTGGAATAGGATCAACGACATTTACATTAATTCCATAACTTATGAAAAAACTATATTTTATGGCTGGTCTTCCCAGATCGGGAAGCACAGTTCTTAGTGCAATTTTAAATCAAAATCCAAAGATACATTCTGGTCCATCGAGTCCAGTTTTGTCTACAATGTTCGTTATTGAAAATCATTTAAACAATGATGAATTGTTTTATAGTTACCCAAAGATACAGCAAGGTAAAAATATTATTTCTTCAATTGTCGAACAATATTATTCTGACAGAGATGAAGAAATAATCATAGATAAAAATCGTGCTTGGACATCTAGAATTAATTACATAGAAGAATACTTAAATATAAAAGCAAAAATTATTTGTCCTGTTAGAAACGTTAATGAAATCCTATCATCTTTTATAAGAATGATAAGAAGAAACCCATTTAAAGAGGGTCAAGATAGAATCAACTTTATTGATGAGCAACTAGTTAAATTGAATATTCCGATTAACGATTCTAATAGATGTGAGTATATTATTGGTTCTCAAGGTATACTAGGTCAGTCATTACACTCAATTGCAGAAGCACTAAATTCTGGATTTGTCGATAGACTTCATTTTGTTGATTATAATAAATTGGTAAATGAACCACAAAAGACAATTAATGGTATCTATAAATTTCTAGGCGAGGACACATTCATTCATTCCTTTGATAATATAATAAATGATTATAGAGAAAGAGATTTAGAAACTTATGGCATAAAAGATATGCATGAGGTGAGAAAAAAATTATTTTCAACTTCACCAGATCCAAAAGAGATATTATCTAGTGATATTCTAGAAAAGTATAAAGATATGGAATTTTGGAAAAATTTAAAAGAACACGATGCTAAAATAATTTCAATTTGATGGACACTTCGAGAAGTGTCCATCAACTCCTCCATTCCTCCATTTTTATGCTATGATATTTTTGAACACACGAATTCCATCCAAATGCAAATTGACCGAAATGTTTTGACCGATCTGCAAGCACTACATGAAGATATTGCAGAACATTTTACCGAAGAACATTTTCCTATTAGTGGAGAAACTTATTGGACGTGTGTTCAATGCCTTGCTGAAGCAAAACTTGCTGAACTCAGAGGTGAATTGTCTTATACCTAAATAGTACAAAAAGTTCTATGAAACTAAAAATAGAACAAAGGTATTGTTGGTATAACAGAGGAACTCAACTAGTTCTAATGTATTTTATATCGGGAATTCCTTTTACATTTGATGATCTTCCCGATTATTGCATGACCGATTTTGATATCATAGAAAAAGCAGACAAAGAAAGAAGGTGGGAACCCGAAGACCTATATAGATTCTCTTTTTATTTGATAGATGAAGAAGCACATCCTCTTCTTTTTGAAGTGGATTTAGAAAATCCAGAAATGCTTCCAAAAGATACTATTGACTAATTTTTATTTTCATTGTAATATTTTATAGGTGATACTAAACCAGAAAAATCCCTTCCGTGTGATTATTAAACCCTCGTCAAGAGGGTTTTTTAATGTCTAAATATAACAGAAGAAAATTATCGTGCGGATAAGATGCCTCTTTCAAGATTAGAAAATTTCTTAAAAAATGCTGAAGGTAATATTTTATATGTAAATCCTTCAGACTTCGATTCTACTGATGGATTTGAAAACCAGGGGAACTCTTTAACAAGACCATTTAAAACAATTCAAAGAGCTCTAATCGAAGCGGCAAGGTTTTCTTATCAGCAAGGAAGAAATAACGATAAAATAGATAGAACTACTATTTTAGTATATCCAGGAACACATTACATTGATAATAGACCTGGTTTTTCTGTAGAGAATATTTCCGGTAATGCGGTATATAAGCAAAGAACTGCTGCAGGGACATGGACTACTACATTTTTAAATGAGTTTGGGCGAAACACTAATTATGATATTTTAGATCCAAACAACGATCTTTATAAATTTAATTCTGTTCATGGTGGTGTTATTCTTCCCAGAGGAACATCAATTATTGGTCTTGATTTAAGAAAAACTAAAATTCGTCCTCTCTATGTTCCAGATCCAGAAGATGATACTATTGAGAATTCAAGTATATTTAATGTAACTGGAACTTGCTATTTCAGCACATTTACATTTTTTGATGCTGATTTAAATAAATTTTCATATAAAAATTACACAACAAATCAATATGTTCCAAACTACTCTCACCACAAATTAGTTTCTTTCGCGTATGGTGATGGTGTAAATAAGGTTGCTTTAGCCAATAGTCAAACAAACTTGACTGACCTTGATATGTATTACTTCAAGGTAGCAAAAGCATATGGCGATTTAACTGGAAGAGGAATTATTGATTATCCTTCTAACCTTGATTTTGAACCATCTGTAGATGAATACAGAATTGTTGGTACTCTAGAAGCAAATCCACTTGGTATTTCTAGTATAACATATGGTGACGGAGTAACGACCCCATCAAATGTAATTACTGTAACTACTTCTGATTTTAATACTGGAGAACAAAAACCTCATGGTCTATTTGTAGATAGTCCTGTTTATATTGATGGTATAGAGCAAAGTCCAATTATTTACAATGGATCTTTTACTGTAAAAGAAGTTGTTGGATTGACTACTTTTACTTATGTTGCTAGCGGTTCTCCAACTGGAGCATTATCTGCTGATGATTTTTCATCCGCGACTGTTTCTTTAGAAAGTGATACAGTAACATCAGCTTCTCCTTATGTTTTCAACTGCTCTCTTAGATCAGTTTATGGTCTATCTGGAATGTGGGCAGATGGAAATAAGGCAGACGGTTTTAAATCAATGGTTGTCGCCCAATTCACTGGAGTATCTCTCCAGAAGGACGATAATGCCTTTATGATATACCTTGATGGTAATTATGAAGATGATTCCACTTTAAGTGTTAATAGTCCAGAGAGACCATTACATTCAAACGCTAAGGCTAAGTTTAAGCCTTCTTACGAAAACTTTCACGTTAGGGCGTCAAACAACGCATTTATTCAGTGCGTATCTATCTTTGCTATTGGTTATTCTCGCCACTTCTTAACAGAAAGTGGTGGTGATATGTCTATCACCAACTCAAACTCTAACTTTGGATCAGTATCATTGGAGTCTTCAGGATTTAGAAATGAATCATTTGATAGAGATGACGTTGGTTATATTACCCATGTAATTCCACCTAGAGAATTAGATACGGTAGAAACCGAGGTTTCTTGGGTAACACTAGACACTACAAAAACAGTTTCAGTCGGCAATACATCTAGATTATATCTTTTCGGATATAGTTCAAAAGATATTATTCCTTCATTCGAAATTGATGGATATAGAGTTGGTGCTAAGCATGGAGAACTTCTAAACTTAACTTTAACAAGTGGGCAGCAACAAGTAAATTATACTACACCTATTTTAATGACTGTTCCAAGTGGAACAGGTATTACATCTAAAAAATCTTATAGAGTTTTAAGAAGTGGAATTTATAACTCAATAGATGCTAACGGTGTATTTTCACTGAATGAACCACACCAACTTCATAATGGGGAAAGTATTCGAGTTTTTTCTGCTAATGCTCTATCTCCTGATGGTTTACAATGTGATAAAATTTATTATGCAATAACTAATGAAGTTAATAATAATTTAACTTCTTCTCAAATTCAATTAGCATTTTCATTAAATGATGCTATTGCTGGTACAAAAATAAACAATATTAATAATAATGGTGGAGAACTTACTATTGTAAGTTCGGTTTCCGATAAATCACCAGGACAACTTGGACACCCAATTCAATGGGATGAAGGTCAAAAAAATTGGTATGTAGTTGGTTCAGCAACTACAACGACAAATAAAATATATCATTCATTAGTAACAACAGATCCAAATGCTCTTGAGCAAGAATCACCATCTACTTTTATAACAAGAAAACTTGATAATAGATCTATTGAGGAGAGAGTTTACAAGTTAAGATATGTTGTACCAAAAGAGTTTGAATTTGCTAGACCACCACAATCTGGTTTCATTATTCAAGAAACAAAGACTGTTGATCCAAGTGCAATATCATTTAATAGCGGTTCTTCAATCACTGCAAGTACTCCACCATCATATCTTAGAAATGAAAAGATTATTTCAAATGCATCAACTGGTGCTGTTGTAGATGGAAAACAGGTAGTAACTATAACTACTGAAAAGAGGCACAATTTTATAATTGGCGATAAAATAAAGATAAAGAAAGTAATAAGTGAAAATAATCCTACTGGCGTTGGTTTGACTTCAACATATAATGGTTCTTATTATATTACATCTGTTCCTAACTCAAAGCAGTTTACATATGAGATTTCTGGAGTAAAAATAAATCCAGGGGCATTTAAAAATCAAATTAATGAAAGAGATACTAGAGTAGAAAGAGATAATCTTCCGTTAGTTTCAAGAGAAGAATATAAAGATAACTATTTTGTTTACAGAGTAAGTACGGTAAAAGAACATATTCCTGGCGTAACAGGTCAAGATGGTGTCTATCATATAATTGCCCTTGCTGCTAACGTATCTGCAGATGAAAATATTAACTTTGGTCTTAGTGGGAAAAAGTTCAATCCAGATGTAAGAAATTTATACCCTCAGATTGATAGAGATAATTTTGAATTTGATCCACTTTCTTCTGTAAGTTCCGCCGATGCGGTAACAATTGGTAAAGTTGTAACAAACGATAAAAGGAAGTCAATAACTAGGGAATCATTAGATTACTTCCTAAAAAATAATAAGGTTGGTTTTGGTATAACTGGTATTTCAGCTTCTGGTGTTGGTAATACTACTGTTACTATTTTTACAGATATTGAGCATGGTTTAAATGGAATCAAACAACTACAAATAGATGTTGCTGGTGCTGGGTATGGAAATACTACAATATATGCATCAAACTTAGTTGGTGCCGCAGGAACAGGTGCCTCCGCTAGAATTACATTAACATCTGGTTCTGTGTCTGGTGTTGAAATTGTAGATCCAGGAACATTATATGCTGTAGGAAATCAATTAACTGTTTCTGCTCCTTCTGGAATAACTCCAACAACAAATTCTTTGGTTTCCGTATCAGAAATAAACAATAATATTAATCATGGTTTATATCTTGGTGGATTTAAAGAGGAAGAATTTAATGGTGTTTATAGAATTTTAAGTGTACCAGGAACAAAAGCAATAACTATTTTTGTTCCAACAAATACATCAACTCCAGTAATAAATCCAAATATGAAGAACTTGCCCTATGCAAGTCTTTCTTCAAATTCTGTAGGAATTACTTCATTCAAATTCTCCGATGTTTCTTCTGGTATAGTAACAGTAACAACAAGTTTTGCTCATGGATTGTTACCAGGAAACAAATTTACAATTGTTGGAAGTGGAACAACTGTTTATGATGGTTCATTTGTTGTTGAGAATAATATTTCAGTTAATAGCTTTGATTTTATTATCTATAATGCTACATCAAACCCCTCATCCACAAATGGAATTTTACTTAAAAATTCCTACTCTTCAAATGGTTTAGCATTAGGTGACGGTGAGCAAAACCTAGGGGGAAGATGTTCTTACATTTACGCAGGTTTAACCACCACAACATCTGTTCAATTAAATCAATCAAGTTCAACAATTACATTAACAAGTTCCAATGGTTTCTCCAGAGGAGATTATGTAGTTGTAAATGACGAGATAATTAGAATTGCATCTACTCCATCTAGTAATACTGTTAATGTTTTAAGAGGACAATTTGGTACTCTAAAGACTACTGCGGTTAGTGGAACACAAGTCAAAAAAGTAAGAGTAATCCCAGTTGAATTGAGAAGACCCTCATTCATGAGAGCTTCTGGTCATACATTTGAGTATCTTGGATATGGACCAGGAAATTATTCAACTGGAATGCCTCAGAAGCAAACAACAGTTTTAAGTCCAGATGATGTTCTAGTATCACAAGCAAGAAAACTCTCTGGTGGTATTGTAGTTTATACTGGAATGAATGATCTTGGTGAATTCTTCTCAGGAAGTAAGAAACTAAGTTCAAATACTGGTGAAGAAAGTGTAATTGAAGCGCCAATTATTACTTATACTGGAGATGATGCAAGATCAGACCAATCTAAGAAATTGAGTGGTATATTTGACGATCTTTTGATTAGAGAAAGATTAACTGTAGAGGGAGGAGAAAATAATAATCAAAGTTCCCAGTTCTATGGTCCAGTTAACTTTACGCAAAAATTAACAAACACTTCAGATTTTGGTATTGTAACTAAGAACTTATTTGTAAAAGGAAAACTTCCTCAAGGTAAGTTACTTACAGTTGGTATTGGAACAACATCGCAATCAATTAAAAACGAAATTAATTCTTCTAAGATTGGGGACATTGTATTGCAAAATACACCAACAACTTTCGTTGGGGCAACTTATGATGGTTCAGAATGGAAAAGATTTGGTCTAGTCAGCCAAACAAAAGACATTCTTGATATTAAAGTCGATAGACTTGGTATTGGAGATACATCTTTATTCATCCCATATGGTGGTGTAGGAGATAAAGAATTATATGTTGCTGGAGATGCTATTTTCCAGAGAGTTACTTTCACTGGAGAAACAGTATTTGATGCTGGAGTCACTCTTAATGATGTTAACTTTAAAGATATTAATGTTAAGGGAACCGCAAGATTTGATATTGACCCAGGAGTTGCGGTAACATCATATACACAAGTACACAAGGACGGAGCATCATTACTAAACGACTTAGAAGTTGCTGGAATATCAACTTATAGAGGAGTAGTAGATTTCCAGAGCAACATTACTGGTGTTGGTGCTACATTTGGAAATGTAAGAGTAGGATTCATTGGAGACAATGAAATTGATACAAGTACTGGTAATTTAATCCTCGATAGCAGCACAGGAAATACTATCATAGATGATGATGTATTCATTACTAATGGAGATTTAACAGTAACTACTGGAACTGCAGTAACGACTGGATTAAGCACTACTAGAGTTATAAATTCAACTATTTTACAGGTTGGTCTTTCTACCGTTGGATTTGCTGGGACATCATCAATTCAGATTTTTGATAGAGAAGATGTTGGTTTAGAGATAAAGAGATCTGCAAATGTCGGAACTGGATCCTCCATTTCGGAAGTAGTTCACTATGGATTAAGTGACTTTAGAATCGTAACATCACAAGCATCAGATCTAAAGATCTTTACTAATTCTTTAGAAAGGGTAAGAGTTGGTTCAAGCGGAACAGTAACATATTTCCAAAACAACAATGGACAAGATCTAAGAGGTGCCCATCTAAGATTAACTCAAGCAGGTTCTGGTGATGTTGCCCTATCATGGGATACTACATTTAATAATATAAACAGACGCTGGTATGCTGGTATTGATACTAGTGATTCATATAGCTGGAAACTAGCTTCCCCTGGAACAACTGTAGGTTTTGGATCTGAACGATTTGATACAACTGACGAAACTAAGATAAAGGTTGAGACCGATGGTAATGTTTCGATCGCTGGAACATTTAATATTAATGGAAGATCTTTTGACACTATTGCTGCATTAAGAACGAATAAACAGACGTTTAATTTAGTAAATGACACAGTATTAACATTAAATATTGCTCAAGCAGCTGATAATGTTTTAGTCCTTCCAGCAACAATTGGTCCGAGATTTACAATTAGAAGTTTAACAGATTCTAGCAGCAGAACTTCAGGAGCATTAGTTGTTAGTGGTGGTGCTGGTATTGATAGGAATTTATATGTTGGTGAACTTCTAAGAGTTGTTTCCAATGTTCAATCCACAAATACTACAAATGGTTCTTTTGTAGTGACTGGTGGTGCTGGTATCGGCGGAAACATTAATATTGGTGGAAATGCTAGCATTGGTGGAAACTTTGGAGTTAGTGGATCATTTACTCTAACTGGAGATTATGGTGTTGGTGGAAACATTTTAGTAGCAGGTAATTCGAGAATAGGTGGAATTAGCACAGCAGTTGGTCCAACATTCCTTCAAAATACGTTGTCTGTTACTGGAGAAACTACGGTATCTAATACATTAAGTGTAACTGGAGCAACCACATTACTTTCAACTTTAAGTGTTAGTGGTTCAGCCGCACTAAGTTCGAACTTAGGTGTTTCTGGAAATACAAATATTAATGGAACTTTAACAGTAGTTGGATTTACCACTTTAAGTTCAAGACTATTTGTATCTGGAATAACAACAGTAGCAAATACTTTAGATGTAACTGGTGATGGTACATTTAATTCATCTCTCACTGTAGTTGGATCAGATGTTGCCTCGACTAATTTCTTCAGAGTACAAAATAATTCAGGATCTAATAGATTCGTTGTTGATAGTGCTAACGGCAATACCACAATCTCTGGTACTCTAGGGGTAACTGGTGCTACTACTTTAGGATCTGATACTTCAGTTGGAGGAAACTTATCAGTATCTGGAAATGGTACATTCAATCAAAGTTTAAGTGTTGTTGGGTCTGATACTCCAGCATCTAATTTCTTCAGAGTTCAAAATGGTTCTGGTTCTGATAGATTTGTTGTTGATAGTGCTAACGGCAATACTACAATTTCTGGTACTCTGGGAGTAACTGGTGCTTCTACATTAGGTGGTAATTTAATTGTTAATGGAAATGGGACATTTAATGAGAATTTAACTCTTGTAGGATCAGATAATGCTTCACAGAGATTCTTTAAAGTACAAAATAACTCCCAAAATGATCAATTTGTTGTTGATAGTGCTAACGGCAATACAACAATTGTTGGTACTTTAAGTGCTTCAGGAAATGCATCTTTTGGGTCGAATGCCTCTGTTGCTGGAAACTTGACTGTAACTGGAGATGGTACATTTAATTCATCTCTAACCGTAGTTGGATCAGATACTGCTTCAACAAACTTCTTCAGAGTACAAAATAATTCTGGAACTAATAGATTTACTGTTGATAGTGCTAATGGTAATACCACAATCTCTGGTACATTAGATGTTACTGGTGCTACTACTTTAAGTTCAACTTTAGGAGTAACAGGTGCTGCTACCCTAGGTTCAACTCTATCAGTAGCAAGTAACACTACTGTTGGTGGTACTTTATCAGTAACAAATGACGGAACATTTAACTCATCCCTAACCGTAGTTGGATCAGATACTGCTTCAACAAACTTCTTCAGAGTACAAAATAATTCTGGAACTAATAGATTTGTTGTTGATAGTGCTAACGGCAATACCACAATCTCTGGTACTCTAGGGGTAACTGGTGCTACTACTCTAGGTTCGACTTTGGGAGTAACAGGTGCTGCTACTTTAAGTTCATCTTTAGATGTAACAGGTAATGGTACATTTAATCAGAATTTAACTCTAGTTGGTTCCGACACTGCATTAACAAATTTCTTTAAAGTACAAAACAATTCTGGAGTAGATAAATTTGTTATTGATAGTGCTAATGGAAACACTACAATATCTGGCAATTTAACAGTAAACGGAACTACAACTTTCGTTGGAGCATCTAATTTTGATGGATCTTCACAAATTGATGGCAGTTTAAATGTAACTGGAGATTTTAGCGTAAACACCAATAAGTTTAATGTAGCCTCTGCTAGTGGTAACACAACAGTTGCAGGAACTTTGGGTGTAACAGGTGCTACTACTTTAAGTTCAACTTTAAGTGTATCAGGTGCTACTACTCTAAGTTCAACTTTAGGTGTAACGGGTGCTACTACTTTAAGTTCAACTTTAAGTGTATCAGGTGCTACTACTTTAAGTTCAACTTTAGGAGTATCAAGTAACGCAACTGTTGGTGGTACTCTAGGTGTTACTGGAAATACCACGTTAAGTGGTACTTTATCAGTAACAAATGACGGAACATTTAATTCATCTCTAACCGTAGTTGGATCAGATACTGCTTCAACCAACTTCTTCAGAGTCCAGAATAACTCTGGTACTAACAGATTTGTTGTTGATAGTGCTAACGGCAATACCACAATCTCTGGTACTCTAGGGGTAACTGGTGCTACTACTTTAAGTTCAACTTTAGATGTAACTGGAGATGGTACATTTAATTCATCTCTAACCGTAGTTGGATCAGATACTGCTTCAACCAACTTCTTCAGAGTTCAGAATAACTCTGGTACTAACAGATTTGTTGTTGATAGTGCTAACGGCAATACTACAATCTCTGGTACTCTAGGGGTAACTGGGAATACTGCATTAAGTGGTACTTTAAGTGTTACTAATACTAGTACATTTAATAATACTATATTTCTTGTTGGTTCTAATACAGCATCAACAGAGTACTTTAAAATCCAAAATGCTTCTGCTACTGATAGATTTGTTGTTGATAGTGCTAATGGTAATACCACAATCTCTGGTACTCTAGATGTTACTGGTGCTACTACTCTAGGTTCGACTTTGGGGGTAACAGGTGCTGCTACTTTAAGTTCAACTTTAAGTGTAACAGGTGCTACTACTCTAAGTTCAACTTTAGGAGTAACAGGTGCTACTACACTATCATCTCTTTCGGTTACAGGGGATGGGTTATTTAATACCAATTTAACTTTACGAGGTTCTAATACAGCGGCAACTAATTACTTTATTGTACAAAATGAATCTGCTTCACCCAAATTTACTGTTGATAGTGCTAATGGTAATACTTCAATCTCTGGTACATTAAATGTTACCGGAAATACTACATTAGGTGGTACGTTAAGTGTAACGAGTGCATTATCTGCGACAACTGGTTCATTTACTGATGGTTCTATAGAGTTAACAAGATCTGCTGGCGCGTTTATTGATTTTAAAACTGCATCTTCTGAAGATTATGATGTAAGAATTGATAATTTTACTGTTGATGCAATAACTATTTCCTCAATTGGTGGAGCAGGAAAACTAAGAGTCCAAGATGATATAATTGCATTCGTTTCTGATTCTCGCCTCAAGACAAATATAGAATATATCGATAATGCGCTTGAAAAAGTATGTTCACTCAGTGGATTTACTTATACATTCAATGAAGTTGCACAATCATTAGGTCTCAGAGGAGATGAAAGACATGTTGGTGTTTCTGCCCAGGAGGTTCAAAGAGTTGTCCCAGAAGCGATCAGAACCGCACCAATATCAGATAAGTGTGAGGAAGACTATCTAACTGTTCAATACGACAAATTAGTTCCATTACTAATTGAAGCAATTAAAGAATTAAAGGCAGAAATTGATGAATTAAAAAGATCTAAATAAAAAATATTAAAAATTATTTTTTATGCTGAGGTATATTGATAACTTCATCTCTGAAGATCTGAGAAAATTAATAATTACAAATTATGATTATTTGAGTGAATTGAATTTGCAATACATTAGTCCACAGGCACCATTATCTAAATCGTTTGTTGGTGATCCTATTTCTGATATGATTTTATTGATGAAATGTGATGAGGTATCCAAGATTGTTGGCGATGAACTACTTCCAGTTTATGCATATGGAAGAATTTATGGGAGAGACGATGAATTGCTAGTCCATAAAGATGCTGAATATTGTGAAATATCTCTATCATGTACTATAGATTTTCCAAGTTATTCTGAACCTCTTTATGTTGCAAATAAAACCTTTTTGGAATATGATCATACAGTAGCAAAAAGGGATGGAAATTATACAAAATACGATATAAAAAAAGGTGATGCTTTATTGTATCCGGGATGTACTAATTATCATTGGAGAGATCCTTTTAAGCAAAATAATTATTACCAGTTATTTTTATTTTATGTTAGAAAAAATGGTGAATATAAACATCACCACTTAAAAAAGAGACCAAATTTGGGATTTCCTTTATTAAATGCTGAATCTTTTAGTTGATTTTTATGAAAAATAAAATTATTGAATTTTACACAATGGATAGATATGAAAATCTAATTCCAGAGCCATATCCATCCTACAAAAAAATACCTTCTTGGTTTTCAAATACAGAAATTATTAAAAAAAAATCTAAGTGCCCTTTTAGATTTTTAAATGGAAACAATTTAACAATTGATAAGAAAACAAATATATCTGGATGTCCTGGTGTGGTTGATTTTCTTTCAACTGGATACATTATTCCATCGTGGAACAACTTTGCATTTAGAAATGATGGAGGTAGGTTGTATGTAAATTGGGAACACCACTTAGACGACAAATATAACTTACACGAATCAGAAGAGCAAGTTTCTGGATTTTCAGATAATGAAAAACCAAAATATGATGGATTTTCTAAATTAGACACTCCTTGGTTTGTAAAAACCAGTCCAGGTGTTTCTATAATGTATACACACCCATTATGGCATAGGGAAAAAAGATTCACTACTGTTACTGGGATCATGCATACCGATAAAACCCCAATGCCGTTAAAATGGTTTTTTGAATGGAATACCGATATAAATGATAATATGTATTCTTCTGATATTCCCAGGGAACAAATTGTAACTATAGGGACTCCACTTGTTCTCATAATACCATTTATTAGGGACACATTTGTATCCAAAGTAAATTATCTCCAAGAAAGAGAGATGAATATAATCAAGCACAAAACCAGTATATACACACATGATTGGATGAATAATTCACTCTACAACAAATTTAGAAAAGGATTATCAAAAAGATTTTTATAATAAATTATGTTTAAAAATATTAAAAAAATTACAGTAGTTGGTGGAGGAACTGCTGGATGTGTATCTGCACTAATTTTAAAAACTAGATTTCCCCAGAAAGAAATTCAAATAATAGAATCACCAAATGTTGGAATTATAGGAGTCGGTGAAAGTACTACAGAACATTGGTCTACTTTTTGTAGTTTTGTTGGTATTGATCAGTTATCTTCTATTTTAGAATGCAATGCTACTTTTAAAATTGGAATATATTTTAAGGATTGGTCTGATAATGATTTTCTTCATAGTATAGACCCAAGGTATAATACTACAGATGCGAGTTATTATTATAAGTATGCTTACATTATATCAAGTGAGCAGCCACCGTTAAACATGCATACACCAAAAAGTGTATCGAATCAGGTATCTTTAACCAATTTTAACCATTTAAATGATTCTCCGACAAATCAATATCATTTCGACACATATGCATTAAATAAGTTTCTACATAATGAATGCAAAAAAAGAAATATTAATATAATAGTAGATGAATTAACAGGCGCAAAATCTCATCCAGAAAATGGGAATATAGTTTCTGTATTCTCAGATAAAAATGATTATGAATCTGATTTTTTTATTGACTGTACTGGATTTAGTAAATT
>JACCEA010672936.1_pt1 | contig 14586 bp, 15 predicted proteins | sample 7449851 | NCBI WGS metagenome assembly JACCEA01 (sample SAMN15323453, study PRJNA562643) | freshwater metagenome | isolation source: river surface water | place: USA:Blue River Watershed | collected 2017-08-18 | reverse complement strand
TTTATCTTCATTCGTCACGGTGAATCAGATTGGAATGATGTTTTCAACAAAGGCATTAATATTGGAATGCTGAAACGCCTCTTCAATGCTTTTCGTCAAGAATTTCAAAATTTCCCAAGTCTTCATTCAACTTTTATTGACTCCCCTCTTAATCTGGAAGGTATTGAACAAGCTGCTGAGTTGCGAAAGTTCTTATTGTCAGAGCAGAGTTTGAATGGGCAGCCTGAACAAGTCGTGAAGTATATCCGCACTCTACGTGGCGAAGAGGGAAAATCGGTCATGGTCTCTTCCTCACTTAGACGCGCAATTGCCACAACCACGGTTGGTCTTTGGCCCAGATTAGAGAAAGGAGAAAAACTGCATATTCTCTCGTCCTTGCAAGAAATGAGTCGAAATATTGACACATACGCTTTATCACCTGCTGGTAGCGTAGCGGACCTACCTTTTTCAAGAATTGCAAACCATTGTGGAGGAGATGATGTTGATTTTCACTCTGTCTACGACAATGCTGCCAATTTTGGTAACAAAACCTATGAATTTTACGGGATCAAGCGATTGCGAGCCTTCAGCGAATGGGCATTTTCTCGAAATGAAGAGGTGATTATTGCTGGTGGTCACTCTCTGTGGTTTAAGTATTTCTTTCAAACTTACTTGCCACATCATACAAATCATGATGCAAAAAATAAGAAAATTACGAATTCGGGTGTCGTGGCGTTCAAAATAGATGAATTTGTGGATCCCACCGACGGTCTTACTTCCTATCGCATAGACCCTGCCTCAATTGTCACTGTTTATGGAGGCTTTACTACGAAATAATCCATCACCTTCGTGCTTACGTAAGTAGTGATGGATTTTTCATTATAGTATAGCGCGCAGAATGTGCGATACCTGGTTGTTAAAATTAATTAAAGTTCAGGTTATTTTACATAGAGGATATTTGCTAAGAGTATTCACAATATGATTAAATTAAATTTCAATGTAACACCAATATTATTGTGACAATATTCTTTCCAAATGTTTCGTTGATATGGTCTTTATGAAGAATTTCAATCAGTAGCATCTTGTAGATGGAATATTAATACTAGTTAACTAAATATCAATTCACATAGGTCGAAATTTCTACGATTATCTGCTACAATCAGAACATGTCAGTCATTATTTACTATTGTTCGAGTTGGAAACAGCTACCGGCACAATCAAAATAATTAGGACAGCAACAATGAGACCACCTATCAGCAACCTCATTTTCCACATCTTCCACCACATCTTGTTTGACAACTCTTTCGATCCCTCTTTAAACCGTCCCGCTTGCTCATTGAGCTGAACAGCTGCTGTTTCAATCCGTTCTAATTTTTCTTCATTCAATAGTAGTTGTTGAATATTCTCTTTCATTGTTGATTTCACAACTTCAATTTTATCATGTACTTGTGCCATCTTGTCAACATTTCCAGGAAATTCATATCTAGATTTTGAATAAAAGTTAAAAAACATGCACGGTTTGCACATAATGTGTCTTCATACGTACTTGTCATACAACTGTCGAAATAAAGATGAAGATGCCTTCGTTAAAGTGTTCTCTGTAGCGGTAGATAGCTTTGGTCCAAATTCTCTTTGAAAAGACTCTTTCATTTCTTCCAATGCAGTAAATGCAATGCGAGGGGGATATTTTGGAACCGTAACGATTGCGTATACACGTCCATTGGCATCGAGAGTATAATGAATGGATTGCGATTCACCTTGTGCAGTGTATCGCTTCCCAGTAGACATTCCTGCATTCGTAGCAACACATTCCCGAACACCCTCGACTGTAACCTCTTTGCTACGAACAAAACTGGCAAGAACCGATTTATCGCTGGCACGAATTACGGCGAAAATAAACACATTAGTGGTAACTGAATGCAATGGATTGACAGCCATTTGAAAGGAAGTGACATACGCTTTTATTGATCTGGGATCGGGTTGAACGGCACTGAAATCAAGAGCAAAGCAAGGACTTGAAAGACTGAAATCATACGTGATATATATATAACTTCTAAAGTACGTAACCACAGGGCTGTTTGGCCGAGCGGTTAAGGCGAAGGACTAGAAATCCTTTGGGAAATTCCCGCGTAGGTTCAAATCCTGCAGCAGTCGAAATCTTTTGGAATTCCAACTGAAATTGTGGTTTTTTAGATTTCCTCTCGCCAAAAGTTGAAATCAAAATGTCCGACAACCAATCGCCTATTCTTAGGCCTTATTATTATGCTTTATTATAATTCAACTGTGACATCGATTCAAAATTCGAAACTTTCTTTTTTCCACTTTATCGTCAATTTCTACGCTACTTGTGAGTTTCTCTTATTTATTCACATTCCAACCTACAACCTTGAGCTTCTCTTATTTATTTATTCACATTCCAACCAACAACCTTGCTGACTTTCATTATTGTATACTTAAGATGAACATGGAAACAGAACACGATGCTCTGGACCTATTGGATATGTCGGATTGGCACCAAGCTAATGATCACTTACATCTCTTTGATCACAATCCAGAGAACAACAATCCTGCACTTTTGCGACCCATGTCTGCAGATTCAGAGCAGAATACTTTGTATTCACATGGCTTGCCAACTGCTCATGGGATATCCGCTGGTAATGTTTCCTTGAACAATAGCAATCCTGCATCTCTTTTTGGTATAAAGAAGAATGTAATTCCCACAATCACTACCATCTACGAACCCAAGTTCTTCGAAATCTATCAGGCATATATTCAGCACCAACAACAGTTCGATCCTGATGTTAATAATAGTAACCCTGGATTACAGCACCTTGTAACTCTGTGCCTTAATAACTTGCTTTGTTTCTGTAATTGGGCCAGGGATTCCACGACTGGTACTTGGATTCGTGCCACGCTTTTTGAAAATCCTGATATGCGACCCGAAGTACGGAATGGTCTTGCGATGATCCTGGTGTACACATTTTCTGCAGCTAAAGCCGCAGATCTCCGCAATGTGCACCCTTCCTCCAATGCGACTATTGACATGTTCACGGTGCTCATGAAGACTGATTCTGGTATGGGAATCGTAAATAAGACATCTCTCAAGATTTATAGTGATCCTTTCGGCTATTTCAATTTTCTCAAGGTATGGACAAGGAAAGCGGGAAAGCAAACTCTCTTTTTACTTCTTCTCTAAATCTATAGACTTGTATTTCAGGATTAATTGATGCTTCGGCGATTCCAGAGAATGAACGTGTCAACAATCAAACAAAGAAGACGCGCAGAGGGTCCAAAAATAGAGGTGGGGTTTAATTGTTAATTTTGGATTGGGTTGCTTTTGCATAACATGTTGTTTTGTAGATGAAGTTGAAGCATACAACTATGTCAAAAATTCGATTGTGGCAATGTTGCAGTCGCCGGATTCGCTTCAGCTTGCAAGAGATCGTATTCATCAAATTCTTCAGTTTTGGCATGTCAAAGGAAAGGTACGTAAATTTTGTATCTATTGGGTTGAATATTTCGAATGAATTCTCCATCTATCTTTGATTAGGCAATTCGAAATGAGCGCTTCTCGTGTGTCTTCAGTTTGCCTCCTCCTCCTGTGGGTTCTTCACTCAATGCGAATCCTAACGCGATGAAGATGGCGGATGATAACTCGACGATGGTGTCCAATGGACCAACTGGTGAATACGGCGGTGGAAGAGGAAGCGGTGTCAGCAATCGCACGAGTAATCGCTCAAGTGGGGGAAGCCTGTCGATAGACACGATGAGTAATCCATACTCATCGGCTAACCCTTACGGTCATCCCCCAGGCGGTAGTGGTGGAGGAGTGAGTGCGAATGTGGGCGTTAATGATAATGATAGCGTCAATTCGGATAGTATCAGCAGTTGCAGCCGCTCTCCCTACCCTTCCTTCCATGATTACAATACGGGCACTGGGCGCAGCAGCGGTGCAACAAATAATTTTCGGTTTACCGCGGGGTCGGGCGGTAGTAATAGTGTGGGAATGAGTCAAAATCAAAGTCAATATTTGGCGATGATTATGTCGAGTAGTGTGAATAACAGTGGTAATAGTGCGAATGATGACAATGGATCGATATTCTACGATTTGCAAAATTTCTCCAAAAATCCTGGCCTTGCATTAATACAAGCGCAAAGCACGATGAACATCCCAGTTCCTGCCTTGAGATTCGACCGTGTAGGAGGGCTGAAATGGCAGATAACGAGTACTTTTCTCTATGATTTTGATGCTCTTCACCATTCAACTCATCGGACATCATTCTATCTTGTGGACGAAGTAAAGCTCAAGGCCTATCTCATCGAACTTATTGCTCAGTCACAACAATCTCCTCCCGGCTTCACTGAAACTTCATCTCAAGGAGTCTTTCAACTTTCGTTGTCTTATTTGCAAGCAGCGGCGGGATTGTCGTCCATGGAAAAGGTTAGTGCTTACGCTGTAGAAAGCTGTATAATAAACTGTTTAAATCTTTTCCCATTCTTTCTCTGTTTATATTATGTCCAGATCTTATTTAAGTCAAACAGTGTTTTAACCAGCTGGAGTCAATTAGACTTTACTCAATTGAAAATTTTTGTTGATGGTTGGAAACTACAATCTGTGCATTCCCAGTTGAAAAGTGGATCCAACCCTTTAACTGCTGATGCACGTCCTCAGCGTTTACCCAACTCAATTTTGCCGCAACAAGCCGCCATAGCCACCGCTCCTGTTGGAGGAATAGGCTCATCGGCATTCCCATCTTCTAGCTCTGTGGCTTCTAATATTGACGACATGGACACCGCGTCTGTAATCTCGGCTAGCACTGCTGGCACCAGTATTGGAGAGGGCTTTCATATCGGTTCATCTTCCGCAGCACTTGATCCTACATTAAATCGACGTATATCCCGTAGACGCACCACTGGTGGACTCGAATTGAAGAGAGATCTAGCTCGTTTGCAACAATTGCACGATATGAATAATGATAGGTCGAAGATTGTGGGAGCTAATAATTACCCTGCCCCGGCAAACTCACCTTTACATAGCCCCCCGTTCAGCACCAGCTATGCTTCAACGCAGTCTCCACAATTTTCAAATCTTCCAATTGAACCGCAGTTTTCCCCTTCTTTGCGGGATAGAGACAGTGATCGTAAGACGGCAAGTGGCAGCGGTGGGAATAGTGCTAACAATAGTGCTGGCAACTCTATTGTAGTCACAGCAACTCCGCAGATCTCATTGATTGAATACTGGCAAAGTTTGCACAAAAGTCCCAGCTGTGGTCTCGCTTCATCTTCCTCCTTGGGAAATCCCTCTGTGTACAATAGTAGTGGGTCCACTGAAAATGGTAGCCGCGGTATGATCATATATGAGCGCTCATCGGAAGTGGGGCTGATCGTGCGTGCAAACCCGAAGTACAATATTGCGGAGGACTTGTGGTGCTTATATTATCCGGAAGATGCCATGGAACAATTCTCGAATCATCTGAATAACCTTGCTAACTCTGGACAACAAAGTAATCCGTTGGACTACAGTTTCGCCGCATTTTTGTGCACTTTATTACCCCAGACACGAGATATTTTTCGACATCTACAGGCATCTCAACCTAGACATGGATTTGCATTTGCAAATCCTTTGAGTAAGTACTCTGAACATGGCCAATAAGTCTCCTCTAACTTTTACACAATTTTTAGATGCTATTACGATCGGTTACTATCCGCACCATCCTGACAATACAACTTCGAATCCCTTTCTTTCAATATCGCAAATGGGCCCTCCATCACCACCAGGAACCAGCTCTCAGTACCGTACAGTTGGTAATATCGACCATCCTTTCCATCAGATTCTGTCAAAGTAAGTTTATATCCCAGTCCTGTGTTTATTTTTCCTCATCGTTTACATTTTGTTAATCGATATAGGTTTTCGTCTGAGTCCTTTTTTCACGACATAAGCTTACTATAATACAGTAACGGTGTTATAGAAGTATCTTTTAATCGGTCATATGCAGACTTATCTTGCATAGATAAATTCCTTTTTTTTTTTATAACTGGTACGGCCACTAAAAAGGCAATGTTGTTGTATAGGTTGGTCATCACCAGAAAGGTGTGCCAAGTATTCTAATATTATCATTGTTGCGTACTAACGCAGCTGGATTCTTAGAATAATAGTATAATCTAATTACCTTGCTCCAGGAGCATTATATGGTATCTGCAACCGTACTGAAAGAGGGGTATAGTTTTGTTCCCACCACGTATCTGGTCAGTATTTTTTTGTTAGGTATTTATCCTCTTGCATAAATGAGACGCTCTTTTGAAAGCACAGTTAGAATATCTACTTACTTTACTTCTGAACTAGCATCACTTTTTTTTACTTATTTTTGTCTTAATCTTGTTCACAAGTTGGAATATATGGAAGCAGACATTGGACCACATGGAGGAACCTGCTGGCTGCAGCAGCGGCGCGGCAGCAGCCAGCAGCACCAGCAGAGCGTAATTCTACACATGAAAATAAGGCGCCTTATTATTACAAAAGAATGTCATAAAAGAAACGCAGTCTGTAGTGCTATGTAGCAAAAAGTAAAATAGGAGTTGTAGCTAGCCACAAGTGTACATCAGCGCAACAACGCCTTTCAAGTTAAACTCAGAATGGAAAAGGGAAATTTCATCCAAGAATTCATAGCAGGTAATGTGGGTGGCCTGATCGGCATTTCCTTAGTATATCCTCTCGACACTGCAAAGATTCGACTTCAGGTCTATCCTCATTATGGCGGAACTGTCCACGTTATTAAGCAAATGATTCAAACAGATGGTTTTAAATCACTTTATCGAGGTTTGCTCTCTCCCGCGATGGGTTTTGGTTTGACGTTTGCCATATCATTTAGTGGATATGGACATGGGTGTCGTATGCTTTCTCAACATCATGGAATTGATATTTCCAGCTTATCTTATAGTGATCTCACTCTTGCTGGAGCCTACACTGGCTTTTTGCAATCTCCTGCTAGGCAAGTTGTTGAACGCATCAAGTCTGTTATGCAAATCAGAGAATCACAAGGCGGTAAAACTCCCTATTCATGGAGTGGTGCATGTATGAGTGATTTGATTCGAAAAGAGGGTTTTCGTAATGGTTTGTTCCAAGGGTTTTCTTCAGTTCTTCTTCGTGAAGTTCCTCAATTTGCTGTTTACTATCCGTGCTATGAATATTCGAAGAAATTGTATTCTCAAGTAAGTGAAAACGCAGAAATAGCTATATGAAGATTTATCTCATTCTTCGATTTACTAGTATTTTTCGGAACCAACAGTTGCTCAGTTTTTAGCCGGTGGAACCGCTGGAGTTGTGCAATGGCTTCCCCCCATATTTTGGTTCGATGTATTGAAATCAAGAATGCAAACTGCGCCAGCTGGTCACTACAAAGGTATTTTGGATTGTACACGCAAGTTATATTTAGAACACGGTCCGTCCATTTTCTTCCGTGGATTTGTGCCTGCCATGTTCCGTGCATTTCCACTTCATGCGGTGATATTTTTAAGCTACGAGTGCGTTATGGATTATTTGAAAAATTAAATCATTATTGATGTACTCACATATTATGTAGATTTTAATTGTGTATTGAAGTATTGTGTTAATGTTTCTAGAATAATATAGTTACAGTAACGGTATTTTACTGGGAAGTCGTGTAGTCCTATCGAGGAAATACTAAAAATGAAAATTATTGAAAAGAGCACCAAAACCATGAACATAACTTAACCCTTGAATAAACGACGAGCACGTGTAATAATTTTTAAAAAGTTACTCAATGCTATACATCTGAATATCTTCCACGATAATTGCCATTGCAACTCTCATCATCATCGAAGTCGAAAAACGATTTAGATAAAACCTTGCTGGAAGGTTCTCTATGTTGGTTGCTCCCCACGGAAGTACTATTAACATGAGGTGATGGCTTCTGAGTCATAAATGCAGCAACTCCGTGGGTAGTTGTTTGGCCTGCAACAAATTTGTTCGGAATGCTACTGAAGTTTGCGGACAGGGTAGAAGTATATATGGACTCTCCAAAGTCTTCTTCTCGCTTAGCAAAGGATGACTTGCTATATTTACTGCTCCCTCCATCAAAATAAATACTTTCTTCGTCTTCATCTTCATCTTCGAGAATGCTCCGCGGTTTGGTTGCTTCCAAATTGGAATATCTTGCTGCATTCACTCCAACCTTTGTAATTGTTTCCTTCCAATTACTCAAAAAACCAGCACCTTGCCTACTTTCATTGGTTGATGAAGCAGAATTGGAACTTGATTGGGGAAATTTTGATTTACTTGACAAGTTTGCTACTTGAACTTCAGCCTCTGATTGATCCCTCCGACTTTCAAATGCCGCGCGATTTTTCTTTAGTGCTTCGTGGGCGATTGCAACTTGACGTAATTCATTAGCAATTATCATTTTGCCATTCTTGCATTTTTCCAATAACTCCGCATCCATTTCATCCTCTTGACGCTTAAAGAAGCCACAGAAACCATTGGCCGGACTTACAACATCTTCCGTCTCCACACCGAGAAGCTTCAGGATACGAGCAAATCCGTCAAACAGCGTGATCAAAGCAATAATTATCATAATGATGGGAACATAAGTGGTAAATGAAGTACCAAAAACGGGAATGATTTCCATATTTTGCATAAGACTACTAAAAGCTGCATCTGTTGTTCTGTAGATAAAAAAGTGAAAACCGTTTTCAAAATATCCATGACATACAGCCACATAAATGATGGTGTTACCTGGGATCGTTCAAACATAGCAAAAAGTTGTATCCCAATGAAAATTGTAACCGAGATAAGTACTCTCCATTAAAGATCAAGGAAGAAGGAGGAGACAAATTGGGAGCTTGTAATCGAAAGGACCAACCGATATTCATCCGAAACAAAGTCCAGTATGTACAAATAGACATGTAAGCCAGTGCAAAAAATGAGATGGCCTGCACAACTGTTGGATCAATATGGTCGGTTTGATATGCACCCATCATATATCCAATGGGGGAATGCAAATTTGATGCCATGACCAGCTCGCTCCATAAAATTAGAACACTACAAATACCACAAGTGATAGACAGTGCTTTCAATGAAGCACTGTAGCATTTAGTAATCCACATCTTGTGCAAGGCAAAGTACGTCCTGCTCAATGTTGCTCCAAATGTACGAAAACAACCAAGTAATGCAGCTTTGGCACTTCGATTCGAGGAAGTATCGACTGGCATCAAACACCACAGATTGTCATCGTCCTCACTGGAAAATTCATTACCAATGGCGTCCTAAATTTGAAGAATCATAAGAGATGATGACATATCATGTCCATTCTTGAAAGTAATAAGATTAAAATTTTCACTTACTTGGTAAATCTTGCATTCTTTAACCAGATGGCGCCATCTTTGTTCGCTTGCTCTTGCTTTAAGCTGTGCTGTAATTAGGCGCTGATGAAGTGCGACCATTTCAAATTTGGATGAGTAATTTCGATTCAATGAAGGGTGATTTTTTCCAAATGCTCGTGAACTCGAGCGACCAGCAAATGTGAAATTTGCCACTTTGCTCTTTAGAATCTCAACGTATTCTCCAATTGATTGACCCAAATCTGATCCAGGTCCAGATTGTTCCAACATTTCACTCACTTTTTTAACTTCAAGTTCACAATCTTCTAGTTCATATCTTGCTTCCTGATAAGAGTCTTCAATGGGGGCTGCTAGGAGGTACAAGCGACGAAGTTCTTCTTCGGAATCGGACATCGCCCACAGACGCTTCGGCAGCGAAACCAATCCGCTGCCCATGAGAACTGTTATGAGCAGCACTCCATAGGTATTTCCCATGGCCATCATAAAAGCAAGTACTTGCGAGAATGACCCTGCACTTGTGGACATCATATAAACAATGTACACAATTCCAGCAAATAGAGCTGCAATAGCAGCGAACAACAACTTCTTGATAGCGTCCAACAGCTAATCGCCAGAGATTATAATTTATTATCTAATGAGAGTAATGTGACAAACCTTAACAACTAACCTTTTCATTAAATGAAAAATGTCCAGAATTGTGATATTCCATTTGCATGGGAAGAATCATCCAGGCCAAGAAGAATGTGCTAAAGTAGATTTTTAGAGTAGCAGTTATTGCGGCATGAGACAAGCTTACCTCCAATAAACCCAAGCCCAAAGATGCACCAAGCTCTCATTCTGATTCCTACTCACAAGGGCGAGAGATAAATCATAAGGAAGAAGCAACACTGCAGCAAACCCTAAAACCCAACTGATATATACAGATGTTGTTACATCAGGTGTCACCAAAGGACTTTTGTAATGTTGAATAAGTGCCCCGCAAACTACGGAAAGTATAACAAACTCTGTGGCGATAAGATCAATTGCAGCAATCATTTATCTGTTTTAAAAATGCATTTAATAGGTCATATCGTTTCTCCCAACACACCACCTGTATTTTGGTAACAATATTTTGTGCTGTCACACAGCCATATTGGGTAGAAAGAAAAATGGAGTTGCAACAGCAAAACACCCCTAAATTCCTAGAAGGGTGGTTGGGAACTCCGAAATGCATTATCATTTAGTAGGGTGGCTGCGGTGTCTTCTGTCCGCGCGGACAGACGGAATAAGGACACTGCTCTTTAGATTTATTTATGGTTATATACATGTAATCAACAAACTCTGTAGATTCTTGCGAAAATATTCAGGCCATGAACTGTTAGAATATAAGTCTTATATCCGGGATATGATAATATAATAACTCCCACAACATGAAGATTTGGTTCGATATATAGATGGAAGTGCAATTGTGTCGTAGTAAGAAGTGGAGTATATATAAAAATAGAAAAGATTTCCAAATAGAACTTAACTTAAACTTCGACAAATATCATTATTATTACAGATTCATTAACTATGAGCAGCGACAGACATCACTTGGAGCATCGACTATTCATCGCATGGAGTATATATATGTAGGTCATCGGATGGCATCTGAGTGGTGGACAGTGTCCCTATTTCATGTTTTAATATGAGAAATCTCTCCAACTTCGTTCAAGCGTGAATTATACATGGGAACAGCAACATCTAGTTGCACCAATGGAGCAGTTCACTGTAGTTCAAAAAAAGGGATACCACCTCTGTAAGAGTAGAATTTGTTGATTACATGTTAATAAATAGAATAAATTAATAATGTAGTATTTTCGGGCAAAGGATTTGTAACCGCTCGACAGCCGTTTCGGATGTCCGATCTACAATTTATCATTGGCATTTAAAATCTTTAGTCCTTTTACTTCGATATTGCAAAAAAAAAGGGTATATAAAGCTATTGAATTAAACATTTATACAATACATGGAGAACATAGATTATGACAGAACAACATTAGGTGTATCTTTTGTTTCGTTGGAGCATTCTTATTGTTCCGCCGCTTTGTGTAAGATTGGCCCGTCTTGTCTTCTGGGCAGTGAAGAAAGCTAAACTATCGGGATCATTAGCCATTACTCTTTCAACCTCCAATTTATCAAACGCTTCTTGATCATCCAATTCATCTCCTCCTTCTATTTGAGACATAATGAATCGGCCACCACTACTTGCTGGGCGACCGGGCGAGTCATATCTGGAAGAGTTTAGTTGCCATGATTTCCACATATCAACTAGCCTAATTTTTGTATCATCCATGTCATTCAATGCAGCTGTTAGCTGACCTTGTTGTCTCTGCATCTGTTCGAAATTATTACGATATTTTTGCTTCGCTTCTTTTAATGCCTTCACAATTCTCATTTCCTCCTCATCGACAATTTCTGATCCCGGTTTTTGCTTCGCATATTGAATTCTAGAATTCTTCTTAAGTTCCAAATCGCGATTAAGCCCGTCAATTTCAAATTTTGCATCGTTTACATCCTGAGTAAGCTGGCGGATTTTTGTTTTCAGATCTTTGGAGCGAATCTTCAAGGAAGTAAATTGTTGATAAGTTTGTTGTCCTTCATCACTTTGCTTCAAGAACATTTCGATCGAGTTCACGTCTGTCCCTTGCAGCAAGAAGCTTTCCATAGCATTTCCGCGACCACCATGAGACATCGGAGAATCCGGGAAAGTAACGTTATTAGCTGGAGCATTATTATTTGAAGGTGCTTGCTTTGGAGCGGCGGCATAAAAACTACTCGAAGTTTCAATACCACCCGGAGGACCTGATTCTGCCTTTGCTTCACCAAGAGCAAAGCCTTTTCCTGCGCCAACAGTGTGTCCTACTTCCTTCATACTGTTCAGATCGAAACCTCCGTAGGTGCGATCACCTTTCATATCTGCTGTTGCAGCTCGAATAGTGTCACTCATATTAGGGTTGTCACCCATAGCCATTCTTCCCAGGGCGATTGCAGATGCATTTGATCTAGCTTCCAAAAGCTTTCTCTTAAATTGTTTGCAGATTTCCAACATTTGACGGAAAGAATGAATTTGCATGATGTCCTCTTCATCTTTTTCTGCTGCACCAACGTACTTTTCAATCAACTGAGATATTTCAGCTTGTTGTTCTGGGGTATATGCATCATACACAACACCTGTGCGCTCAACAAGGGCGTCGTGCATTAGCAACTCTTGTTTCAAAGCTTTAATTATTTTCTCTTGTTTCTTCAATAAAATTGATGGATCAACAGATTCTACTGAGACACTTTCGTTTTGAACTTTCATCATGCGGGACGCGAGACGAAGAGTAGATATTGTTTCCTCCAAATGAGATGCTTCACCCCAAATGCAAGCAATCATCAGAGTATTGCAATTTGCCCCCAAACAATCTTTTAAAATATTGGTCAACTTGCTTTGTCGATATGGTACATGACCAGCACCCTTCCGAGTCAATGCAACCACACATTGCTCCAAATATGTCAACGATCTATTAATAGCCATACTCTCCTTCCTGGTAACTTCATCTCCCATAGATCCATCTGCCGATTCCATGGTCTTCTTCAATCTTTCGGATCCCGCAAGATCAACCAAGTGTAATTTAGAATGGACAACTTTCTCGCTCACACCAGAACGTTGACGTTGCTGAAGATACAGCGTAAAGATTGAATGAGATCGATTGGAGCGCTTGTTGAGCTTGTGCGTAGCAGTGGTCCTGGACAAACCTCCCGTAAATAGGAGATTCAACGCAGAGGCTTCATCACGAACTTCTAACTCATTGAGACCACGTACAATAACTCCTCGTCCATCTTTTTCCTCCGCTATGGTGTACTCTCCTCCTTGTTCAGGATTAGCAACATCAACCAATAAATCATAGATTCTTTCATTATAGATTTCCATGTATGTGCAGGAGACAAAGAATTCGATCTCTACACGCGAGTTAATTTCTTGAAATAACTGATTAATTGCTCGAGGAGCCATGCCACGGTGTTCATAGCTTTGTGCATCCCCAATCTGACGATTTAAAATTTTATAAAGATAAGATAAGACTGTCAATAGACGCAAGTCTTACCATAGTAAAAGTCTTCCCGGAGCCAGTTTGTCCATAACTCATGATGGCGCCATTGATACCATCAACTACATCATGAACAGTATCTCTGGCATATAAATCATATACAGCGGCTTGACTTGCATTATGAAATACATGATCAAATCTGAATTTGAAGGAATTCTGACGATTGTTGAGAACAGATACTTCTTCTGGTTCTGAATGTTTAACGAGAATACTTGCATGCTCTGTGTCAATAAATAAATTGTCTTGGGCGAAATTTTGAGTTGGTCGTGTGCGAATACACACTTTCACTGTATTTCGTCCGCTCATGGTACTGTACAAACGAAAACTTGAAACTGATTGTCGAATGTTGAATAGAAGATATAAACCATATTTGGTATAGTACAATATAAGGCGATTGTGCAACCATGGTCGAGCGTTTCGTTTTTGTGCCAAACGTTGAAACTATCACTTCATATGTACTTTGTAATCACATATTCATTCATCCTATTTGGTATTGGTTTTGTTAATTAAATCTATGAAGGTTTTTAATGATTGGTCTGCTCTTGACAAAGTCCAATTATTACGGAATTCTGCTAACTGGGTTGCGCAATTTGTGGACGCAATTAAAAGTGTGGTGAGCCAGGTGTTTCCAAACCTTCTCTTTACAAATTCTTTGAGGGGGTTCAGGTCGTCAATTGCAAAAAATTTTGTACAACATGAACATTAGGCGTAGGCATATCGAGACTATGAAAAAGGGATGGCCGTCGGAGTTTCACAGATTGCGTTGGTTGTTTAGGTCATAGATTGTACTGGAAGTATTGGTCATAAAGGGGAACCGGTTGCTATTCTTGAGCCTAGTTAGGCAGTTTTGTAGTTTGGTTATCTGTACCGTCGTAGGTTTCACCATTAAAAAAAAGAAAAAGTATAATCCAAATAACAAGTCGTGAGTTTCTAGTAAAATGACAGCTTAGAAAGTTGAAGCTATCAAATTTGCTATCAACATAATTTTGCATGTTAAATCCAAGTTGTTCAGATGATTTTAGAACCAAAAGATTACCGCTAGGTTGTTCGTCGCCCAATCATTACGGAAGCAATTTTGTTTGAAACATGTAGGGCAACGGGAAACTTAATAGTAAAACTGATTTACTGTAATGAGCCTAAG
>JACCEA011575711.1_pt1 | contig 14591 bp, 16 predicted proteins | sample 7449851 | NCBI WGS metagenome assembly JACCEA01 (sample SAMN15323453, study PRJNA562643) | freshwater metagenome | isolation source: river surface water | place: USA:Blue River Watershed | collected 2017-08-18 | reverse complement strand
TCTTACCTTGCACCTCGCTTTTTAGGATTCTACGCGATATGAAATACTCAACTGACAATAGCTTATTTTTTGGAGCACTAAAGTACATAAAGCTTTTGTGCCTAAAAAGTATTTTGTTGGTTTTGATAGCTTCTTGTGGTTCGGTTGGAAAGAAAAGACAAGTTGGAACAACAGAAACGCAAATCATTGAACAAGCAAACACGGAGGAAAGTGAACAAAAAATCCGTGAAGAAGAAGCGAAATATCACGCGCTTCGTTTGCCAATTTTAGGAATTGACCGTTTGCATTTATTCGTTGATTCATTAAAAGACAAACGTATTGCTGTTGTTGGAAATCAAACTTCTATGGTTGGAAATGTGCATCTAGTTGATACACTTCTTGCCTTGAAATTGGATGTAAGAAAAGTCTTTGCCCCCGAACATGGCTTCCGTGGAGATGCAGATGCAGGTGAAAAAGTGCATAGTACGATAGATACAAAAACGGGACTTCCATTAATTTCCTTGTACGGTTCGAACAAAAAACCTCAACGCGATCAATTGGAGGATATTGATATTGTTATATACGATATTCAAGATGTTGGAGTACGTTTTTACACTTACATTTCAACCTTGCACTATGTGATGGAAGCATGCGCTGAAAATGGAAAACAACTTGTTGTGCTCGATCGTCCAAATCCAAACGGACATTACATTGATGGTCCGATCCGTGAACCAGAACATAAATCCTTTGTTGGTATGCACCCTGTTCCAATTGTCTACGGGATGACAATTGGAGAATACGCGATGATGATCAATGGTGAACGCTGGTTACACGATAGTTTGACATGTAAATTATGGGTTATTCCTTGCAAACACTATACGCACAAAACGAAATACGTTCTTCCTGTGCCACCTTCTCCAAATTTGAAGTCTGAAGTGGCAATAACGCTTTATCCAAGCTTATGTTTGTTCGAAGCGACAACTGTTTCTGTTGGACGCGGAACTGAGCGACCATTCGAAATGTTTGGACATCCACGTTTTCCAAAAACTGACTTTCAATTTACGCCTGTTTCGACAGTTGGAGCCAAGAATCCAATGTATGAAAATCGGGTTGTGAATGGATTTGACTTACAATCCAGCATTACAAAGCGCAAGTATGAAATCAATTTGAATTACTTGATACAAGCGAAAGACTTATTGGGTGATTCTGTAACTTATATAGATCAAATTGGATTTTTCAACCGTTTAGCGGGTACATCAAAACTACGCGAACAGTTACTGGCAGGATGGTCAGCAAAAGAAATTCGCGCAACGTGGGAACCAGGGTTGACAGAATTTAAAAAGATTCGAGAAAAATATTTGTTGTATCCTTAAGGATTAATCGCGGCATTTCAATTTCTCCGCACTTTGCATCACCTTTTCTTTCATTTCTTCCATGTAAGCTGAAAGTTTTTCCAACATTTCTGGATTTGATGATCCAATGATTTTTGCAGCTAAGATTCCTGCATTTTTAGCAGCATTTAAAGCTACAGTAGCTACAGGAATTCCATTTGGCATTTGAAGAATGGATAAAATACTGTCCCAACCGTCAATTGAATTAGATGATTTTACAGGAACACCAATAACTGGAAGTGGCGTTAATGAAGCTGTCATTCCAGGTAAATGTGCGGCTCCACCAGCTCCAGCTATAATCACTTTTAAGCCTTTTTTATGTGCGTTTTTAGCATAGTCAAACATCAACTCTGGCGTACGATGCGCTGAAACAATGTTGATTTCATAAGAAATTCCGAATTCAGTTAAAATATCTGCTGCATCTTGCATAACTGGAAGATCTGAAGCACTTCCCATGATAATTCCTACTTCTGCCATGTTTGAAAATTTTTGCCAAAGATACAGATTTACAATGAAAAGAAGGTGTTTTAAATACCAAGTGATGCTTTTAACGGTGCATAAGCTGTTCTGCTTATTGGAATGCGTTTTCCTGATTTCAAAATGGCTAAATAACTATTTTTCTCGAAGGATTCGATACGCGTCAGTTCATTGATGTTCATTAAAAACGAACGATGAATGCGCACAAATTGTTTTGGATCGAGTGTTCGTTCGAAGTAATTCATGGTTTTTTTCTTCAAATGAACTTTGCCAAGATGATGGATTTTAACGTAATCATCGTAGGCTTCGATAAATTCAATTTCAGCAGTTGGAATAATTCGAATTTCTGCACCATCCTTGATCACAATGCGTTTTTGTTCATCGGGTTGAATGGCTTCAATTTCTGTTAACTTTTGGTAGATGTTTGGTATCTCATGTTGTGTTTGTTGCCATTTATTGATCGCTGCAGAAAAACGTTCTTGAGAAAAGGGTTTGAGTAAATAATCCAAGGCATTCGTTTCAAAGGCTTTCAAAGCGTATTCATCAAATGCTGTTGTAAAAATAACCGCTGGTTGTTCTGTTATTAATTCCAACATTTCAAAACCATTGATTTTTGGCATTTGAATGTCTAGGAAGATTAAATCGGGATGATGTTGCGCGATTGCTTTTGCTCCTTCAAATCCATCGTTACATTCAGCAACTACTTCAAGTTCTGGAAAATCCATTAAATATTCTTGAATCACCAAGCGTGCTAAGGGTTCATCATCGATGATAATCACTTTTTTCATTGTTGAGGGATTAAAAGTTTTACAGTGAAATCACTAGAAGTTTTCTCCAATTGAAGTAAATCACTGCGATTGAATAACAATTGAAGTTTTCTGTCCACAGAAGCCAAACCGAATCCTGTTCCTTTGGATGAGAGTGTAGCAGTTGAATCATAAGGATTTGAAATGATAATTGTTAAGAAAGTTCCGTCACAACGAACATCAATCGTAATTGTCAAATCTCCTGTATTTCCATATAAGCCATATTTAATGGCATTTTCAACTATTGGTTGGAGTAATAAGGCAGGAAGATTGGCACTTTCACATGATTCATCTGTTGATAATTGTATATTCAATCGATGACCAAAACGTACTTTTTCAATCGCTAAATACAAGTTCAAATAATCCATTTCTTCCTTGACAGTGGTCATTTCATCCTTGCTTTTTTGCATAGTTAAGCGTAAAAAGTCTGATAAGCTGTGAATCATCGAACGCGCTTGATCTGGTTGTAATTTTACCAATGCGCTGATCGAATTAAGACTGTTGAATAAAAAGTGCGGTTGAAATTGTTGTTGCAAATTGCTCATTTCGGCCTTTGCAAGTTGACGTTCTTTTTCAACTAAGCGTTCAAAGGAATTGTTTTGCTCTTGAATGTGTTTGTCGATCCATAATTGATTTACAATGGCAAAAAGAATCAGAAACAAAATAAACCATCTTACATAAAACGAATCAGATAATAAACGAAGATAAGCTGGTTCTGAAGCACCTGTCCATTTACCATATTCTTGTAGAAAGAGTGTTGCAAGAAAACTGAAAATGATAATAATACTTAGGTGCACAACACTTATTGCAGAGCGCGAATGGTAAAAACTGTGGATGCGCTGCAAGATGAACGAAAAAAACAAAATAAGAATGAAGCTAGTAACTACTTCGTACATCGCTTGGTTTGTGCTGATTCCAAAGCTTTTTAATAGAAAATAGTAGCCAATATCCAACACCAAAAACAGGTAAACAATTAATGTAAACCTGTTTCTTTGTGTTTTTCGCTGTTGAATTTCTACCATTAATTGTAGCTGTGAATTTCAATTCCTCCGAACACGCATGCACCTTTCAGAACAAGCAATTTGTCTTCGCTGATTGATTCTAATACCATAATCGGACGTTGGTCATCAATTCCACCAAAAACTGATGTTAAATCGGATTTCACTTTCCATTGAGAAGGAACAATCAAGGTGACTCCTCCGAAAACGCAGGTAATATCAATTACAGCTTCTCCAGTGAAATCTGCTTGTGATAAATTGATTTCATTTCCACCGAAAACACTTGAAATAGTTGCTCCTTTGAAGTTTTTACTGACTACTTTTTTGGTAATTCCGCTGAAAAGAGAAGCTGATTTGATATAGTCTTCGGAGTTGATTTCACTTAGATCTTCTTCTTGGGTTTCAATTACAGCTGCTTTCTTTTTCGGGAATAAGTTGCCATTTTTAAAAATCATCGAAATTCCAATGCCAATGATTAAGATGGGCCAAAAAAAGCGCGTTTCTATTACGTTAGGGAATACATCGTTTAATATAAAAACGGTACCAATGGCAATCAAAACATACGCACTGGTTTTTTGAAAATTGTGTTTGATTAACATCACAAAACCTACTGCGATTAATATCATTTTCCATGATAACAAGAAGGGCGGAAATGCAAATCCCATTTGATTTAACAAGATTAAAACTCCTGCTGCAATTACAATTAATCCACCAACGACTTTAGAATTGCGGTGGTTTCTTTCCATGTTTTCGTCCATAACGATTGTGTTTTTACCTTTTTTCATATGCCTTAATTTTCACCAAACTTACAAGCTGATTTGAAGGTAATAAAGCATGAATAGGTGAAATGTAGCTATTTTTCGGTGAATGGTGGAAGGTGAAATATAAAAACCCCGTTCTTCCTTTGAAAAACGGGGTTTTTTATGTGGGTTATTTTAGATTATAATGTACCTCTTTTTTCTTGTTCTCTTTCGATTGATTCGAACAAAGCTTTGAAGTTTCCTGCTCCGAATCCACGAGCACCCATGCGTTGGATGATTTCATAGAACAATGTTGGACGATCTTCAACTGGTTTTGTAAAGATTTGTAACAAATAGCCTTCTTCGTCAGCATCAATCATGATCGATAGACTTTGTAATACTTTCAAATCTTCTTTCATCATGTCCATGTGAACACCTAAACGAGCAGGAATTTCATCATAGTAAGCTTGTGGTGGAGCAGATAAAAATTCAACGCCACGAGCACGTAATTGTGTGACAGTGGATATGATGTCGTCAGTTGCTACTGCAATATGCTGAGCTCCTGGTCCTTCGTAAAAATCTAAGTACTCTTCAATTTGAGAACGTTTTTTACCTTCAGCTGGCTCGTTAATTGGGAATTTGATACGTCCATTTCCGTTTGACATTACTTTTGACATCAAAGCAGAATATTCAGTGTGAATTTGTGTATCATCAAACGAAAGGAAATTCACAAATCCCATCACATCTTCGTACCATTTCACCCATGTGTTCATTTCGCCCCAGCCAACGTTACCAACCATGTGGTCGATGTATTTTAATCCAAGTGGCTCTGGGTTGTAATCTGATTCCCATTTTTGAAAACCTGGAAGGAAAGTACCGTTGTAATTTTTGCGCTCAACGAAAACGTGAACAGTTTCACCGTAAGTGTAAATTCCTGAACGAACTACTTCACCAAATTCATCTTTTTCTACAGTCGGTTCCATGTATGAAACAGCACCTCTTTTTGTCGTTTCTTCCCATGATTTTGTTGCATCATCAACCCAAAGAGCAATTACTTTTACTCCATCACCATGTTTTTTAACGTGCTCTCCAATTGGTGATTCACTGTTCAATGCAGTTGTTAAAACCAATTTAATTTTATCTTGTTTCACCACGTATGAAACGCGGTCTTTCATTCCTGTTTCCAATCCTGCGTATGCAAATGATTGAAATCCGAATGCTGTTTTGTAATAGTGCGCAGCTTGTTTTGCATTACCCACGTAAAACTCAACATAATCTGTTCCTAATAAAGGAAGGAAATCTTGTGCTCCTTCGAAAATTTTCTCTAAGCCGTATTCAACGCTTTTTACTTCTTTACTCATATTATAAATGTTTTTTTGTCAATGTTCATGAGCGCTAAAAATACTATTTTTCTATGCTCCATGCTCTAATTTCTATGTTCTAATTCAATGTGATAACCAACTTTTGTAATAGTCTTCAACCTCGATACCTAAAGCACGTTTAGTCAATTTTAACGGTTTGAAGGTGTCAACCATTACAGCTAATTCCAACGTTTCTTTTTTACCGATACTTCTTTCGTACGCTCCTGGATGTGGTCCATGAGGTAATCCAGCAGGATGCAAGGTAATTTGTCCTTTTTCAATGTTATTTCTACTCATGAAATCACCGTCCACATAGTACAATACTTCATCAGAATCGATGTTGCTATGGTTGTAAGGTGCAGGAATTGCATCTGGGTGATAATCGTACAAACGAGGCACAAATGAACAAACAACAAATCCAGCCGTTTCAAACGTTTGGTGAATTGGAGGTGGTAAATGCACGCGACCTGTAATTGGTTCAAAATCGTGGATTGAGAATGCATACGGATACAAATAACCATCCCAACCAACTAAATCAAAAGGATGGTTTCCATATACGTAATCGTACATTACATCTTGTTTTTTGATTTTCACCAAGAAATCACCTTGTTCGTCGTGTGTTTCTAATTCATGTGGTGGACGAATATCACGCTCACAGAAAGGAGAATGCTCTAACAATTGTCCAAACCAATTTCTGTAACGTTTTGGCGTATAAACTGGACTAAATGATTGAACAATGAACAAACGATTATCTTCTGATTTAAATTCAAACTGGTAAATCATTCCGCGTGGTATTACCAAATAATCACCGTAGCTAAAATCAATATTTCCCAATTGCGTTTTCAATTTCCCTTCTCCTTTGTGAATGAAGATGATTTCATCTGCATCCGCATTTTTATAGAATTAATCGGTCATTGATTTACGCGGTGCCGCTAATTCGATGTAGCAATCAGAGTTTACCAACATTGGAACACGACTTTCTAAATAATCGTCTTTTGCTTCAAGTTGATAACCCATAAGGCTTCTCATAGTCATGTTTGTTTCACCTGCAACCTCTGGTGCAATGTTTTTTTGTCCCAACATTTGTTTGACAATTGTTGGTGGTTTTAGGTGATACATTAAGGCAGACATTCCGTCGAAGCCAATTGTACCGAATAATTGTTCGTGATACAATTCTCCGTTATCTTGTCTGTATACAGTATGTCTTTTGTGAGGAATTTTCCCCAGTTTATGATAAAATGGCATATGTTAAATGTTTTAAGATTGTTTAAAATAGAAATTTCAAACGTGAATCATTCCGGATTACGCTTGATCATGTGTTTCAACAGCACGGTTAATTCTATCCACATTTTCGTCAGAGTTGAGGCAAAAATATATCGGTTAAGTAGACCAAAAAATGATTATAATCATGATTTTAGTTTTTTCAATATTTTTTTTGAAAAGTGGTTTTGGTTCTACATCAAATTTTAACTTTGTTGCATAAGTTGAATTCACAGATGGCAAAAACGATTATTATAGGGGCGTGTGGACAAATAGGAACAGAATTGGTTCTTGAATTACGCAAACGTGAAGGTGCAGAGAATGTAATTGCTGCAGATCTTAGGGATGAATGTCCTGAGGTATTGAACAATGGTCCATACGAAAAAATGGATATTTTGGATCGCGAGAAAGTGCGTAGTTTCATCATTGAGAACGATGTGAAGACTGTTTATTTGTTGGCTGCTTTGTTATCGGCAACGGCGGAGAAAAATCCTGATTTTGCTTGGAAGTTGAACATGGATGGTTTGTTTACAATTCTAGACTTAGCGAAAGAAGGGCATGTGTCAAAGATTTTCTGGCCGAGTTCAATTGCTGTTTTTGGACCAACAACCCCTCGTGAAAACACACCGCAATACACGGTAATGGAACCTTCAACTGTCTACGGAATTTCGAAACAAGCAGGAGAACGTTGGTGTGAATATTACTTCAATAAATTTGGTGTTGATGTGCGCAGTATTCGTTATCCTGGATTGATTTCATACACTTCTTTGCCGGGTGGTGGAACAACGGATTATGCTGTAGATATTTTCTATCAAGCCAAATTGAAAAAGCCATTTACGTGTTTCTTAAATGAAAATTCGGCCCTGCCAATGATGTTTATGGAAGATGCAATTCGTGGAACTCTCGAATTAATGTCAGCTCCAAAAGAATCCATCAAAGTCAGATCAGCTTATAATTTGTCTGGATGTAGTTTTACACCAGCGGAATTAGCAAAAGAGATTCAAAAAATTGATCCAGATTTCACCATTTCATATGCTCCGGATTTCCGTCAAGCAATTGCTGATTCTTGGCCAAAATCCATTGATGATTCGGCCGCTCGTGCTGATTGGGGATGGAAAGAAAAGTACGGAACCACTGAATTAGTGGAAGTTATGATGGAAAATGTCAATCCAGCATTGCTGAATGCTTAATACGTAGTTTTATAAATTTCATCGATGAAAACACGTAGTTTGACGAATAATGTATGTACGCTTAATATGTCAAAGTTTAAATTTTGTACATTGCATTCAATCTGCTAATACTATATAACATTTATTATGGTCGGAAAATTATTTTTAAGCCTGATATTCTTTGGGGTGTTTTTAACACCGCTAGCTCATGCTGAACATAGTCAAGACGACAAAATCAATCAAAAAGATACTCAAGGAAAAAAACAAGGGAAATGGATTTACTTCGGTAAAGACCGTCCTTCCGAAGGGTATCCAGCTGATGGTAAAGTCGAAGAAGGTGTTTACAAAGATGATCGTAAAGAAGGAATTTGGATCAAATACCACAATGATGGAACCACGCCAAAATTGAAAGGTGAATACGTAAACAATCGCCCACAAGGTGAATATGTAAAGTATTATCCGAATGGAAAACCTATTGAAGTTGGGACTTTCGTGCGCAACCATTACCAAGATTCATTGAAACGTTACCATGAAAATGGAAAGTTGAAATACGAGGCAAATTATAACGACCAAGGTAATGAGCAGGGAACTGTAAAAAACTACTATCCAAATGGTCAATTGGAATTTGAATACACTTCAAACAATGGTAAGCCTTCAGGAAAAGCGGTTCGTTATTATGAAAATGGCGATATAAAAGAAGTGATTTTCTATGGTGCTGACGGACAAGTTGAAAAATCTGAGCAACGTGATATGGTAAGTCCAGCTGTGAAAGTTGCTAATCCAAGTGCTTCAAAAGAAACTGCACCGAAAGTTACGGCTCCGAGAACGAAAGGAGCGAAATTCCAGCCAAATGGATACAACAAAGTGTATAATAATAATGATGAAATTTGGCAAGACGGAACATTCAAAAACGGACTTCTTTGGGAAGGTAAAGTGTATGAATATGACCGAGATGGAATTTTGTTAAAAGTGCGTGTGTTTAAGAATGGGGTTTACCATTCCGATGGACAACTCTAAAATGAAAGATATTTTTGAAAAGGCTCCTAGTTGGGAGCCTTTTTTATTCACTCCTATTTTGTATATTTGAATCGCAAGGAAATTGCTCATTCATGAAGAAAAACCAAGACAAAAAAAATCGATTTCAAGCTGAATACCTGAATTCACCCGCTGTAGATAAAGTTGGAGTGGAGGAGAGAGTTGCTCGTTTTCAAACTAGAAGTATTAAAGATGCAAGCAAACTGCAAGGACTTAAAATGGCCTTGAATATGATTGATCTTACAACTTTAGAAGGAAAAGATACTCCTGGTAAAGTAAAACAAATGTGTTACAAGGCTCAACATCTTCATGATCTTTTGCCAGGTTTACCAACCGTTGCAGCAGTTTGTGTTTATCCATCAATGGTGAAAATTGCGAAGAAGGAAGTTGCTGGATCGGGTGTGAACGTGGCATCCGTTTCGACTGCCTTTCCAAGTGGACAAGCTCCATTAGATGTGAAAATTACGGATACAAAATTTGCAGTTGATGAAGGTGCTGACGAAATTGATATGGTAATTTCAAGAGGTAAATTCCTTGCAGGTGAATACAATTATGTCTTCGATGAAATTGCAACAATAAAAGAGGCATGCGGAAAAGCACGACTAAAAGTGATTTTGGAAACTGGAGAATTAGCGACTCTGGACAATGTGCGTAAAGCGAGTGATTTAGCAATTTACGCCGGAGCTGATTTTATCAAGACCTCAACGGGTAAAATTCAACCTGCCGCAACCATGCAAGTGACTTATACCATGTTGATGGCAATCAAAGATTATTACGATAAAACTGGAATCATGATTGGTATGAAACCGGCAGGTGGAATCTCAACCTCTAAACTTGCATTGCATAACCTTGTAATGGTGAAAGAAGTTTTAGGTTCTGCTTGGCTTACAAACGAATGGTTCCGTTTCGGGGCAAGTAGTTTAGCAAATGATGTGTTGATGCAAATCATGAAAGCTGAAACAGGCGTTTATCAATCATCCGATTATTTTTCAATTGACTAAGAAATGGCAACGAAAAAAAATACACCAGTTGTGGAATGGGATTATTCTCCGTCATTGGAAGGAACATCTCATATTCAACTTAAAAAACAATACGATTTATTTATCGATGGAAAATGGGTAAAACCATCCTCCGGTAAATATTTCCAAACAATCAATCCTGCGAACGAAGAAGTGCTCTCAGAAGTCGCGTATGGAAACGAAAAAGACGTTGATTTAGCAGTAAAAGCAGCTCGAAAAGCATACAAAGAAGTTTGGTCTGTAATGCCTGCTTCAGAACGTGCAAAATACATTTATCGCATTGCACGCATTATGCAAGAACGCGCACGTGAATTGGCTGTAATTGAGACCTTGGACGCTGGAAAAACGATTCGTGAATCACGTGATATTGATGTTCCATTGGCGTGCAATCATTTCTTTTATTATGCTGGTTGGGCAGATAAATTGGAATATGCTTTTCCAAATCGAAAGGTAGAATCAATCGGTGTTGCAGGACAAATTATTCCTTGGAATTTCCCTCTACTGATGGCTGCTTGGAAAATAGCACCTGCTTTGGCGGCTGGAAATACGGTCGTGTTAAAACCTGCTGAAACAACTCCATTGACAGCTTTGAAATTAGCTGAAATCATTGAAGCTTCTGGTTTACCTGCTGGTGTTGTAAATATTGTTACGGGCTTTGGAGATACCGGAGCGGCAATTGTGAATCATGCAGATGTCGATAAAATTGCGTTTACAGGTTCAACAAATGTTGGAAAAATCATCCAAAAAGCAGTTGCAGGAACGAGTAAAAAATTGACATTGGAATTGGGTGGTAAATCAGCTAATATTATATTTGATGATGCACCAATTGATCAAGCAGTTGAGGGAATTATCAATGGAATTTTCTTTAACCAAGGCCATGTTTGCTGTGCAGGTTCACGTTTGTTTGTACAAGAAAATGTAGCAGACAAAGTAATAGCAAAACTGAAAGACCGTTTGAATTCCTTGTATTTGGGAAATCCTTTGGACAAAAACACGGATATCGGAGCCATCAACTCAAAAGAACAGTTAGAAACCATCAATAAATACATTAAGATAGGAAAACAGGAAGGTGCAGAAATGTATCAACCTACTTGTAGTATTCCAAAAAAAGGTTTTTACTGTCCACCGACCTTATTCACCAATGTTGCTCAATCAAATGTGATTGCGCAAGAAGAGATTTTTGGACCTGTTTTGACGATTCAAACGTTTAGAACAGTTGATGAGGTGATTCAAAAGGCAAATAATACGCCGTTTGGATTGGCTGCTGGAGTTTGGACAGACAAAGGCTCACGTATTTTTAATTTAACGACGAAATTGCGTGCCGGCGTTATTTGGGCAAATACCTACAATAAATTTGATCCAACCTCACCATTCGGTGGCTATAAAGAAAGTGGATTCGGTAGAGAAGGAGGATTGCATGGATTGAGTTCATACGTGAAATTGGTGTGATTCTAAGAGATAATTGAAGATTAAAAATCATGGAAAGATTGGAAGTTCTAAAAACATATAAAATTTACATTGGAGGTCAATTTCCGCGCACGGAATCTGGACGATATTACACGCCTGTGAACAAAGCTGGAAAGGCACTTGGCAATATTTGTTTGTCTTCGCGAAAAGATGTGCGTAACGCTGTTTCTGCGGCTAGAAAAGCGTTTGGAGGATGGTCTGAACGCGCTGCATTTAACCGTGGACAGATTATCTACCGAATTGCTGAAATGTTAGAAGGTCGCAGATTACAATTTATTGAAGAACTTCAATTGCAAGGTTCTACCAAAAAAGCGGCTGAAGAGGAAGTGAATTTGGCGATTGATCGAATTGTGTATTATGCAGGTTGGTGCGATAAATACCAAGCAATTGTAAGTTCCGTGAATCCTGTAGCTTCTTCGCATTTTAACTTTTCTGTTGCAGAACCAATGGGAGTTGTTGGAGTTGTTGCTCCAGAAAACACCTCGTTGATAGGATTAGTTTCGTTGGTGTTGCCAGCAATTTGTAGTGGAAACACAGTGGTTGTTTTGGCAGCTGAACATCTTCCATTGTGCGCTGTAACCTTCGCTGAAGTTGTTAATTCTTCGGATGTTCCAGGTGGTGTCATTAATATACTAACTGGTTCGAACAAGGAAATGAATCCAACTTTGTCAACACACATGGATGTGAACGCAATCGTTTATGGTGGAAATGATGCATTAGCGGTAAAAGAACTCCAAGAAAATGCGGTGTTGAATGTGAAACGCGTTTTTGCATATACAAACGATTGGTCAAAAGCAGATGCGCAGGGCTTACATTTTATTTCTGATACACAAGAAATTAAAACGACATGGCACCCAATTGAAAACATAGGTGGCGCGACATCGAGTTATTAATCCTACTCTAAGTTTATACAAGAAATAGGTAGATAATACTTAAAACGGACGTTTCGCCCATTTAATTGAGCAGGAGTCCATTTCGGTGAAGAAGAAATCAATTTTTGGATTGCATCATCTGTCAATTTTAATCCTCTCATATTTTCAATAGTAGAAAGTGTTCCATCCGCCTCAATAATTAGTTTAAAAAAGATTTTTGAAGTCGGCAGTTCGTTCTCATCTGTAAATTTCATGTCTTTCATCAGCCAAGACATCATCGCAGCAGGTCCTCCCGGAAATTCAGCTTCCTTATCTACCGTAGAATAAATCGTTGTATCCTGCTGAGCACTTGCAGAAAAAAAGGTGAAAAACGCTATAAATAGTAGAATTCTCAAGCTACTGGTTTTCAATCGTGAGTGGTAAACGGTAACGACATCTTACCACATTTCCGCGGTATTTTCCAGGTATCCATTTCGGGCTTCTTTCAAATAATTCGATGTAATAACTTAAATCTGTGTTACACTTATTATGCGCTTTCACGTTGGTAATCGAACCATCTTTCTCAACTATAAAATCCAAAAACACGTGTGTAAAACAATATTCGCCCATGTTGGCATAATGTTCTTCATCTTGAATTAAATCTTGTTGGATCCAAACCATCATCGAATCAAATCCTCCTGGAAACTCCGGTTCAGGGGATGGGTTTTCATATACCAATGTGTCAACTTGCGAGAAAGCAAGACTATGAATAAAAAGCGAAATAAAGAGAATGGTTTTCATAGGCAGATTATTCAAGTGAAAAATTGAGCGGTAACTGGAAATAAGATGCAACATTTACACCTTCCATTTGACCTGGGACCCAATTCGGCATGTTGGAAATCACTCGCACTGCTTCACGGTCCAAACAAGGAGAAGCGCCACGAATTACTTTTACTTCAGTGACTCTACCATCTGCTTCAACAACAAATTTCAAGTAAACTTTGCCTTTAATGTTGTGGTCAACAGCGTACTGAGGATATTCCATATTTTTCTGAATATAGGTCATTAAGCCTTTTTGATTGTCTTGGAAATAAGCCTCTTGATCTGCAAAGCTATAGATTTTATTAGTTGAGTCTCGAGCAATTTCTTTCTTTGTTTCAACAGGTGCTAATTGATTAGAAGGGGCAATTTCAATGGATATTTCTAATTTTGCTTTTACTTTTGAGATGTCATAAATGCGCTTCAAATAACCATCCTTGATGATAACAATTTCATGAATTTTGGCTTTGTCCAAGCTGATGTTACCATATTCATCAGTTTTACCAATTAGATGATTGTCTGTGTTTTGACGAATTTCTGCCCCTTCAATGTAATATTCTTGAACAGGATCAATAATTGTTAATGTAATGCGTTCTTCTTCCGCAAAAAGCGAAAATGTTGCTACGAAGCAAAGTAAAAAGGTCGATAGTGTTTTCATAGTTTAAATGTAAAAAAAAATCCTTCAATCAAAAGACTGAAGGATTTAAAATGTAGTATGTTTTGATTATCCTACCAATGCTGTGTATCCAGCAGCGTCTAATAATCCATCAACTTCAGAAGCATTTGTCATTTTAACTTTGATCATCCAACCTTTTCCGTATGGATCTGAATTTACTAATTCAGGATCTTTGTCTAAATCACCATTGAACTCAATAATTTCTCCACTAACTGGCATAAACAAATCAGAAACTGTTTTTACTGCTTCAACAGAACCAAAAACTTCTTCTTGATCCAATGTTTCACCTTCAGTTTCAATTTCAACGTAAACGATGTCACCAAGCTCGCTTTGAGCGAAATCAGTAATACCAATAGTTGCGATATCGCCATCAACACTTACCCACTCGTGGTCTTTTGTGTATTTTAAATTTTGTGGAACGTTCATTATCTGTAATTTTTTGAGACAAATGTATAATTTTTCCCATGTTATCAGTGTAACTTTTGTATTATTTCTTGAACTTTTTATGAACCGTTTATTCACCGTTTCTGTTTAACTGCTTTT